>ENA-ORNR01000741-ORNR01000741.1-human-gut-metagenome-genome-assembly--contig:-NODE-741-length-31228-cov-5.428095_pt1 | contig 31228 bp, 16 predicted proteins | sample MGYA00242114_ERZ509020 | MGnify/ENA primary metagenome ERZ509020 (study PRJEB26280, sample SAMEA2338758) | human gut metagenome | biome: human gut; feature: human-associated habitat; material: faeces...
CCAAAACGGCGTAGACGTGAAAACCGTATCGAGTATGCTCGGTCATTTCGACGCAGGATTCACGCTGAGAACCTACACCCACGTCACACGGCAGATGCAGGAAAGCGCCGCCGAAAAGATGGGCAATTTCATGGCACAAGTGATGTGAACAAGCAGTCAAAAAACACAGAGCGTCGGAGAGAATGACACAATCATCCTCTCCGACACTCTTTAGACATTTCGCCGTGTGGGTCACGGTGTGGGTCAGGCGGTTTTGACACCTGAAAATTCGAACAAATAAAAGAGAAAACCAGCGGAAATCTTACGATTTTCGCTGGTTTCTGGAGCTAGTGGCCGGACTTGAACCGGCGACCTGCTGATTACGAATCAGCTGCTCTACCGACTGAGCCACACTAGCATCCCGATTGCCTGAATAATATAGCACGTTTTTCCCGCCGCGTCAATCCCTTTTTCGCAGGATATTTATTTTTTGTGCATGTCTTCACAATATGAACAAATGTCCACGGCTATTTTCTACGTTGCAGTGTAGCAATTTAAATTGATTGAGAAGTTATTTTATGGTATAGTAACTCCTGTACTTTTATATTCTGAAAGGGGAGAGAGGGCGCCGCGAGGCGTCCGGAAAGGAGAACTATGGAAGCTATCATCAATTTCTTCACGGGAACCCTGAACACGGTCGCATGGCTGTACATTTTCCTGCCATGTACCATCATCGGCGGTCTGTATCTGACCATCCGCAATCGCGGGATCCAGTTCACGCGGTTCGGCTATGCGATGAAAAACACGGTCGGCAAGATGTTCCAGAAGCAGGAGGCAGGCGCTGGCGCGGTCACGCCGCTGCAGGCTGTCACAACGGCCCTGGCTGCGACGGTCGGCACCGGCAATATCGTCGGCACCTCGCAGGCCATCGCCCTCGGCGGCTACGGTGCAGTGTTCTGGCTGTGGCTGGCGGCGCTGCTCGGCATGATGATCAAGTATTCCGAGGTCACGCTGTCCATCCAATACCGCGAGCGCGACGCAAAGGGTGACTGGGTCGGCGGCCCGATGTACTACGTCAAAAACGGTCTCGGCAAGCACTGGCAGTGGGTCGGCATTCTGTTTTGCGTTTTCGCAGCCATCGCTTCCTTCGGCATCGGCAATATGTCGCAGGTCAACTCCATCGTCGGCTCCCTGAACGACGCCATCGACGCCTTCATCCCGGCTGCGGAAGGGGAGCGGAAGCTGCTGAACTTCGTGTTCGGCGTTGCGATCGCCGCGCTGATCGGTGTGATCCTCTTCGGCGGCATCAAGCGCATCGGTGCCGTGGCGGAAAAGCTCGTTCCGGTCATGAGCGTTTTGTACATCATTTTTGCGCTTGTCGTGATTTTCGGTCACGCCGGTAATATCGGCCCGGCCTTTGGCAAGATCTTTGCCACAGCCTTTACGCCCAAGGCGCTCGGCGGCGCGGCCAGTGGTATTGCGCTCAAGCAGACCATTGTCTGGGGCCTGCGCAGAAGCGCCTTCTCCAACGAAGCGGGCCTTGGCTCCGCAGCCATCGCCCATGCGGCGGCTGACACCAAGAGCCCCGTCCAGCAGGGCCTGTACGGTATCTTCGAGGTCTTTGCCGATACCATCGTCATCTGCACCCTGACGGCCCTGACCATCATCTGCAGCGGCGTGGATATCACCTTCGGCCACAAGGTCGGCTCCGAGCTGATCACAGCCGCATTTGCCACCATGTTCGGCCAGAAATTCGCTTCCGTCTTCGTCGCACTGGCCCTGATGCTCTTCGCGTTCACAACGATCCTTGGCTGGTCGCTCTACGGCAGCCGCTGCGTCCAGTATCTGTTTGGCCTCAAGGTTTCGAAGGCCTATCAGGTCCTGTTCATCATCGTCGTTGTGGTCGGTGCGGTCGCGTCGCTCGACGTGGTGTGGGACATTGCCGACACGTTCAACGGCCTCATGGCGATCCCGAACTTCATCGCCCTGTTTGCCCTGTCCGGCGTCGTGGCGAAGCTGACGAAGGAATACTTCTTTGATAAAGACAAACTGAAAAAATAAAACTGAACGCCCGCAGGCCGTTCAAAGCGGCCCGCGGGACATTTATACGAAAGGGGCGAAGCGGTATGCAGCAGCTTCAGATCGGGCGGGTCTACCGCCATTTCAAAGGCGATTATTATCTCGTGGAGGCGCTTGCAAAGGACTCCGAGAGCGGTGAGGCCTGTGTGATCTACCGAAAGCTCTACGGCGACGGCGGTCTGTGGGTCCGTCCGCTCGAAATGTTTTTGAGCAAGGTCGACCGGGAGAAATATCCCGATGCGGAACAGGAATACCGCTTCGCGCTTCAGGACATCCCAAGCGCTGCCGGACATTGACAGGAAAACGCACACGGCTTAGCGGAAGTTACTCCGCTAAGCCGTATTTTGTTTTGACCCTGTCCAGCTTTTCCAGCATCGGCTCCGCGCCGAGCCAGAGAAAGGCGAACGTAGCGACTGCACGTACCAGATCGACCGGAATGCCGGTGATGTAATAGCTCATGATGATCTTCCAGTTGACCGATTCTGACCACATGAGCGCCGACGCGGGATTCATGATGCCGCCAAATACCACAGTCGAGCAGATCACGCCAAAGATGCATAGACTGAGTTTCGAGCGCCGCAGAACGCCCTTGCGGTACAAAACTCCCGCCAGCCAGCCGATTGACCCCATAGCGAACATCTGCCACGGTGTCCACGGGCCTTGGGAAAACAGCATATTCGAAACCAGCATGGTCATCGCGCCGACTAAGAATCCCGTTTCGCCGCCAAAGGCCACGCCCGCCAGGATCGTCATTGCCACGACCGGTTTGAATTCCGGCAGCATGAAGAACGCGGCGCGGCCTGCCACATTCAGTGCAACGAGCACGGCAATCAGCACCAGCTCCCGTGCCTGCGGCTTTCGCCCCTCGAAAATGAGGAAGAACGGCAGCATACATTCGAGCAGAATGAGCAGCGAAATGAAATAATACCGTTTCCCGCCGAAGCAGTACACACCGATGAACAGTGTCAGCGGAATGAGCAGGAGGATCAAAGCCGTCGCAAAAATCGTGCGGTTCCTCAGCTTCCGCTTTTCCACGGGCGTCTGGATGAGATAATCCGGGCGGTCGGCTTTTCGGCCAATGGACAGCGCAAACACGAGCAGCGAGAGAAGCAGAATGCCGTAGAGCCTCATCTGGCTGCCCGCAAGACCTGTCAGTCCGCCTGCGTCCACAAGCTTTGTCAGATCGGTCACGCCGATAGCCTGGATCATCAGCACCAGCGACACGATACCGGATACGGCGGCAAGCGCCTTGCGCCAGACCGGGAGCTTTTTCAGAACCTGCGCTTCCTTCTCCGGTACAGGCGGAATACGCTGATATTCCGGCAGCGCCGGTTCCGGCGCGACCGCTCCGCCGCAGGCCGCGATCACATCCTCCGGCGTGACTGCTTCCGGCAGCACATCGCGCGCAATGCGGTTCGCGGAGGTCGTGTAGAAGCTGTTGCCGCTGAAAAACGTGCGCGGCGCAGCCTCGGTGACGATATTGCCGTCAAAAAACAGGGCGCAGCGTTCGGCATACTTCGCGCAGAATTCGACATCATGGCTGACCATCAGAATCGCCACGCCGGACGCTCGCAGCGTCCGCAGAATCTGCCCGAACGTCTGCTTGAACTCCGCATCAAGTCCCTTCGTCGGTTCGTCAAGGAGTAGAATGTCCGGATTCAGAAGCAGGATTTTCGCCAGCGCCGCGCGCTGCTGTTCGCCGCCCGAAAGATCGTAGGGATGGCGGTCAAGCAGCTCCGCCAGCTTGCAGAGCGAAACGACCTGTGTGAGACGCTCAGGTTTCCGTTCGGATTTTGGTATGATCTCCAATAAGTCCTCGCGCACCGTGGCTTTTACAAACAGCGTCTGCGGATTCTGCGGCAGCATTCCGACGCTGCCGGTGATGTTCAGTTCCCCGCGATACGGCTTTTTCAGACTTGCCAGCAGCTTGAGCGTGGTGGTCTTGCCCGTGCCGTTGCCGCCGAGCAGGGCCAGAAATTCACCTTTGTGCAGTTCCAAGGATAAACCCTTGACCACATCGGGCAAGTCCTTATCGTATTTGAACCAGATTTCCCGCGCCGAGACAACGGTTTCCGTGTCCGGCGCGTTTTTATTTTCTTCCGGAATCGGCTTCAACTCGTGCGTTTTTGCATATTCCAGCAGCCAGTTTCGCCCGTCACAGACAGAAATGGGGCAAACTGCCTTGGAATCCGTCGCCGCCCATATCCGCATGGCGGCCGGTATGGCCAAAAACATCGCGTTCCCGCTGGATTTTAATTCCGCGCCCACCTCGGCAGGCGTTCCGCTGCAAAGCAGTCTGCCGCCGTCCATGACCGCCACGCGCGACGCGAAGGAAAACGCTTCTTCCAAGCGATGCTCGGTCAGAATAATCGTCGTGCCAAGCTCCCGATTGATCTTGCCGAGGGTGGCTAAAAAATCAGACGCGGCAATGGGGTCGAGCTGGCTCGTCGGCTCGTCCAAAATCAGCACTTTTGGCTGCAAGACCATAACGGAAGCGAGATTCAAGAGCTGCTTTTGCCCACCGGACAGCTCTGTGACCGGCTTATAAAACCATGTCTGAATCCCGAAAAACGACGCCATTTCCGCAACGCGGCGGCGAATGGTCGGCGTGTCACAGCCGAGGGATTCCAGCCCGAACGCCAGCTCGTGCCAGACCTTGTCGGTCGCGATCTGATTCTCCGGACTTTGCTGCACAAAGCCGATTGTTTCCGCCTGTTCGCGTTGGTCTAGGGAATCAAGATTTCTGCCGTCGAACAGGATCTCGCCGCTTCTGCGGCCATGCGGCGCGAGAACGGTTTTGAGCTGCCGCAGCAGCGTACTTTTACCGCATCCGGAGGGGCCGCAGAGCACCAGAAACTCCCCCGGTCGGACAGACAGTGTGAGGTCGGAAATCGCGTTCTTTTCCTGTTCCGGATACGCAAAATTCAGATGGTTGATTGTAAAGACTTCCACTGCCTGTCCTCCTTCCGATCAAGAATCACCGGTGTCAGCACCAGTGCGAGATAAACACACATGAAGCTCACGGTCATGGGCGTCCATGCGGCGGTTTTCACGGTCGGATAGTAGCGGAAATACGTACCGCCTGCCATCCAGCCGGAAAGGAGATACGCGCCGCAGAAGATCAGCCACGCAAGCGCGGCCTTGTCGCGATCGTCGAAACGATAAATCGAGAACGCCGTGCGTCCCGGCAGACCGTAGCCGCGGGCGCGCATGGAATCCGCTGTTTCAATCGCGTTCTCAAGTGACCACGTTACCATGATGGAGAAGATCTTAATGGCGTTTCCGACGCGGCGAAACACACTGCCGTTTTTCGTATCTCTGCCGATACACGCCTGCGCTTCGCTGACTGTCTGCATCTGTGCCTTGAACTTCGGGATAAAGCGCAGCGCCATGGACAGAACAAGCGACAGCGCCGGAATCACACGTCCAAACAGGTAGACAAACTTGTCCGAGGTCATGACCTCGTTGTAGCTTGAAAACCAGAGAACGACGCTTGCCAGCATGACCGCAGCCGCAGCGCCATAAAGCACGGATTCCAGCGTCAGCGGATTCCCGGAGGGCAGATACGTCAGAATCGTCGCACCCTCATGGTTAAAGGCCGGATTGACCAGCGCTGCAAGCACTGCCATGGGCAGCAAGCCCATGACAGCGAAGCGCACGGCCTTCCGGCCTTTTAAATAAATGTCATATGCCAGTGCCCCGGTCAGCGAGATCGCCAGATAGACCGGGTGCATGAGGCACATGGAAAAGAGCAGAACGAGTGCGTAATAGAGAAAATTGACTGTTGGATGATAGCCGGAGAAGGTATCTCTGTTTTTCATGCTTCACCGCCTGCCGCATAGCCGCCGCCAATGTCCTTGCCCAGTTCGCAGGTGTATTCCCACTCCACGACGTCGCCGTTTTGCAACTGATACCGGCTGCATCCGTAATTCGGGAACCAGTCGTTGACCTTGTACATCCAGCCAGACGTTTCCCCGCAGTCAAATTCATAGAGGTTTCCAATGCCCTCGATGTAGGCGGAGTTGTAGATCGGCGTCATGGAAAATTCCATGTGAAGCTTGTTCTCCCGACAGATCTGCTGGAGCACGTCAAAGACGCTCTGACCCTCCTGAAACGTGACCTCCACAGGCTTCAGCAGCCAGCCGTCCTCCGGCACCAGTTCGGCCTTTTCCTTGTCGCACAGATCCATGTGCTCCAGAATGGACGCGCAGGAGATGGAGAGTGTGCAGGTGTATTCCGTGTTGCCGACCGTTACGTCCTGCGGTTCGACCGGCTGCGGCTTGCCCTCCGGAACGGGGTCGGTCAGGTACTGATCCTGACCCTCCTTTCGTTCGGGCTTGCCGTAGCCGTTTCCCGCCGCGCACCCGCAAAGGAGCAGAAGCGCCAGAAGGAGCGCGGCCAGTCTGTAAAGCTGCTTCATTGCATCACATCCGTCATGTCATAGAGTGTGGTTTCGCCCGTCTCGGCGCGATGGATGGCGGCCAGTGCGTAAAGGGCCTGTTCGGTCGCCATTTCGTCACCGCCGCCGTTTAAGGTGTGGCGGTAGCTTCCGTCCTCGCAGGCGAAGCGCTCCAGCACCTGCGGCAGCGTCTGCCCGTTTTTGACGAAGCGTTCATCGTCCAGCGAGACACCTAGCTCCGTGAGCGCGACGATCACTTGAGATACGGATTCGCTGTTTTCCTCGTCCCACGAGAGATATGCGCCGTTCGGCTCCTGCAAGGCTGACAGCGCCGCAATACCACGCTGAACAGCGTCCTCCACGTCCTGCCGGTCGCGGTATTTGGCAAGCGCCTGAAGCGCCATGGCCGTCATATCCGCATCCGGCGTGCCGCCCGTAAGCGCCCAGCCGCCGTCCGGGATCTCCCGCCGCAGGAGCTCGCCGACGTAAAGCTCCCGCGTCGCCTGCGTTTCCGCCTCCGGCGCTTCCGGGATCTCATAGCCGCCGCTGTCCAGCGCCAGCAGTGCGAAGATCGCGCCGTTGACGCCCTGACGCACCGTTTCGTCGAAGTCGCCCAGCGGCAGCAGCAGGTTGAATCCGGCAACATTGGTGGGATTCTTCCCAATAGCCGTCAGCGCAAGGATCACGCGGGAATACTCCGTGTTTTTCTTCCGGCTCAGAACGCCATCGACGGATACAATGTATTCCTCGACGTTCTTGTAATAGGCGTCAAAGTATTTCTGCGGTACCTTGACGCCGGATCGGGCCAGTCCGAACACGAGCCAGTCTCCGCCAACCGCAGCGCAGGTCGGCTCCGGTATCTGCGCTTGCAGATACCGGGCCGTTTTTTCAATCGGGGGTTTCTCCTTGCCGCAGGCCGCAAGCGAAACGAGCATCGCAAGCAGCAGAAGCAGCGCCGATAATTGTTTGATGTGGGTTCCTCTCATACGCGCCGCCTCACGGGTTCTTGACCGTCTCGGATTTGCAAAGCGGCGCATTTGTCGTATCGCTCAGCAAAAACAGCTTGATCGCCGCGCCATCGGGCAGTGCCATTTCGCCCGTTTCCGTCAGAATCCTTGTACCCACCAGCTTGCCGTCTTCGGTATACACTGCCGCAATCAGCTTTGCATCCGTGGGGAAGGTTCCGGAGATGGTCAGCTTACCGCTCTGTGCGATGAAGCTCCAGTTCAGGCTGTCTCCAATCTTTCCGGTCAATGTGCTGCTTCCCACGGTAATATCAAACGAAATTTCTTTAGTCGTGGTACCCACACCGGGTTTCATCGTGTTGTCCTGCGTATTTTGCTGATTGTGGTACATCGTCTGTCCGAGACCGTAGATCAGCGTAACGGATGTATCCTTTTCCGTCAGCGCTTCATCCGCATCCTTCATCTTCATCAGCTTTGTCACGTCGCGCGTCACGCCGTTTGCATACGTTGCGGTCACCTTGAGTCCTGTGGTATCAAATTTATCGCCCGCCTCATAGTGTGTCTTTGTCGGGGCCGATTCTAGCGTCAGCTTCTCGACCGCGCTGCCGTAGGCCATGAGATACCCGGAGTCGTTTTTGAAGTAGAGCGTGCCGTTTTCATCGACGATCGGGCTGCAAATACAATACTGTGCCTGTTCGCCCGCCGGTGTAAAGAGCGCATAGGCAGTCGTGTAGGTTTTCTCGGTTTTACCCTCCCCGACACGTTCGATCGTCGTATAGTCTGCTTCTGTCTGTCCCTCTTTGTCGCGCAGGACACGGAGCGTGCCGGGCGTGTAGTTATCCAGGAAGTAAATGTAATTGTAATTGTCGTAGCCTGTGGTGAGAAGGCCGCTCGTCTGCGGATAGCCCTGCGTTTCCGCACGGTACGCAATGGACATTGCGCCGCTGAGGTCAATTACTGTAATGCTATGGCCGGAGTATTCTGTGAACTGTCCGCTGCCGCAGACGCCGATATAGGCGCGGCCGTTTGCAATGACAGGCGTAGACGTACTCATACCGCCGATGGGAAGCTCCGCGCGGTCTGTCAGCTTCCATGCGCCGTCCGTATCCTTCCGCACTCGCACACGGTAGAAATAGCTGCCCTTGGAATCAAAGTAGAAGGCGTTTGTAGCTTCATCGTAGCAGATGGTGCTTCGGATATCGCCCGCAAAGCCTGTCATGGAATCCAGCAGCTTGCCGCTCATAGGGTCCAGCAGCAGGACGTTGGCCGTCTTGCTTGTATAGCCGCTTTTGCCATCATCTGTACCGACAAGCACATAGTCCCTGCACACATACGCACCGGCCCAGTAGAAGCCGCCCTTCTGCACATACCGCCATGTTGGGGCCTTCGCTTCCTTTGCTTCGCCGGGGTCTTCGTCGGTCAGAGAGATGCAGACAAAGCTGGCGTTCTTGATCTCGCTGTTCCAGAAGCCTGTATAGGCATAACCGTCTGATACGGTGATCGGGCAGTCTGGCTGTCCGCCGAGCGGATCTGTGTAAAGCCAGAGAGATTCCAACGTATCCGCGTTGAATGCCTGAATCCGTCCATTGGAAAGGCCAACAAGGATCATGCCCTCGGCATACGTCGAATTATTGATCGCAAAGCTGGACGTACCTGCCATCGTACCCTCGCGCAGAACTGTGCCGGTGTCCTTGTCGATCTTTAGAATTCTCGTTCCGGCATAAGCGATCAGATTGCCGCCGACCAGAATCGGGTTGCCGACTGCCTCCTCACTGTAGCCGTCGCCGACCTTGCTTGCCCAATAGAGTGTGCCGCTCTCCGCCGCAAACGGGATTTTTGCCCTCGTCACGCCATTATTTGTGTTGGCTGTGCCGGTCATATTGCCGTTTGCGTCATACGCCGTGCCGCGGAAATCCGCCCATCCGGACGGGATGTTCGGATCAATGTCCGGATTCGCGTCTGCGGCTTTCAGCTGCAAGGAAATGACGGTATTATCAGCAACAGGATATGACTGCCCCGGCTCAAAGCGTTCCGTCTTATCTGTCTGCTGCATCGTGCCAAAATACAGGGTCATGCTCCCGTTGTCGCCGGCTTCCAGCTGGATCGCTCCGCTTCGCCCGGCAAAGCCGTATTTTGTCAGACTGTAGAGATAGGTGAATCCCGTCGAGAACGCATATCTGCCTTCGCTGTCCGGCCAGAGACGCACACCGCTGGCTTTTTCATAGACGTAAAGCATCGCTCCCTTCGGCGCAAGGGAAAACTTCACCGCTGTGCCTGCCGCCTTATTGACGGTAATGGTATAGTCGGTCGCGTCGTTAAGGTTCGCCTGGTCCTTTACTGTGATCGTGATGCTCTGCGTATCAGCCGCTCCGCTGAGTGCGACGGAAACCGCTTCGCCTGCCTGCACACTTTCATTGTTGACCAGCAGCGCGTAGCCGCTGTCCGTTTCGCCGTACCGGGGGCCGTTTCTTGTTCCAAGCGTCAGCTCCAGTGCTGTCGCCATCTCCGGAACCGTAATTGTATATGCCCTCTGCGAGGAAAGGAAGCCGGTTCCGTTTTCTCCATAATGGAGGATCACCGGACTGCCACCGTAGGTGATCGTCATACTGTTCAAGGACAGCTCACGCTTCAGCGTCACAACATAGTCCGCAGAATAGGTAATGTTTTTTGTGCCGCTGGCAGTACCTGTTTTGGATGCTGTGAACGTCAGCGTATTTCCATAGACGTTTCCAAACAGGATCGCATCGGTAAGCTCTTTTCCCTCTGCGCTTGTTTTCGCAACGTCATGCACAGTTTGCCATGTGCCGTCCGTGTTCGTATCTGTGATAGAGCAGTAGCGAAGCGTACATGCTGCGCCGTCTGCGGGATCTGCCCAGACCGCAAGCCGTCCCTGATTGTCCGGAACGACTGCCGTATAGCTGTGCGTTTCTGGCGTAAACTTCTGTCCAAAATCAAGCGCTTCGATCGGAAGCGACGATCTCAGGCCGACATAGAGCGCACTCAGGCTCGGAATCTGCGCCTGCGGAATGGAAACCGTGAACTCTGCATTCTCATCATTCAGCGTAAACGTTTCTTCCGCATGATAATAGGTGTCCTTCGTTGCATAGTAGGTATATTCTTCACCGTTTACCAGCGTATAAATGTATTTGTTCCTAGTTTCTCGGCGGGACTGTAGGATCTCTCCGTTTCCGTTTTTCATGACGATGTCCATGTTCCCATCCGCCAGCGTCACCGTCACCTTTTTCCCTTTGCCGCGCTGGATGATGAGCGTATATTCCGTCTGATAGCGCCCGCTTGTCACAAGAACAGGGATATTCTGCGTTTCCTTCGTCTGATCGACCGGCACAGAAACATATGCGTCTGTCAGCTCCGTCCCATTCACATACACGGAATAGGACTGCTCCGTCGGTGTCGGATAGATCTTGAGGCTTTCTTCTGTGTTGAGTACCTTATAGGTATAGGTAAACGTCTGATTGGAAAAGCGCTCGTTTGCCGCCGGTTTATTTCCGGACGCGCCCTCCATCCGCAGCGCAGACAGCGTCGGCTTTCGGCCCAACCGCAGCGTGAGCTCCTCATGCAGCATATAACTGCCGGACTTGGCGCTCACCCGGAACACGATCTCATTTCCATTCGCGCCGCGCGTCAGCACACCATATAGCGGCTCCCGCTTCGAGCCATCCGTAACGCGTCTGCTGATCTCAGTACCTGCCGTATTTGTATAAATTGCAGAAATGGCAGCGCCGTCCGGAACAGAATCGGTCAGCGTCACATACGGATACAGCGGGCCGGTGAAGGTGTCGAGGATAGCGGCTGCAAAAGCATGCGCACCATCGTTCGTCAGCTCAAGCGGTTTATAATTCGTTTCTGTATAGCCGCTGACTTCCGAAATCGCGAAGGCTTCTTCGTTGATCCATTCCGCAGTTGGGATCGACGGAAGGCCGCTGATCGTCAGCGCCGTTCCATTGACTGTCAGTTCACCCGTGACCGACTTGTTATCCCTGCGAATGCAAAACGTATAATTGCCGTTCGGCAGGCGCAGTTTTCCGTCTGTCTCGGCATAAAACTGCTTTCCAAATGAATTTGCCGCCGAAATGATATAATCGGTGCCGGTAAACTGTGAAAACGAGACCTCGTATGTCGTCCGCTGTCCCGTCTCATAGTCCGTGATCGCCTTTGTAATTTCTTCGGCATAGTTTTTTGCTGTGTCGCTGTCAATACAAAGGTAATTGTCATACGCTTTCTGGTAAGCCGCCGACGCAGCGCTTCGCACATCGGCGGGCTTATCCAGATACCCGGCCATGACCTGCATCAGCGTTTGCAGCCCTGCCGTTATTGCGCTCTGCTCCGATTCGGTGAAACGGAAGTGCGTCACGGAGGCTGCCGCATGGTCAAGCGTCACACCGGACGGCACACTGCTATACCGATAGTTGCCGGTTACATTCTCGATGGTGGTAACAAAGCCATCGCCGCCGTCCATCCCAAAGCGATATTGACTGGCGTTCAGCGCCTGCCATATTGTCTGCCCGTCCTGATAGGAGATCTTCACGGGCGCAATCAGCAGCTTTCCTTCCGCCTCGGCAGAGAAATAAAAGAAGTTCTCACCGTCTGCGGACTGCGCGGCAGGAAGAGCTCCCGCCGCGGTGTCTTCCACCTTTGCGTCTTCCGCAGGCGCGGCGTCCACGGTATTCTCCGTTTCGACCGGCTCTGCGTCCGCTGCCAGCACGCTGAGCGGCAGGCAGGACAGGAGCATCGCCAGCAGGAGCAATGCGGCGGTCATTCGTTTCAGTTTCATAGGGTTACCTCCCATCAGTAGAGACAATTCAGCCATTTCAGCCGCAGCTTGCGAAGCGGCTTGCAGCGTGTTTTCAGGTTTTCCATCGTCGTGCCGTGGAACGCCTGCATTTCTGTGAGCTGCTCCGGTGAGATCGCACGGCTGGAAAACAGCGCTTGTGCGTTATACATGGTCATATCGTGCAGCTTCGCGGCGTACTCCTCTCCAAGCTGCTCCTTTGCCGTTTCACAAATCTCCAGCATGGAACCCGTGCCGCGCTTGAAGCCCATTGCTGCTAGCAGTGCCGCGCAGTCTGTAAACAGGCAGGCGGCTGCGGCGGATGGATCCTCCTGCGTGAACGTTTCGTTCCGTTTTTTGAGGATGACCGCATGGCGGATGAAGACAGCCGCAAGCAGCAGAAGCAGCAGCGCGGCAACAAGGATGATCCAGAACGCGGGCTTGTGGAGGAGCCCGGTGCGCTGGCCGCCGTCCGGGGTGTTGTCCTCCGAGTTGTCCGGCTCTGCATCGTCCTGCTCCAGCTCCTGACCCTCGGTCACGCGCGGGCCGTCGCCGTTTCCTTCCTTGCCTGCGCCGACCGGCTTGATGCCGCTCTCGGTCTGCTCGGCGGAGAGGTCTTCAAGGCCCGGTGTCAGCGCCAGCGGCAGCCAGCCCACGCCGTCCTGATACACCTCGACCCATGCGCCAGCGGCACTTGCGTCCACGTTCACCGGCTCGTTCTCAGCGGCCTTGACCGTATAGCCCTCGACATAGCGGGCAGGGATGCCGTAATAGCGGAGGGCCAAGGCCGCGACGGTCGCATACTGGTATGTCGTGCCGTCCGCAGTGTCCGCCAGCGGCAGCGCGATGGTATCGCTTCCGTCAAAGCACAATTCCAAAAAGGCCAGTGTCGCCGTCTGCGCCTGTTCTTTTGTCAGGCTGTCTGCCGGGCCGTAGCTCTCGCAGCATTGATCCAGCACCGCGCCGAGCTGTGCGCGGAACTCCGCAGGCACAGTCAGCGCGTAGGAATACACAAATTCGCGGTATGCGCTTTCCATCTGTAAGTACGATTTCACGCCGTCCGACGTGTCATTTTGTAAAAAGTCCAGCAGCTCCGGCAGAATCGTCTGTGCGTCCGAAACCACCTCATAGGAATAGCCTCGTTCACCGCGCAGACCGTTTGTTTCAACCGCGGACGGCTGAATTCTGTTTTTCGTCAAGCCTGCGCGTTCCGGAAGAATCGTGCACGGTTCGTAGCGGTACAGACTGCATCCGGAAAGATTCTGCACACTGACGCTGCCGGACTGGTAATTGCCCATCAGCCGCGCAGCCGTTGCCAACTGGCTCTGCGGATAGAAGCCGGACTGATGCAGCCAGTAAAAGAGGTCTTTTTCCTCTGCGGCAGTCTGCGCGTCCAGCGCAGACCATACGCCGTTTTCATAGCTGTCGCCGACGAAGCCGCGCAGATAGAGCGTCTGCGCTGCGTCCGCCGTGACGGACAGGATGGTGTCTGTGCTTTCTGTATTCACGACCGGTTCGGACAGATCACCCTCCGGCAGGACTTCTTCTGCTTTTTCATAACGCCAGTGATGCAGAGTGTCTTTCGCATTTTGCGAAAGGGCTTGCATCGTGCCTGTTTGCAGGGAAATTGCAGCCATGCCCGCAACGATCACGCCCACAAGCAGGAAGCTCGCCACTGAGACAGCATTTTTGTTTTTCTGCCATGTCAGCATCAGCAGAGCAATCGCTGCCGCGGCAAGGAGAATAATGCTCGGCTGCACGAATGCTGCCGCCACGCAGAGCGCCGTCAAAGCTGCCGCCGCCAGCGTCGGCACATGGGAAAATGCAAGCGCCAACAATGCCAGCAGAATGCCGCTCACGATCCCAGCCAGCCAGAGGCCGGAGCCGTCCGTTTCCGCCAGCGGCAGAAGGATGCCTTTTTCCGCCGCCCAGAGGTCACGCAGCATATTCCATGCCGCGCCGAAGCCGCTCAGCAGCGGATTTCGCGCGAACAGGACAACGAGCAGCAAAGCCGCCAGCAGAATGGGGAGCAGCAGCTTCGTTTTTCTGAAATGTCGGATAACCGCAGCAGCGATGCAGGTCAGAATACCTGCCCCAAGCAGCCAGAGCATTGCAGAAAAGCCGCTTACCGTGTAGAAAATCGCGGCAAGCGCGAGGAAAATCAGGAAAGCAGACAGCAGTTCCAGCAGCGTTTGACCGCGTGTGGACTGCGTCTCGCGGCAGATTCCGGCACGCAGGCCGGTATTTCTTTTGTTCTTCATAGCCTGCCCTCCTTACAGTTCCAGCTCGGAGAGCTGCGCAGCGTAATCCTTCTCATTGAACCGCTCGCCGCAGATAAGCGCGGTCAGCCGCCCGATGGACGAAAGCTGCTCCGTTTCCGCCTGCTGTTCACCGGAAACGTAAATCAGATGCGACCAGCTTCCGGCAGGTACCTCTTGGAGAAGCAGCGACGCACCGCTGACGCCGGTTGCCGCCTTCGCCGTAAACAGGCGCGGCAGCAGGCCGATGAGGTCGTCCATATCTCGGATCTGCTGGAACACGCAGCGGCCCATGTCACCCTCGTTCCAGCCGACCGTGAACTGGACGGACTGGGAAAGCAGATTCCGGCAAACGGAAACGACGATCTCGGCTTCTGCATCCGTTCTGTCTACCGTTGGATTTTCTTCCGTGCGCTCCCAGAATACCGCGGCAGAGCGCGTGATGGGCAGCGACGGATCTTTTACAATAAGCTTGCCATATTTGTGACTGAGCTTCCAGTGGACTTGCCGCTGGCTGTCGCCGGGGACGTAGTCACGGATCTGGAACATCTCGGACAGATCATAGCCGGGACGCTCGTTGGAATAATCCTCGGTATCGTCGATGTGCGCCGCGGCAGGAGAGATCACCAGCGTCTGCAAAAACGTATCCGGCTGCACGACGCAGGCGCTGTGCGCGTCAGGCTGCGTTTTCACGCCGATGAGGCCGAAGCAGTCATACAGGCGGGCAGATTCCACGTTCAGGCGAACACGGCCGCACCACGGGCTTTGCAGAGAAATCTTCATCGACCGCTTGCTTTTCGGCCAGATGCCGCTGCTCACATTTACGGTCTGCGGCTCACCGTTCAGCTGGTTCTCCAAGCGCACACGGCAGGAAATCTGGCAAATTGGGAAAACAGTCGGGTTCTGCACGGTCAGCTCTGCCGTGCCGCCCTCGCCCTTGCGGAGATTCACAGGCAGCCCGACCGCCAGTTTCAGCTTTTTGGCCGCGTACAGGTTGACCGGCAGGCACAAAAGCGGCAGCAGCACCATGCAGGCGGCGAGGCCGAGCGCGATGGGGCTGGCTGTCTGGACGACGAGGACGAGAAGCCCCAGCGTCAGCAGCAGCCAGACGAATTTTCGTACTATTTTCATTTTTTCAGCACCGGCATATCCGTTGTCTTGAGGATCTCGGCCAGAACGGATTCCGGCTTTTCCTCCATCATGCGGGCCTTGCTGTTCAGCATCAGACGGTGGGCACAGACATCCGGGAAGATCGCCGCGACGTCCTCCGGCATGACGAAGTCACGTCCATTGAGATACGCATACGCCTTTGCCATCCGGCAGACCGCCAGCGCACCGCGCGGGCTGACGCCGAGTGCGACCTGCGGATGGGTGCGGGTCTTTTCCACGAGCGTGGTCACATAGTCCAGAACGGCGTCGCGCATATCGACTTTTCGCACGTCCTGCACCAGTCCCAGCAGTTCTTCCTTGTTGACCACGGCATACGCCCGGTCAAGGGGATTATCCACATGGCGGTCGCGGAGAATATTGACGCTGCTCTTGTGGTCGGGGTAGCCCATGCTGACACGAATCAGAAAACGGTCAAGCTGGGAGTTCGGCAGCATCGTCGTACCGGCAGAACCAACCGGGTTCTGCGTGGCAAGGACGATGAAGGGATTCGGCAAATCATACGTCTTGCCGTCCACTGTGACCTTGTGCTCCTCCATGGCCTCCAGCAGCGCGGACTGCGTCTTGCTGGAGGTACGGTTAATTTCGTCCGCCAGCAGCAGATTCGTCATGATCGCGCCGGGCTTGTAGACGAACTCGTCCGCTTTTTTATCATAGACCGAGAAGCCGATGATGTCTGACGGCACGGTGTCCGACGTGAACTGCACACGGCGCGTCTCCAAGCCCAGAACCTTTGCAAAGGCCATGGCTGTCGTGGTCTTGCCGACGCCCGGCACGTCCTCCATGAGAACGTGGCCCTGCGCCAGAATGGCCATTAGAATTTTCTCGACAATTTCATTCTTGCCGACGATGACGGACTCGATCTCCTGTAAAATCTCGTTGATTTTTGTATTCATAGCAAGCTGCTCCTATTCGTTATTTTTTATGTCGTTATCCTTCTCCGCCGGTGTCTCCGCTGCCGTCGTCTCCGCTGTCAGAGCCTCCGCCGGGATCGCCGCCAGCGCCGCCGCTGCCGGAATCATCTCCACCGTCGTCACCACCGGGGGTATTTCCGCCGTCATCGCCGCCGGGATTTCCACCGTCATCACCGCCCGGATTCGGGCCGGGAGACGCGGGTTCCGGTTCGCCGCAGGCACAGAAGCCATTGGCGTAGGTGTGCGCTTCGTTTTCGGTCAGGACTTTCTGACAGACGCTGCATATCACTTTATGCGTGCCGTCGCCATTGTTCACATATTGCTTATGTTCCTCACAGACGTGACTGCCGTACCCGCAGACCGAGCAGGCACCGTTTTCGCCCTTCTGGTCGTGCACCTGTTTGACAGACAATCTGCAATCTTTGCAATAGAGCGTATGTCCGTCCGCATCTACTTCGGAGCCATCCCAGCGGAATTCACCGATACCATTGCAGGCGCTCATATGCAGCATCTTGCACTTATCGCATACCCAGTCGTATTCGCCTTCTACGTAGTGGTGCTCCGCTTCATTGATATGCGTACCGCAGTTTTTGCACTTCTGATAATGTTTTGCACCGTCAGAATACCAAACGTCCCCAATTTCATGCTCCAGCGGTTCAGGTTCTTCTGTCTCCCGCTTTGCATGGCAATCCTGGCATTCATCCGTTCGGATACCGCCGTGTTCACAGCTTGCTGTGTTGCTGATTTCCTTCCAGATATGCGGTTCTTCCTTTTTGTATCCGCAGTCGTGCTGGCATGTGATGATGTGTACCTCGGAATTTTCTTCGCTCGTGTATTGAAGCACATGCGGCGCGGGATCGCCAACATTCTTTCCGCAGTCCCCGCAGACCAGCGCGCAGGTTCCGTTCTCCTGATCAACATACTTCTGGTGATTCTTCGGGTGCGTACAGGGATTCTCCAAGCCGCAGCGCTTGCAGATCTGTTTTGTTATACCGTCCGTTGTAACAGCTTGCAGATCGTGGTGCGGTTCTTCGGACCAGCGCCCGCCGCCGTAGTAGGTCACGCAGTAGCCGACAGAGTTTCCGCGCCCCTGTCCATTTCCGATATCCCAGCCATAGGCCAGCGTATAGCGCAGCGTCAGTGTATCTCCCGGCTTTAGGTCGGCCTTATCCATGCCGTAGGACGGATAAGTTCCGTTAATTTCATATTCCCAGCCGGAACCTTCCGTGAAATCCAATTCACCGAGACTGCTGCTTGCGTCATTCAGGCTCAGGCTGTTGCGGTAGATGCAGCGCCAGAGGATGTCCAGATTCGTACCTTCGCCAAACTGCGCGTCAATTCTGGCAAAGTTCTCCTCCTCCGTACCGCTCCATGAGCCGCTGATCGCATTGGCGCGCATACCAAGGCCGCTTGTATCGTCCAAACTTCTCAGGTAGAAATCAGGGCCGAACGGATCGTTGCACTCCGCGCGCCAGCCGAGGCTTCGTTCAGCCGTTCCGAATGGCTCCGGCGCCGTATAGCCCCAGACCGCTTTTGCAACTGCGCAGGACGCCGGTTCACCGGCAAGGACATCACAGGTGATGGACGAAGAACCGAGTCCGACGACGCCCATGTCGATCACGATCGTCGCCTCGCCGAGTTTTTCGCCGCTGCTTGCGCGTTCGCCGCGGAGCAGGATCGTTTTCTCGCCTTTATTGCCGAAGGCGTCCTCGGCACTGATCACAAGCGTATGCTCGTTTGTGTCTCCCTTTTCCGGATTACTCGGTGTCACCTTGAACTGCTGCCAGCTTCCGCCCGCAACGCCGGTAAAGATGCACGCTTCATCATCCATCTTTACACTCAGCTTGGTGTCCGTTCCGGTATACAGGATATACGTTTTGTTCTGCTCGGCATCCTCGCTCCAAGCGCGGAGCTTAAAGGTCAGCATCTGTCCGTTTGCGACGCTTTCGACACCCTCCAGATCGCACTCGATCTTTACCCCCTGATCACCGCGGTGCTTATACGGGATGCTGATGATAAACGTGTATTCTTCGCCCGCGCCGGAGGCTTTGACAGTAAACGTATTTTCGCCCGTTTTGCCGTCCTCGGCCAGAAGCAGCGTCACACTGCCGGTGGGCGCTGTGAGCGTCTTTGTGCTGAAATCGCCCGACTGATAGCAGGTGACAGAGGTGATTTCAATGCCCGACGTGTCCTCGCCTGTGAGCCGCAGCTCGTAGCCAAGCAGCCCGTCCGTCAGCTGATCGTCATAGACATCCTCCGCATGGACGGTCTTTCTGTTTTCACATTTCAGGACACACGGCTTTGCCGCGCCATCTTCCATAACGGTATACGCCATTTCAAGCGAAACGTCGCTCTGGTAACGGATCGTGACCGCGAAATTCACTGTGCGCTCCTTGACCTTCGCGGCCACGAGGGCCGTATAGGTCGCGCCGCTGTCCGTGGCTTCCAGCCGCACGGAGCCGCTGCCCGTGCTCATAGCCGCCCCGTTGAAGCTGGCGCTTGTGATCTGCGCGTCCTGTGCGCTCCGACCAGTCAGACCGAGCTTATACAAAAGCTCACTGTTATTGATCTGGTTATGCTTGATGGTCAGCGCCGCGCGCTTGTCCGCATCGCAGAGAACGTTCTGCGCCGTGACGGACTTTTCGTACCATGTAAATTGCAGCTGGAGATCGAGACCATCCTCATACGTTACGACGAACGTATAGCTGATGGTCTGCCCCAGCACCTCGGCGGTCACGGCGAGATAATAGGTTTCCGTGTCCTTGCCGTCCGCTGCGGCCATCTGAATTTCGCCGGATTCCGAAAGCGTTCCGCGTTCGCCGTCCGTCGCCCAGTATTCCGCCGTGCGGATCGTTGCATCATCCGCGTTTTCGCCGAGGAATTGCAGCGCGTATGCGAAATTTCCGTCTGTCAGCGTGTCGCTCTTGACCGTGCGATTGACCGAGCCGTTGGCCGGGCAGGTGGCCTGACCGTTGGGTTGCCATGTAAGCTGCAAATCGAGGTCAATGCCGCTTTCCAGCCGCAGAACGAACGCGAAATTCACGTCTGTCTCCACGGTTTCGCCCTTCTGGTTCTTTTGCGTCGCATGAGCTTGTACGGTCAAGATATAGTTCTGGAACTCTGCGCCGTCCGGCAGCGTCATGTCCAGCACGCCGCGTGTATCCGCTTTCTGTGATACGCCGTTGCCCACGGCGACCTGCACATCGGTGATCTTGGCATCTTCCGCGTCGAGGCCGGTGAGATTCAGTTCATAGCGCAGTCTGCCGCGGTCGAGCTGGGCCAGTAAGACACGCTTGCCGACAGAGTCTCCGGGTGCGCAGACCATGGAGCTTGCCTGTGAGCCGTACTTGTACCACGTCAGCAGCGCACCGAGGTCAAGTTCTGTTTCCGGCAGATCCTCGTCTGTTTCGCCGGTGTCTCCGGCTTCCTCGCCCTCGTCGCCCTTGTTGGAATCCGTGTTCGTACCGATGGCGGCATCGGCCAGGACTTCCTGCTGGGGCTTCGATTCCGGCTGCTGCTCCGGTTGGGTGTCCTGTCCCTGCTCCGCCTGATTTTCCGTTTCCTCCGGGTCTGGCTGCTCCTGCTCGCCGGTCAGCTCGCTGTTTGTGCTGCCGCCTGAACCGGCTGCGCCGGTGCTTTCGGCTTCGCCGTTTCCGGCATGGCCGGGCGCCTGCCCCGCCTGCAAAACGGTGATCTCCTGCGGCGCAGCGTCCAGAATCGGGTTTTCCGGCTCAACTGACCGCATGCCCATAAGCGGCAGACAGATGCTCAGCAGCAGCGCACAGATCAGCACGCCGCAGCCCGCCTGCTGCACCCATGGGTACCTTTCAAAGAATTTTTTCATGTGTGTTCGCCCTCCGGGAAAAGGGCTTCCCCCTTAAAAAAGTCTGCATTTTGTGCAGCTTATTCGTACTTTTAAGAAGTACCCTTAAACGCACGAATAAGCCGCACGGTTCCCCACGCTTTCGCGTGGGGAACCGCCCAGCTTGGGGTGGTTATCCAATATTCAATTCAGAACGTTGGACTGCGTGTTTCATTTTGCGATTTTTTCCATGAAGCGCATGAGAATGGTCGCGACCTGTGCGCGGGTGGCGGAGCCCTGCGGGTTCAGCTTGCCGTTCGAGCCCTGAAGGAGTCCTTCGGCGACTGCCCACTGCATGGCCTCTGCCGCATATCCGTTGACCTTGTCCGCATCGGAGAAGGCGGTCAGGGCGGCGGATTTGCTCACGTCGTAGCCCTTCTGCTTCGCGTAGCGGTACAGGATCGTTGCCAGCTGCTCACGGGTGATGACGCCCGGCATATTGGTGCCGTCCGAAATGCCGTTGTCCATGGCCCACTTCTGGCCTGCCGCGTACCACGGCGCACCATTCGTGTTCACGCCCTCGACACGGGCGAGGATCGTGACGATCATGCCGCGCGTCGTATTTGCGTTCGGGCTGAAAGCATTGGAGGACGTGCCGTTCATGAGGCCCTTTTCATGGACATAATTCACAGCTTCCTCGTACCAGCTTCCAGCCGGAACATCAGTGAACGAAGAGCCCGTGGTGGGCTTGTCGTTCTTCGGCTTGCTCGGCGTGACGGGGCGAACCGGCGTATCGCTGCCTTCCGTCAGCAGGTGATAGATTCTTTCCGCCTCGGCCAGCTTGTCCAGCAGCTCCTGCGGGAAGGTCTTCAGCTGATCCGCCGACAGTCTGGATACAGCTGCCTTCGCCGCATTGATCGCGTCGCCGCTATTGATGGTCACGGTACCGATGGCGTTGATCTTCTCGACAGCGTCGTTCCAGATCAGCGTATCGGCAGCCTCGATCAGCTCGTCCATCTTTCTGGTTTCCGCGACGGAGAGGCTCTCATACAGGTCAGAATTCTTCTTGATCTCCTCGTATGTACGCTGGGCGCTGCGGATCTCCTCCACATCGTCGAGCGTCGCCTCAGCCGGTCTGGGAAGCGACTTGACCGTCGCCTTGAACTCCTTGAGCTTGCGGTAGCTCTGTACCTTCTCAAGCAGCTTTTCCAGATTCTCGACAGCATCTTTATTGACCTTAGCCTGCTGCTCGGATTGCAGCTGCTTGTACGCAGCCTCTGCCGCAGCGATCTGCTTTTCGTACTTTTCGTAGTTGGTAAAGTCGATGGTGTCGGCCTGCGGGAGCTGCTTCAGCTGATCTTCGACCACCTTGTAGCTGCCGCTGGCAGAGAGCACTCTGACCACATACCACGTGCCGTCGTTCGACTGCGTGTTGCCGGCCTGATTGTTCATGGTGGGCCAGCCCTTGATGCCGCAGCCGATGTAGATCGTGTCGCCCGCGACAACGGGGATGGACTCGGTGCGCTTGTAGAAGCTGCTGCCCTCGGTGTTGGATGTGACCTTTTCGTTCAGGAACGTCTTCACGAGGAAGTTCTTGTTCGCCGCCGTCGGGGTCACCGTCAGGTTCGAGCTGTCGCCGTCGATGACGAGCGTGTAGGTATAGGTGCCGCCGCGCTTACCGGGTTCAAACGTGGTGGTCAGGCGCGGGTTGCCATCGCCGTCGAACGTCAGCGATTTGAGCGTCGTGTCAGAGTTGCTCCACGTGCCGCCGACATCTTCGCCAAGACCCACGGAGGTGTACTTGATGCTGATGATATCGCCGTCCGCCAGCTTGCCGTTTTTCACGGAGAAGTTGGCAAAGCCCTCGTTGGTGAACCAGTCGTTGAGCGTACCCATCCAGCCGGACTGCTGGCCGCCGGTGAATTCGGCAAGGCTGTAATCGCCGTCGGTAATGGTGGAAAGATAGGTGATGTCGAAATCATACGTCCCGTCGCCATTGCCGCCGGTGCCGAGCCATGTGCAGTTCGCTTCCGTGAGTGCGCGGAGCAGAACGGTCATCATGGTGTCGTTTTCGCCAAGCGGGTAATTCTTCCGTTCGAGCCAGTACTGATCCTCAGGTCTGTAGAAGTGTTCGAGCGCGGCTTTGTTCTCGCCCTCGGCGCTGCTGCCGTCGTTCGTGTAGTTCTGGACGCTGACGGTCACAGTACCGACCTGCACGCCGGGCGTAAAGGCATTGCCGTTCGTGACGTCGTTGACCTTCTTCCAATACTCGCCTGTTCCGTATTCCCAGCCCTTGATCTCGGCGCCGGTATTAACGTCGTTGGCTGCGTTCGCCATGTTCTTGAGCACGGTTCTGCGCGCCTCGCCGACGGCTTCGACGGTCTTGGCGTTCTTGATTTCCTCAATGCCAGCTTCATATGCAGCGTAGATCTGCTCGTACTTCGGATGCTCTGTGCCGTAGCCGTCGAGCGCGGTCTTGGCTGCGGCCAGCGCGCTGTCTTTCGCAGCGGTGATCTCGTCGGCGGAGCCGCCGGCGGGAACCCACGTCACCGTGGCCACCACGTTGTCATACGGCATGGTGAAGTACTTGAAGCTCCGGAGGATACGGTTGGCCTTGATATCCGTGCCGTAATCCGAGTAGTCGAAGGTGTCGAGGCTGCGGTCTTCGATGGTCTCCTCGGAGACGCCGGAGAACGTGATGCCGCGAAGTTCGTACTCGTTGTCATTGACATAGAAGTGCGGAACCTCAGTGGTGTTCGTTCCCTTGACCCAGTGATCCTCAATGCGCCACGCCGCACCGGTGTCAGTGATGGCGTAGTCGTTGTCCGGAACGAGATACGGGAAGTTTGTCTGCACGCTCTCATCCGTCAGCGGACGGCCATTCTTGTTGTCCTTGCGCGCGCCGCGAATCTGGAAGTAGGTGGCGTAGGTCGGGTTGGAGCAGAAGTACACGCCGCTTCCGACGGGCACAGTCGTTACCGGCTTGTAGTTGACCTTCGTCTGGCCCGCGTCCACCGTGTTGTAGGTAAACAGCCCCGCCATCATCGTGCCGCCGGTGGTGCCGTTCGTGCCGTCTTCGACGCGGTGCTCCTGGAGCCACGAGATCATGTCACGCAGTCCCTGCTGGTCATCCTCCGGCACAGCAGACAGATCGTACTCGACCGTCAGCGTGTACTGCTTCGCGCCGCCCTCGGCAAGTCCATCCCGCGCGGCAAGAATTGCCTCGTACCGTGTCTTTTCCTTCACGCTCAGCTCGTCGCGCTGATACTGCGTCATCGCGTTGTAGTACGCTTCGAGCTGGTCGATGAGCTGAACCGCCGAGCTGTCGAGCTTCGACAGATCCTCGGGGAATTTCGCCATCTGCGCCCGGAAATTGGCAAGGTTCTGAGCGTTCGTCTTCGCAGCTGCCGTCTGGAGCGTCTCGATGCCGGACTTCGCAGTCAGCTGTGCCGCGTAAGCGGAAGCAGCGTCCTTAGCCGCGTCGATGCCGTCCATGCCGGTCTTGTAGAGCGTTTCAATCGTCTGCCAATCGGCCTCCGTGAAGCACTCCTTCGGATAGTCCGGATTCTCATACGTTTTCTTGAGCTCCGCCCGCAGATCGTTCTTGATCTTCGTGAGGTCTGCCTGCGACTCGTCGACGGAAGCGTAAATCAGAATCGCGCCGCCGTTGACGAACGCCGCGTCGTCGCTGTCGAGATCGAAGACGTTGATGAGCTGCCAGCCCGGCTGATAGACGGTCATGGTGAGCGAGCCGTCCGCGCCGGTCTTGAGCTTCGTGTCGGTCAAAATCTCGGCGTTGACCACCGATTCATAGTCGTCCACGCTCATGCTGCGGAAGACGTATGCACCCGCGGTGGGCTTTGCTTCGTCGTCTGTCATGTGGGCGGGCATGGCTGCCTTTGAGGTCGCCGTCAGCGTGAACGGCACGCCGACGACCGCCTTGTACGCGCCGGTGGTCTCGTCCTTCTGAAGGTTCGTCGTCAGCGTCTGATAGCGGATCTTGTCGGTCACGCGGCCAAGCGCCATCGGCCAGAGGTCTTCGCTGATGTTGACCATCGTCGGCATCTGCACGCGCACAACGGTCACTTCGTCGCCGTCGTGGAGCTTAAATGCCTGATACTCGCTGGCGTTCAGGTAGTCCAGATAATACTCGCCCGGAGCAGACCAGAAAGCCAGCGTGCCGTTGACGTAGACCATCAGCTGGCTTCTGGAGTTGACACGCCAGACCTTCTCATTCTTGAAGCTGTTCGTCAGAAGACCTCCGATGGTCGTTCCTGTTGGAACAGTCAGCTTCTGGGTACGAGGGGTGACACGATGCGTAAGACCTGTCGGCTGCTTGGCAGCCAGTTCATCGGTCAGCGAAACACGCACGGTGATCTCCGACTTCGGAACGAGACTGAAATACGCCGTGCGGACTTTGTTGAACGCCTGCGACTGGAGCGCGATCTCGTCCGTGCCCATGGTAGTGGTGAACGTGCCGTGCTCCTTTGCGGTGTCCAGCGCTTCCTTGCGTGCTGCTGCGTAGTTCTGCCAGCTCTCGCTGGTATAGTCGGCCTCTTTCAGCGTGTCGTAATAGCCCGCGTAGAGCGCGATACCGGCAAGTGCGTTCTCGCTGCCGGGTTTAAGCGTGCTCCAGACACGAGTTTTCAAATTCTTCGCTGCGTCTTGAAGCTCTTTTACCAGCGCGTCCACAGCCTCCTGCGGATGCTTGGCGGAGCTGTTTTCCTCCGTTGCTGTGACGTTTCCTTCCGCGTCCTTCGTGAACAGACTGTCATACAGATTCTGTGCGTCTGTTCTCTTGCGGTAGAACGCAGCCCAGCTGTTAGTGGAGTATTCCTTCTCGTCAAGGTCGCTATAGAGCGGCAGCGTCTCATGAAGTCCAGTCGGGTTGACTTGAGACGTCGGGATCAGGTTCGCGATGGCTTTGGACAGCGCGCTGTCCGGATCTTTCTGATCCAGCGTTTTCGCTGCCGCGTCCACGGCACCCTGTGCTGCTGATTTATTGTCGTACACAGCTTGCGCCGCGTCCACGATTACCTGCATTTCATTCCAAAATCCGGTTTTGCTCTCCGTCTTGCCGTTGTAGCGGTCATCAGAAGTATAGTATCCGGAGGTTGGAACTGCGTCGAGTGCTTCTTCCAGCTTAGATTTATCGACATTTGCATCAGCTGCCTGATAGCATAGGATAGCAATCAAATCATCATTTGCAGCAAATGCACGGATCATATAGAATGAATAATTCATCCATTTTGCAAATGATGTTTCTTGGGCTAATGGTGGGTCGTAAATCAAAACCGGCGAATTATAAGATACGTCTTTCAGCGTGAACGTAAGCGCGTTTCCATCATAGCTATAATCGTCCGTATCCAAATCTGGCGCGTCATAGTCGTCATCGCCAAGAGGCGTAATTGCATAAGGAACGTCTTGAGAAAAGCCTCCTGCTATCTCGATGGTAACAGCTTCTGCTTCCTTGGAAACTTCGACGATATAAATATAGCCGCCATAAACGCCGTTTTCCTTAAATCCCAGTACGCTATCCTTTAACGTCCCGCCGGTGCTTGTAACGCTGGCAGTTGGAATTGTATTAACAGCAAAGGTCGGCGCAATGCAACTGAAAAGCATTGCTACGCACAGCATGATAAAAATGGGCAGGCGGGCAAATTTGCCCGCCTGTTTTAAGGTTCTTAAGTTGGTGCTCATTTCTTCTGGAGATTCAGGTAAGTAACGTACGGCGCAGCTTCACCATTCTGAACAATGATCTGTACCTTCGTTCCCGTACGCGTCGGCGTAATCGTGGCAGAAGTAGTTGCAACGCCATTGATGTAGACATAGCCAGTACCAGTTACATTCACGGTATAATCACCGCTCTTTTTGCTGAGAGGCAGAATGCCGCCATTCGTTGTCGTTACTGTGCTTCCGTCCACACTGATTGTCGGGGTAGCCGCCGTTTCCGTCGTGCTGCCTGTGCAGGCCGCAACGCCGCAGACCTCAGTAGAAATTTCACCGAAGATGCCGTTCATCTGTGCCATGCCGGTGTAGATACGCACATATCGGATCGAGTCCAGATTGGCCGGTGTGCCGTTGGACTTGACTGCCCATGCAATGTCGATGGGGTCGCCGCCGCTCGTGCCCGCAACCTTGGTATCATAGTCGCTGCTGCTGGTGAAGGTCTGATACGGGTTGTAGGCGATGGTGCCGCCGAGCGTCTTGTTCGGATGCACGTCGCAGTAGCCGAAGCCGATCTCCGCCGTCTTGTTCGTGCCGGGGTAGTTGGTCAGAAGCGTGCCGGTGAAGGTGAGCTTGTCGGTAACGCCATTGCTGGCCAGCATTCTGCTGATGAACGGCAGCTCATCCACCTTTGCCATCGCCGCGCGGGGGCCGTAGGTGACGAAGTAGTTCGCGTTCAGCGGGAACCAGCTGTGGTTGTGGAAGGTGTTGGTCGTGACTGTGCCCGCCGCGCCGTTGAGCGTGTAGCTCACGGGGGCCAGCGTGCCAAGGTTGCTGCCCGGCGCAGTGATGGCAGCATCCTCCGTAACGCTGGGGTTGTTGTAGGTGATGGTCGAGTTCGGGGTACTCTTCGTGTAATACATCGAGCCCGCGATGTCGTACCACGTCTGACCGTCCTTGGAGACCTGGATGCAGCCCGCCTCGGAGTTGCCCCAGAAGGCGTTGCCATAGACGATGAAGTCCGCGCCGTAGGGATGCGTGGGGTCGTCCGCGATCTGGTTTTCAAACTTGTAGACCGCGTAGCCGCCGAAGAAGCCGAGGGACATGCCCGTCGAGGAGTTGCCCTTGAGCGTACCCGCGCTGTCATACGCGTCGCCCCAGCCTCCGGTGGTCACGCCCTCGTTGACGAACTGCGCGGGCGCAGGCAGGTAGGCGTACAGCTCCGTGCCGGCCGCCGTCGTGCCGCCGTTGGGCTGTGCGCAGTTGAACGTTGCCGAACCGATATTGCCCGTGCCGGTGACGGTCACGGTGGAAGCCGAGGTCGTGGGCAGAACGACGACACCGTAATTCGTCGTGGTGCTCTCGACGTAGTTGCCGTCCTCGTCGGTCACATAGCTGCCATCGGCGTTCTGGGCATAGGCCCAATGGAACGAGCCGCCGTTGCTGACGGTGACGCTGGCGACCTTCGAGCGGTTGCTCACAATCAGCGAGAAACTGAACGGATAGTAGCCGTTCGTGGCTGTGTTCAGGATGTCTACGCCGTCGAAGTACATGCCCTCGATGTCATAGTCAACCGATACGCCAAGGCCATTGCCGATGGCGTAGTCAGTCTCTTTGCTGTTGACAGCTGCGAACGCGCTTACGCTCAAAGCGAAGAGCATCACAACTGCCAAAAGGATTGCGATGAACTTTTTCATTACGTTCATTCCTCCTAAAGTTGTTGTTCCCCGGTTCCATTTTGCCCGCGCGCCCGGGAAATCCCGCGCGGAAACGCACATTCTTTTTCCGCTTCTCCCATGCGCCGAAGAAGCGTTTTTATTTAACGGCTCCCGACTAAGCCGCTAAATGCCTGTTCATGCGCTGCAAATCCAGTATCGTTTCCTGTGCTCCCGCCGGCCCAATGACGCAGACCACGTTTTCAGCTTCCTTGGCGCGCTCTTATCCTCGCGGCGCTTCCCCGGAAGCAGTATGCTTTCCTGCTGCAGCTATTCAGTTGTCGGCGCGTATCGCCTTATTGAGACGGGCGAAGGCCCGGTAGATTTGTTTTAAAATCCCCCGGTTCCGCGTTCCCAATTCGGAACCGGGGATTTTAAGCGCGTCAGGGGGTGACGCACTGGCAGCTTGATCTCAGGGGGATGAGACACACATCTATCTGCAAATCTGTCCGTTCCAGATTGGCATACAATCGTTCTTGGCTCTCCCTCCGGGAGAGCTGTCACCGCAGGCGACTGAGAGGGTCTGCTGCCTGTTACCCTCTCCGTCCTCGCTGCGCTCGGCCACCTCTCCCAAAGGGAGAGGCAAGGAGCCGGCTTTTACTTGGCTTTCCGTTCAGCCTTTTCTTGCCGCATTTTTTCTTTGTTCGCAGCCTTCTTCCGCCGCTTTTCCAGTATATCCTGTTCCCGCTGGCGTTCGTATTCCTGCTGGAAGAGCATGGTCTTCTCCAGCGCGGGCGTACTGCGCTTTGCCGCAAGCTCTCTGCTCACGCCGATCGCTTCAAGCGCATTTACCCATCCGCGGAACCGCAGTTCAATAAAATCGCCGCCAATTATTTCTGTCCTGCCGGGGATATGCCGCAGCTCCGCCTGCTGCCGCCGCAAATATGCAGCCAGCTCTTGCGTCGTAGCATTTTGATATTTCAGAACAAACTCGATGTTCCTGTGAGACAGCGCCGTATAGGTGCGTTGGGTCAAAACTTTTTTAAGCGCCGCCATATTTTCCTCATACGTTCTGTTCGGATTCATCGCTGCACCTCCCGTTCAGAAGATGCCGCGTCCTTCGCTGCAAGCCGTCTCAATTCGATCTCGCATAAATCCTGAACGATCTTGCGGTCACGAAAATGTGGCGGTTTTTTGATGTTTGTGGTTTTTCCGGCATAAAAGGAACGGATTGCAGCTTGCCATGAGCCGAAACGGTACTCGATATACTCGCCGCCAATCACCTCGACCATCGCGGGCGGGTGTCCAATGTCCTCCATGCAGGATTTCAAATATGCAGTTAGCTGCTCCAGCGTATCGTGCTGGTGCTCGATGATGAATTGCACATTTTTGTACGCAATGACACGCTCAATGCGGCCATAGTTGATCTGGTCCAGATATGCTTGCCGTTGCTGCTCATTCATCGCAGATGATCCTCCTATCGATTTTTACGCAAAAAACAAATCATCCCGCTGACGCGAGATGATCCGATTGCTTCAAAAACAAAAAACACCGATTTGCTTCAACTTTAGAAGCAAATCGGAGCCCTGTTCCGAATTACCGATAGGATCATCGTGCTATCTACCCTTTGTTTGCCAACTTCTGCACGTAACGAGATCATAAAACAGGCAGCATCTCATGCAGGCGAAGAAAAGCGATTCTCCTGACTTGGACTATGGATGCGGCTACATCCGCGCTCTGTTTCCTACCTTCTCACGGGATTTTCTCCCGCAATGGCGGCCTTTCGGCCACATGGCTTGTTGGCATAACGCTGTCTTTCGTTTCCTCCAAGCTACTTTAGAAACTTGCTCATCCTCACAGTTCCGGGCGAGTAGATTTATTGCTCTTTCATTGCAGACTATAAGGCGAGAGATAACCTGCAATTACAATTCTTCATTGGTAAACATATTAAATTGTCAAGATTCTGCCATTCTTCGTATATGCTGGCATAGTTGTGACGCCCTGCCTGCACATACAAAACATGACGGTTTCGGCTTCATAAAGTTCTGCAAATTTACGAAGTCCTGAAAACACAATCATATCTTAATTTCTGACACCATTATACAATAACGTTGCAAAAAGTCAATGCGGTTCGGTATCAAAATATTGATTATTTGCGTCGTTTCCGTAAAGATCAATCGGTATCAGACGATGCAGAATACTTCTTGCAAGTAGCGTGTCTGTATGCCGTTTCCTGATCTCAACGCCGAAGACAGAAAGCAGCATCCGCTGCATTCCGATGTGTCCAGAAGTCCTAGCTGAGCTGGCTGGACTGATTGCTATTTTGGACACGCTCTATGATACGCCCAGTCCGACAATTGACGGCTACACAGATTTTATCTTTCGGAACCGCTATGGAGATCTGTTGAATCCCCACAGCTTGAATCGTGCGATTGAGCGGATCATCCGAGACTACAACGCGGAGGAATTGAAGCTTGCCGAAGAGGATCAGCGATCGCCTCTATTGCTTCCACACTTTTCCGTTCATAGTCTGCGGCATACGTTTTGTACTCGGATGTTTGAAGTCGAGTCCAATCACAAGGCAATCCAAACAATTATGGGACATGCCGAGATCAGTACGACTTTGGATATTTATACGCATATCACAGAGGACACCCTCAAAAATTCGGTACAAAACATGAGTGCAAAAATCAAACTTTTCGGATAAGAAAAACTGGAATGCACAGGGCATCTGTGCATTCCAGCTTCATATTGTGTCATATTGAATTCCGAAAGTGTGTCAAAAACGTATCAGATTGGGAATTTAATACATTTTTGCGCCTGCGGGGATGTGGGGGTCGAGCATGAGGAGGTGGAGCTTTTCCACGCCCTCCTCGTGGTGGACGGCGCTGATCAGCATGCCGCAGGAGTCGATGCCCATCATGGGTCTGGGCGGCAGATTCACGATGGCAACGCACGTTTTTCCAACCAATTCTTCCGGTTCGTAATATTCGTGAATGCCAGAAAGGATAACTCTATCCTCTCCAGTTCCGTCATCCAGTACGAATTTCAGGAGTTTTTTGGACTTTTTGACCGCTTCGCAGGCTTTGACCTTCACGGCGCGGAAGTCGGACTTGGAGAACGTCTCGAAGTCCACGAAGTCCTTGAACAGCGGCTCAATTTCGACCTTGGAGAAGTCGATGACTTCTTCCTTCTTGGCTTCTGCCGGAGCTGCATCAACCTTTGTATTATCTTTCTTCGGCAGATCCAACGGCTTCATTGTCGGGAACAGGATGACGTCGCGGATGGTGTCTGCGCCGGTGAAGAGCATGACGGCGCGGTCGATGCCCATGCCCATGCCGCCCGTGGGGGGCATACCGTATTCAAGCGCGGTGAGGAAATCCTCGTCGAGCATTTCCGTCTCGTCGTCGCCGCGTTCGCGCTGCTCGACCTGCTTCATGAAGCGTTCGCGCTGGTCGATGGGGTCGTTCAGCTCGGAATAGGCGTTGCCCATCTCCGCGCGGCAGATGAAGAACTCAAAGCGCTCGGTCAGGCGCGGGTCCTTGGGGCTGCGC
>ENA-ORNR01000753-ORNR01000753.1-human-gut-metagenome-genome-assembly--contig:-NODE-753-length-31000-cov-5.117951_pt1 | contig 31000 bp, 28 predicted proteins | sample MGYA00242114_ERZ509020 | MGnify/ENA primary metagenome ERZ509020 (study PRJEB26280, sample SAMEA2338758) | human gut metagenome | biome: human gut; feature: human-associated habitat; material: faeces...
AGCGGTGTTCTTACCATAAACGCCGTCACCGGTCACGTTGCAGGCGGTGCCGAAGCTGTCCTGCAGGGCGAAGATGGCCAGCATCAGAGCGGTACCGGCGTTGTCGAACATCAGGACACCGGTGATCAGACCCAGAGAAGCCATGACAGTGCCGCCGGGCACGCCGGGTGCGCCGATCGCGAAGATGCCGAGCAGCAGGCAGAACAGGATCATGGTGCCGACGCTGGGCAGCTTGCCGTACAGGATCTTGGAAACGGTCATGCAGAAGAACACCTCAGTCAGCACAGAGCCGCACAGGTGGATGTTTGCAAACAGGGGGATGCCGAAGCTGACCATGTCCTTACGCAGCACCTTGCTCTTGCGGGCGCACTCCAGCGCCACACCCAGCGTAGCTGCACTGGACATGGTACCGACAGCGGTCAGGTAAGCAGGGCCGTAGTGACGCAGCACTTCCCAGGGATTCTTGCCGGAGTAAGCACCGGCCAGCAGGTACAGCACAGCCAGCCAGATGTAGTGACCGACCATAACGATGACGATGATCTGCAGGAAGGCGGGCAGCTGATGGGTGATGGTGCCCTCGTAGCTCAGGCCGCAGAAGGTGGCGGCAATGTAGAAGGGCAACACGGGGATGATGACCTTGCTCACGATGTCCAGCACGATGTTCTGGAACTCGGCCAAGAAGTCGCAGGTCAGCTTGCTGTTGGTCCAGGTGGCAGCTAGACCCACCAGAACGCTCAGCACCAGAGCGCTCATGACGCTCATGATCTGGGGAATGTTCAGCTCAAAAACGACGCCCGGCAGCTCGCGCAGACCGGCAACATTGTTGTCGATGGACAGGTGGGGGATCAGGCCGTAGCCTGCGCCCATGCTCATGAAGGCTGCGCAGACAGAGGACACATAAGCGATGACGATGGCCACTGCCAGCAGGCGGGAGGCGTTTTTGCCCAGCTTCGTGATGGACGGGGCAATAAAGCCGATGATGATCAGCGGCACACAGAAGGTAATGAGCTGACCCATGATGTACTGCAGGGTCACCACAACGCCCATGGTGCTCTCGTTGAACAGCTGGCCAAGGATGATACCAACAAAAATGCCCAGCAAAAGCCGGAAGGGCAGACTATTGAATAGCTTTTTCATAACTTTAGTACCTCTTTCTTTTTCCCCGGAAAGGGGCCGGGTGGGGAGACTTATTCCGTCTCCGGGAGGTGTTTGTTCAGCATCAGATCAAGGATCACGCTGTCACTGGTGCCGTGGGTGCTCAGGGTGGCAAAGTTGTCCAGCGTATACTCCACATTGTGCTCCACGATGCCATCGGTGCTCTGCACCCGCACGCCGCGCACGCCCATGGCAGCTGCCTGACAGGCGGCGTTGACGCAGGTAGAAATCTTCAGCGCGCAGTCGGCCTTTGCACCATCGCATACCATGCCGGTGACGTTGCCCACCATGTTCTGGATGGTGCAGCATACCTCGTGGTAGCCGCCGCCCAGCAGATAGGCAATGCCGCAGGCTGCGCCGGTGGCAGCAACCGTTGCACCACAAAGGTTGCTCAGGCGGCCAAACTTGGCCTTGATGCGGATCGCGATCAGGTTGGAAAGGGTCACGGCGCGGAGCATCTTCTCCTCGTCGATGTCCAGCCAGCGGGCAGTTGCCACAACAGGCATGGTAGCCGTGATGCCCTGATTGCCGCTGCCGGAGTTTGCCACAACAGAGACCGGCGCGCCTGCCATACGGGCGTCCGCGCCGGCAGAAGCGATGACCATGGCGTTGGTGGTCAGGTCGCGGGTCATCAGACCCTTGCGGCAGTTCAGCTCCAGATTGCGGCCAATGGCAAGGCCGTATTCCTTGGAAAGACCCTCGTTGCTGATAGTCGTGTTCACCTGTACGGCGCTGCGGATGATGTCGATGGGGTCGTGCAGGGGGTCCAGCTCCTCAGTGCAGTAATCCCAGATGGAGCGGACGGTCAGAAATTCTGCGATCTGCTCTGGGGTCACCACATCGCTGTCCCCTGCTGCTGCGGGGTCGGCGTGCTGCTTGTCCAGCGTCGCCACGCCGTCCTGCTCCACCAGTACCACATTGGTGTGCAGATCCCGCACCACCGCGCGGCCGGTGTGGCCGTCGGCAGTAACAACCACCTCAACGTAGAGCTTCTGCGGCACCTGTGCCACCTCTACCTTGACCTTGCCTGCCTTGACAAGGGCTGCGGCTTCTTCCATCTGCTCCCGGGGCACATAGTTCATGACCTCCAGCAGGTGGATGGGGTCGCCGCCTACGGCACCAATGGCGGCGGCGTAATCCATGCCCTGATACGAGGTGCCCGGAATGCCTGCCGACATGGCGTTTTTGATAATGTTGATGCTGGCGCGGACGGTCACGGCTTCTACCCGTGTGCCGCCCGCCTTGCGGAGTGCTGCGCCCGCCTCTGCGGCGGTGAGAGCGACTGCGCCGGGCTCCGTACAGCCGGTGGCCAGCTCCATCTCACTGTTCAGGATGCGAACGAACATCTGTTTATCCATTTGGTTCACCGTTTCTTTTCTTCCCGTGCGGGCACGGAAATCAATTTTCCGAATAAAGGCTTCCCCCGGTCGGGGGAAGCTGTCACCGAAGGTGACTGATGAGGGCGCAGGCTTTTGCACTGGGTCAATCTTCAAAAGTTGATTTCTGTACCGTGCGGGGGAACTTACTTTACAGCAATGCACTCGATCTCCAGCGGAGCGTCCTTGGGCAGCTTGCCCACCTGCACCGCGCTGCGCGCGGGGTAGGGCTGCGCAAAATACTCGCCGTACACCTTGTTCATCTCTGCAAAATCGTTGATGTCCGCCAGAAACACCGTGGTCTTGACCACATTGGCCAGCGTCATCTCCTGCTGTGCCAGAATGGCCTGGATGTTCTTGAGGGACTGTGCAGTCTGGGCGGCGATGCCTTCCGGGATCAGGCCGGTGGCCGGATCGATGGGCAGCTGCCCGGATACATAGACGGTCTGCCCCGCAGCGATGCCCTGCGAATAGGGCCCGATGGCAGCGGGAGCATTGGGGGTAACAATCACCTGTTTCATCCGATTTTCTCCTTTTCCATTTGTCGGGAAGGACTGTCCTTCCCTTGCTGACACTATCCTAACGCAGTGAGAATATTTTGTCAATAATATTTTATTATCGTAAGAATAAATTGTCGTGCATGACAAAAAGTCCCGATAAATGTCACCAATTTGACGAAACAATGGATACAACGCACCTTCTTATTGTAAAAAACTGTCATTTCTGCTATGATAGCAACAGAACACGCGTGAGAATTTTTTCTTACGTGCTCCAGCAGTACAAAAGAGGTGAACGGGATGGATGCAAGACTTGAGCCTTATCGCGTAGTGGTATCTTTTCTGGGCGAAGCGCTGGGCCCGGACTACGAGGTAGTTCTGCACGACCTTACCAGTGAGGACGGCACCATTGTTGCCATCGTCAACAACCACATCAGCGGACGCACCGAGGGTGCGCCCCTTTCCAACATGGCGCTGCGCTTCATTCAGGAGCGGATGTATGAAAAACAGGATTATCTGGCGGGCTATCAGGGTGCTTCACAGGCCAAGGGGCGTCTGCGCTCCTCCACCATGTTCATCAAGGATAACGGCCAGCTCATCGGCATGCTCTGCATCAACTTTGATGCCGGCAAGTACAGCCGCATCGCGCAGGAGCTGCTTGCCCTCTGCGGGGCGCACACCGAGCCCTCCTCTACCGGCATCGGGGTGGAGAACTTTGTCAGTTCCCTGCCCGACGCCGTGCAGAATGCCATTGCCGAGGTGACCGGCAGCGCCGGGCTGCCGCCCGACCGGCTGACGATGGAAGAAAAAATCCGCATCGTGGAGTCTTTGCACCACGCGGGCATCTTTTATATGAAGGGTGCCGTCAGCGAGGTGGCCGCCCAGCTGGGCTCCTCGGAGGCCACCATCTACCGCTACCTGAGCAAGCTGAAGTGAGCCGCAAAGGAACTGTTTCCCGACAAAAAGACCGTCTCCGTTTTCAAACACGGAGGCGGTCTTTTGCGTATCGTTTACGTTCCAGCCACCGGAAACAGCAGACTGTGCCGAACCGGAGGAAGTGGTGTTAAGGGAGAACGTGTACGCGCAGTGAAGCGACAATTCATCTTGTCTATACGCTTGAGAAGACTCTGAGCAAAAATTATTGATACATATTTTTTGAAGGATGGAGAAATCCGGTTGGATACAAAAAAGCACCAGCCTGAGCTGATGCTTTTTGTTGGCGGAGGATGTAACAAGCGGTACACAGTCTGTGCGGAAACTGACCGCCTGCAGCTGCATCACCTGTTCTGCGATGTGAACTGTAAAAGGTTTGAAAAATCGATTTTTGTGCGCAAAGAACTGACCCCCTAGCGGGAAGTACTGCAATTTCAATTTCTTTTGGAAATGATTGCCCTTTTAGCAAGAACGTGGCAGAATTGAGGCTGAAATATGAAAAATTCACGTTTTCATAAAAATTATGGTCGTATCACATACAAACGATCGGTTTGGCCGATGTTCTCCAAATGGCGAGTATTTTGATGGACGCAGAACACAGCCTGCTCTGTAAGTCAAAGCAAGAGGAAGGATAGAAAAAATGAAGCTGTTTTCCTACCTGTCTGTAGCAGTGCTGCTTGTAAGCAGTATCGCGCTTACGGCATACTCCCCGGACATGCTTTCAGTCGTGATCGTTGGTTTTATGTGCATCATTGCATTGGCGGGGTGCATTTATGGTCTTTTACCAACTATTTCAATTACGAACGGTCTGCTGAACGGACAAAACAGCATCCGAAAGGCTTCTGGAACCGAAGGCAGTTCCGCATGGGTCGCAGCCCTGCAGATCGAGCGCTTTTTCCAGCAAAAAACACTGGACCGGCTGTTTGGGGATTACCGCGAGAAAGTGCAGCATCAGCGTGAAACCGGACAAATCGTCAGCGATATTGATGAAGTACTCAACGAGGATGTTCTGGCGCTGTACACATGGAAAGGTGTAATCGCGCAGCTTCCCGGTACTCTGACAGGTCTAGGGATCCTTGGCACATTTGTGGGTCTGTTGTTGGGTTTACGGGATATCAATTTTGTCACGGTGGAAGCGGCGCTAGGTAGCGTACAATCCATTCTGGCTGGTATCAATACAGCATTCTACACCTCTATTGCGGGCGTGATCCTTTCAATTCTCTTCAATATTATAAATAATGTACTGCGCAACATTATGAATCGTGAAACCGGGCTGTTTCTGGAGGAATTCCACAAATCGGTCATTCCTACCACAGACGAACAGGCGCGCTACAGCGGCCGCCGCGAAGTACGGCAGATCTTGGAACTGTTGGAACGCCTGCCCAAAAATATGGGTAACGGTGTTCTAACCAGCGAGGCCGTGAACAGTGCAGGCAGCAACGAGCGCGTGCTGATGCCGCAAATCTTGGAAGGTCTACGCAAGAACGAGTTCACCTTCTTCCTGCAGCCCAGATATGAGTTGAACGCCCGCAGGGTGATCGGTGCCGAAGCACTGGTGCGCTGGAACCACCCGGTGCTGGGCGTAATTTCGCCTTCAGTGTTCATCCCGGTCCTAGAGAGCAATGGTTATATCACCAAATTGGATCAGTACATTTGGGAGGAAGTGTGTAAAACCATTCGCGTGTGGATCGATGAGGGAATCCGCCCGATACCGATCGCAGTCAATGTAACAAAGACGGATGTTTTGGCCATCAACGTGGCGGAGTTTTTCTCTGACATGCTAAAAAAGTACCGAATACCGCCGAAGTATCTGGATATTGATATTGCAAAGTCTGCATATCTGGAGACTCATGGTGCGTTGAGTGAAACGGAAGCACAATTGCAACAGATGGGCTTCCGGGTGATATTGGATGGCTTTGACGGCAACTTTGTGGAATTGAGTGCGCTAGGCGGCATCGGCACAGACCAACTCAAACTGGATCTGCGCAGTGCTGCGCTGCAAGATCGGATCAACACGCTGCCCGGTATTTTCGCACAGGCGCGTACACTCCGGCTGAACCTGATGGCCGAAGGCATTGAAAGTACAGAGCAGTTGAATGTGCTGCGTAAAGCTGGCTGCGCCGAAGGACAGGGATACATTTTCTCACGTCCGTTGTCTGTAGATGAATTTGCCAAGATTCTGAAAGTGGGGCACTCTGGATGAAAGCGAGAAAACGCAGACAGGATCCGGATGCAGAATACAATTTCTGGCAACCAGCAACTGATATGATGAGCGCTCTTGTGTTTGTGCTGGTTCTGGTCATTGCGCTGCTGGGCCTTTACCTTCTGAGCGATTACACCGGCTATGAAGAGCCGTCATCTTCCAGTGAAGAGGCTGCATCCAGCGGCTGGAATAACAGCGACCCCGGCGGCTGGTACTATGACGGCGGCACCGGCGATGGCGATGGCGATGGCGATGGCACCGGCGATGGCAACGGACAATACGATCAGCAGATCATCCAGACTGGCGGTGGCGGCGGCTATGGTGAGGACGGCATTAAGACCGCTGTGTTTGTAGAGCTGATCGATGACGAAACCGAGCGGCGCATCCCGGAAGCAGGTGTGCGCTTTGAGCTGTACCGTACGGATACGACCCATTTGATGAACGGCAGCCTGCAGACCCTGAATACTTACTACCCGGAAAAAATCAACTACCGGGAATATGAAACCACGGAAGAAGGTACATTCTACCTGCCGGAAAAGATTTGGCAAGGCAGCTACTACTTCCATGAGCTCAGCGAGCCGGAAGGATACGATGCGGCAGATGACACCTACTATGATGTGGAACGCATGTACGATTGGCCGGACCCATACGTAGTGCAGATTCGGGTGGCTCCCTGCAAGAACATCATCCGTTTGCAGATGAATGATGCCGAAACGCAGCAGCCTGTAGGCGGCGGTACGTTCCGGGTGATTGCTGCCGAAGATATTGTAACTAAGGATGGCACGGCACGTTATACCCAGGGGCAGCAGGTAGACACCATCACCTGTGATGAAAACGGCTACGGCGAAAGCAAGGAATTGTATCTTGGCAAATACACTGTGCAGCAGCAGTCATCCCCGAACTACTACACGACCATGCAGCAGGATCTGGATGTGGAAGTAGAAAAGAAGAACGGTGAAGATCCAGAACTGCATGAGATCGACACCGAAAAGACCAAGATCATTTTGAATGTCACGGATGAGCTTACTTCCTCTGCACTGGAAGGCGTGGTATTTACGGTAACCAACGAGCATACCGGCATCGCGCAGACCGTGACGACTGATGCGTCGGGCATGATATATCTGACCGATCTGGATAAGAGCACAACCTATCATGTTCACGAACAGCAGGCACCGGAGAACTACCGTCCGGATGACACAGATTACACGGTAACCGTAGCTGCAGATGGCCGTATCGACGGTGTAAGCAGTACAACGTTGAACATTACGAACCGGATTCTCCGGGTATCTATCCACACAGTGGATATGGTGCTGCGCAGCGATACGGCGGGCGAGCAGCTCTCACTGTACAACGAGCAGGATCAGCTACTCAGAAGCTGGACAACCAACGGCTCCGGCCAGTTGTTCACCGATCTGACCGAGGGCGACTATTATGTGGTGCGTGGCAAAACAGACACCGAAAACGCCCGGAAATATCCTTTCACTGTACAAGATACGGCAAGACAGCAGAACTGGAATGTACCCGTATTTACACGGTACAGCGCTGTGGCTTTGGCCATTCTGGCTGCGCTCGCAGCTGGTGCGATCTGGCTGCTGGTGTTCCTGTGGGGTGTTTTTGCACGTCACCGCAAAGCCCAGAGATCTGCTGCAGCCCAGAAAGAACCCCACGACCAGAACGAAGAAAAATCGTAAAGGCGGTGAGAAACAATGCACAATGTACAGCTTCGCGTGAGTGATCTACTGTACGCAGCCTTCAAGCGCTGGAAAATGATTTTGGCGTTGGGACTGCTTGGATTTTTCTGCGGGTTTGTACTCAGCGGCATATCCTATCTGCAGGGCAACTATACCAGTTACGAGATCGATTGTTCCATTGCCATCACATCCCAATCATCTACTGGCAACTTTATCAACAATTCCGATTATCTGAGTTCCAGTGATTTTTATCTGGCACAGGATATGGTTGATGCGGCAACCTTTGTAATAAAGAGCAATCGCGCCCTGCAGACTGCCATTGATAATGCTGGCCTTGTATCAGTCACAACAAAGGATGTTTCTCAGAACCTAGAAGTGAGTCGATACAATGAAACGCAGGTATTGTTACTTACTTTAAGTTGGAACAACGCAGATGCCGGCATTCGACTGATGAACGCGTTGCTGGATGCCAGCAAGGAGATTCTGCCGCAAACGCTGATGGTAGGATCTGTGGCCGTAATCGATGCTCCAGAAGCAAAGTATATGATGGGCGGCGGCGGATATGTCAGCCTGTGGGTGATTTTCTGTCTGCTGGGTCTGGTAGCCGGTGTAGGCATGGCTGTGCTGGAGCTGCTCATGCGGCCCACGCTGCTGAATTTGAAAGACGTGGAAGATGTTTTGGGACTTGAAACCTTGGGGAGTATCCCAAGGGATAACAGCTACTTCCAAAAGGATATTCAGCTTTTAAGCGAAAAGCACAGTGTGGATGCCGATGCTGTACAGAACTTTGCTTCCGCTGCGTATATTCTGATCAATCGGTTTGGTACCAAGGAAAAGCAGCATCGCTTCTACGTAACTTCGGCAGAGGATGGCGAAGGCAAGAGCACGGTGGCCGCCAATTTAGCCTTGCAGCTATCCGATATGGAAAAGCGCACCCTACTGCTAGATCTGAACACCCGTTCCCCCAGTCTGAGCGGAATGTTTTTGCAAAATGTAGAATACAGCCGGACGCTGAATGCACTATACAAAGGCGAATCTGCCGAACAGGATGCTGTTATTTCACTGACCGGCTATCTGGATCTTTTGCCAATGGTGCTTGAACGCAATGCGGTACCGCTGGATGGCACCTTGTTCGACTTTTTGGAAAGCATCATGGAGCCCTACGAATACGTCGTAATTGATGCTTCTTCGGTAGGACGTTCCTCGGACGTACTGCGCTTAAACAAACTGGCAAATAATGTGCTGTTTGTTGTGCGCTACGATGCAACCCCGCTCCCCGCCATACAGGATGCTATTGAAAAGTTAGACAAGTCTGGTGTGCGCGTGCTGGGGTGTGTGGTCAACGAAGTGCAATCGCTGGAAACGTTTCAGTTCCGTTCAGAACATATAAAGGCCCCTATTCGAAAGGAAGAAAAAAACACGGAGAACTCAGGCTCTCCGTTGCCTGAAGACTTGCTCCGCCCGGCAGAGCCCGGAGCCGATTCGACATGGAAGCCAGCAAACGATGGCCGAAGCGTGATGGACGAATTGACAGATGATTTGCAGCGCAGTCAGAATACTCGGAGCGATGATGAAATAATGTGGGAGTTGCTCCGCATGGGGAAAGATGGAAGCTGGAAACAGTCAGAGCCAAAAACTGCAGCAGACAGCGATGCCCTCCAGAAGTCACGCTCTGTTCCGGACACACATCCGTCTTTGGAATCGTTTCCGGCCACCCAGCCTGTACCAGAGGCACCGTCAACACAGGTGCCAGAGGATAAGCCGAAAATTGCACATTCGGAATCCGAAGCAAAATTGAAGAGCAGTCCGCTTCCCTGGATCGAGCAGGAATCCGAACTGAAGTCTGATAAAAAACGCAGCCGTGTGCTGAAGCCGGCTGCGCCTTCCAAACATGGAAAAACATCCGGGCGCAGAGGACTGGTTTTTTCGAGCAAAAGATCGAAACACTGAGAGTTCGGAAAAACCGTGCTGGAAGACCACAGCCCAAAAGAGGGAAAATTATGACCATCTTTTTCGCAATTATCCTGTATATCGCAGGATTCTATCTGCTCGCCAGACGAGCGGTTGCCGGGGCAGTTGCCCCGCGTAACAGAATAACGTTTCTGGCAGTACTGTTCCTTGTATACTCCTGCATTGCGGCCGGCTTTGCAATTTTGGCTTATCAATGGCGAAACCCCGGACTGGCAATGTATGCGATCTGCCTGCTTTTTTCGCTGATAGAGATCGGAATGATATTTTTGACGCTTTCCCACTGCAACCGCGAGATACGATCTCGACATGTTATCCTCTTTTTGTTATATCTTTTCGCAATCCTGCTGGTGACGCTGGTCACCCGCAGGCCACGGGCAGATGTGGTTCTGCAAACGGAGATGTTTGCCTCTGTAAAGGAGTTCATGGTCAAAGGCACAGTCGAGGATCTGAACCACATGGTCCTGAACATTGTAATGTTTATGCCGCTGGGATATCTGTTTGTGCAAATGCATCCTCAAAAGCTGGGAGATCCCGCAAAGGTCGTAGGTGTTGGCATAATGCTCTCGTCTGTCATTGAAACCTGTCAGCTGATATTCCGGCTGGGCAACTGCGATATGGATGATATCCTGGCCAATACCATTGGTATCTTTCTGGGATGGGCACTATTTAAAATAGTTCACAGACACAACTGATGAAACAACAGACGGGTGCAGAGATGAAGCAGAAAACATGTAGGGTCATCATCAATGCCGATGACTTTGGACAAACCGAATCGTGTACAAAAGCAATTTATGAAGCATTTGAGAGTGATCTTATTACCGATACGACCATGGTAGCAAATGGAGACGCGATGGAGCTTGCTTTTGCACTGGCTTCCCAAATGCAAGGCAGGGTCGGGGTTCATCTGAATCTGACAGAAGGAACTGCTCTAACGCCGGAAATACAGCAAAACCCAAAGTTTGTTTCGCATGGCCGTTTTACAGATTATTTCAAAGGGCGAGGCACCTATTTTCTCCACCTTTCCAAAAAAGATCGGCAGGATCTTTATACTGAATTGACAGCACAGGTCGATCGGCTCATGGATGAGGGAATTGAAATCAGTCATGTGGATTCGCACCATCACATCCACTGCAATTGGATGCTTGCACCTATTATTTTTCGTGTATGCCGAGAGCACAGCATCTATAGGATACGATGTCACAAAAATGTCGCAGGACGATTCAGATTGTGGAATGGGTTGTACGCGCGGCTCTACCGGTTTCGGCTCCGATGGAGTGGTTTCCGATTCCCAGATCATTTTGAGAGCATTCGGATGTACGAAAAACCGCTTGCCGGCATTTCGGAAATGATGGTACATCCAGACTATAACCCGGACGGCTTATTGATCGACCGTCAGAAAAAAGAACATCTCCCGGATGGCCAAATCATCGCACAAGGGCAAGATCTGGAAAGTCTGGTTCGGAAGCATTCAGGAAATGCACAGAAAATCAAATATGACCTACTTTGAAAAAGCAAAGTAAGGAGGAGATTATATGTTGCTATCTGAAAAATTGATGGCCCGAAAAGCAGTGCTGGCAGTTGTTGGCCTTGGTTATGTAGGATTACCCATTGCTGTGGCATTTGCGCAAAAAGGCCTGAATGTGATCGGTTTTGATACAAACCACGCAAAAATAGAGATATACCTCTCTGGGTTGGATCCTACAAAAGAAGTGGGAGATGTACAGATCCAGCAGACATCCGTGCAGTTTACCGCAGACGAACAGCAGCTGCAGCAGGCGGATTTTGTTGTGGTGGCAGTACCTACACCGGTAAATTTTGACCATACACCGGATCTGACTCCTGTAATCGGTGCTTCCGAGATTATAGGCCGAAATCTGAAGAAGGGTGCAATTGTAGTATATGAATCCACAGTCTATCCGGGTTGCACTGAAAACGTCTGCATCCCGATTTTGGAAAAAGGATCCAAAATGGTCTGCGGAACAGATTTCAAGGTGGGTTACAGCCCGGAGCGCATAAACCCCGGCGATAAAGTTCACCGTCTGGAAAATATCCATAAAATCGTTTCCGGCATGGACGATGCCACCTGCAGAGAGATTCAAGCGGTTTACAACCTTGTGATCAAGGTGGGAACTTATCCGGTATCAAACATCCGTACTGCAGAAGCGATCAAGGTCGTGGAGAATAGCCAGCGGGATATCAACATTGCCTTTATGAACGAACTGGCAATGGTATTCGATCGAATGAACATTGATACAAATGAAGTGGTAGATGGCATGAACACCAAGTGGAATTCATTGGGATTCCGGCCAGGTCTGGTGGGCGGTCATTGCATTGGTGTAGATCCCTATTATTTTACATACGAAGCAGAAAAACTTGGCTATCACAGCCAGATCATTCTGACTGGACGCATTCTCAACGACAAAATGGGTGCTTACATTGCAGATAAGGCAATACAGCAGATGATTCTGGCCGGGCAGACTCCAAAGACAGCAAAAGTAGTCGTTTTAGGACTGACTTTCAAAGAGGGTTGCCCGGATATACGCAATACCAAAGTAGTTGACATCATAAAACGACTAGGCAATTATGGGATCCAGCCGACTGTTGTGGATCCATTGGCAAGTGCAGAGGAAGCAAAGAAGTTTTACAATGTGGAGCTGGTTCCTTTTGCTGAGATTCGGGATGCAGACTGCATCATTGCCGCGGTTGCACACGAACAGTTCCGTAAGCTGTCTGTAGACGAGCTGAAAGCCTTGTATAAAGATATCCCGAATGAGAAGAAAGTATTGATCGATGTCAAAGGCATTTATGCCGTACCGGAGCTGAAAGCATCTGGAATACGGTTCTGGCGGCTATAATTTTGCAGGAAAGGAGAGCGCTCCGTTCGCAGCACAAGTTGTGGGCAGCAGCACAGCATTCATGAAACAAAAAAGTGAACTTGCACAGTTTCGGACGGAGATTCTTATTGTATTCATTTTTCTTGGCAGTATCGGCTTTCCGGGGACCTACCGAAAGATCTTCGGTGCATTTGTGCAAACGCTGTACGAATACCTCTCCTTTCTGCTGCAGATTGCGATCATGCTGCGGTCCAGTGGAGAGAACATCATGGATGTTAGACTTCTGGATATAAAACCGCGCTATTCGCCAATTTATCAATTCATGGTGTTTGTCTTTGCTGAGTCCATGCTTGTAACCACTACCCGCAGTGCACAACTGGTTACCTGCCTACGGCTTTCGGTGACGATCCTGTTTTCCATCTGGCTGGTAGAAAACCTTTCCCTGCATCGCATCATAAAACTTTTTTCCTTTGCACAGGTACTTTTGAATCTGGCCATTATCGGAATCATTGTTTTACGACCTGGTCTTGCATTTCAGTCCGGTGATACCTTCTCTCATGCACTCCGGGGCGTATACGAGGCCAAAAACGCGATGGCTTCGGAGCTTGCCTTTGGACTTGTGATCCTATCACTTTATGTCATAGATGAAGCAAAGGAAAAAAATAGATTTTCAGCGTTTTGGCTGGCAGCGATGGCGCTGCAGATCATTCTGCTGCTGATGGCCAAGGCAACCGGCGCATTGCTCATCTCTGTGATGATTGCTCTGTATCATTTTGTGTTTGGAAAGCTGCAGGATCTGCGTCTTCCGCTGGGCTGGATCTACGTGATATGCAGTGTTGGTTTTTTGATTTTTGCCTTTACAATTCTGCCGCTTTTTGCTCCTTTGCTGGAAAGCATGGGCAAGGATGCAACACTGACCGGAAGAACAGAACTCTGGAACGGCATTTACCGCTTTATGCAGCAGCACAATATGCTTACCGGATTTGGCTATGGCCAATTCTGGAACGGTCAGGCAAATGTGCGAAAACTGCATCTGATGTATAACCGAAAATCCTACTTCAGCAGAATGTCCACTGGTGCGCATAATCAAATCATGGAGCTTTGGCTGAACATCGGCCTGCTGGGCATCGCTTCATATTTTCTGGCGATCATTGGCTCTATGCGCTTCGTCAAATACATGAAACAAGATGAGTATATGAAACTGAGCTCGATCTTTTTCTATCTGACCCTTTGCGGGTTGACCGAGCGGATCTTTGAAAATGCCTATGCGTACCGTGTTGTAATGTTTTTTATTTTGCTTGCTGTTGCGTGCAGTTGGCTTCCTGATCGCAAACTGCTTCGGAGAAGAAAAACCTATGAACAAGAACCCATTGATAACGGTGATCGTACCGATTTATAACGTCGAAGCATATCTGGAACAGTGCATTCGTTCTGTTCTGGAGCAGTCTTATGGAGAATTCGAGCTGATTCTGGTGGATGACGGCTCAAAGGACAAAAGCGGACAAATCGTAGATCAAATGGCCGAAACGGATTCACGCATCGTGCCGCTCCACCAGAAAAATCAGGGCGTTGCCGCAGCAAGAAATGCCGGACTAGAATGCAGCCGTGGAGTATATGTGGCATTTTTGGACGGAGATGACTGGTATCATCCAGATTTTCTCCGTATGATGAACGCTGCAATGGAAGATGGTGCGTGCCAGTTAACTTCCTGTGCTTTTAAGGCTGTTGGTACAGAGCATCCTCCTCAGGTAAAAACGCTTTCTGCGGCAATCGTGAACCGTCAGAAGGCGATGCAGCTGCTGATGGGCTACAACAGTTTTAATGGCTATGTGTGGAACAAACTATTTGACTTGCAGATCATTCAGAACCATCACATTCGCTTCCAGTCAAACTATCCCGCATGTGAGGATACGATGTTTGTAGGGAACTATCTCTACTACTGCAACAGAATCCACATCACTGAAGATGTACTGCACTGCTACCGACAGGTCCGCAGCGGCGCAAACCGCGGACGCTATGCGGCAAAAACGGTCTATGATCCAAAATGGATGAGCGTTTTTGAAATGACGGAATACATGGCAAAGCTGTACCATGATGAAGCAGTGTCTGCAGCCTGCCGGATCCATGAGGTTCGGGAAGCCGGGATCGTCCTTCGCTCTATGGAGGCGGCAGGCTACCATGGCGCAGATTATGTCCGGCTGAAAGGCATTCTTCATAGGGGAGCGCATTTGTTTTATCAGGATCCCAATTCTGGATATTCCCAAAAGCTCTCGGTGTTTTTGTCTTGCATTTCCCCAAAGCTGGAATGGGTGATATGGAAGTTGAGAAATCGGAAGTAAAAAACAAAACTGTGGGGGAGTATATGAAGCTTGGAATTATCTGCACCATGATCAATGGATTTGGGCGGCGTGGTTATTATAATACACAAGAAATCGGCTTGGGGCGAGAACTGGAACGGCAAGGCCATGAGGTCACCATTTATAAATGCGTTAAAAAAACAGGCGGCGAGTCCATAGAACGTGTAAAATTGGGGAACACACTGTCCATTTTGTACATTCCCGTTTCGTCTTTTGGCGCGCACGGCTGCTTGGATACTGCGGTGCTATCCACAGATCTGGATGCCGTTCTCTGTTTTGCAGATAATCAGATATTTCTTCCGCACATTTACCGTTTCTGTGCACGGCATGAAATTCGGATGGTGCCGTACATAGGCAGAACGCACAGCAGCAGCGGCGGGGTGCATGGATTTGCAATGAACGCTCTTTTTCATCTGGGAACTCTGCGCTGGTTCCGGCGGGGGCCGGCAATTTCTAAAATTGAAGAAGTGCGTCAGGAGCTTCTGCAACTGGGCGTAAAAGATGTAAAAGTCGCTCCGGTGGGATTAGATTTTTCAGTGATGAAATCGGATTTTGCGGCGTATGACCGTGCCGCACTGCGCCGGGAATTCGGACTGCTGCCGGAAGACATGGTAATTTGTACTGTGGGAAGAATGGGACCTGAAAAAAATCCGCTGGATCTGGTGGAGATCTATCAGCAAGTCCGAGAACAAAAGCCTTGCAAGCTGCTTTTGGTGGGCGAAGGAACTCAAAGTGAAGATCTGAAAACTAAAATTGCAGCCAGCAAATGGAAAAGCGATATCGTTCTGATCGACCGTATCCCGAATGATCAGATTTGGAAAGTCTACGCAACAGCTGATTACTTTGTAAACCTCTGCCGGACAGAAATCTTTGGAATGGCAATTCTGGAAGCGATGTACTATGGCGTCTCCGTTGCCGCACTGGCAGCGCCTGGGCCTTCGGTGACATTGCGTGATATGCCGGGGCACAAATTGTGCAGCAGTTACGAAGAGATTCGAGACTGGCTGCTGGCCGAGCATCCTGCACAAGAGCAGCTGCGTGAGAGCGCGGCAAGGACAGTACAGCTCTACAACTGGAAACCATGCGCCGACACATTCCTGTCTATGGCTGTGGGAGGGACAAATGAACATCCTGGTCATCACAACATTTTATCCTCATCCAGAGCGTAACGATCTGTTGCGGGATACTTCGGCCATCCATTACATTGCGCGGGAATGGGTGCAGCAGGGTCATCAGGTAACTGTGCTGCACTGCTACGGGCATTACTTCCGGGAACTGATCAAAGAACTGGGAAAGCACGATTTCCGACAGTATGGTAAGGTACAAGAATGTCCGGAGAATGAAGGCGTCAAAGTGCTGCTGATAGAAAATCAGTTCTGGCTCCGGAACGCAAAATGGTATCTCCCGTTCCAACAGCGAAGGATTGCAAAGGCCATCAATCACTATTTTCATGAAAAGCAACCGAATTACCAGCCAGATGTATTATTGGTGCATTTTCCCACAAACTACGTTGGCATTGTAGAGCGTCTGGATTTTTCGTGCAGAAAGGCTGCGGTATTCCATAAAACCGATGTGGCAACCGTGAACGCAAAACCGTGGGTCTGCCCGCGCATTCAAAACACCTATGATCTGCTGGGAGCACGCACCGGCCAACTGCAGAAAAAACTTGCAAAGGCCGGTATAAAGACCTCCTTTCTTGCTCAATCGGGTATTGATGAATCTCTGATCATGACGGATGCAGCGTTTCAGAAAAAATGGTCAGCAGAGGTGCATCCAATAAAAATCGTTTATGCAGGCAATCTTGTCAGAGACAAAAAAGTGGATGCGATCTTGGCAGCGCTTGGCAGCTGGAAAGACCGGATCCCCTTTGAATTCACGGTAATTGGTGATGGCATTTGTATGCCTTCCTGCATCAAATTGGCGCAGACACTGGGCATTGCGGGTTCCTGCAGGTTTACGGGCAGAATGACAAGAGAAAAAACGCTTGCCGAATTCCGGAAAGCAGATGTATTTGTGATGATCAGCCGCTTGGAAACTCTTGGATTGGTGTATTTGGAAGCGATGTCACAAGGGTGCATTGTAATCGGCTCGAAAAATGAAGGAATTGATGGCATCATTGTGGACCAAGAAAACGGTTATCTGGTGGAATCCGGAAATGCAGAGGAACTACGGATGCGCTTGGAATACATTGCAGCAGCTTCAGAGGACGAAAAAAAGTCCATTGCATACGCCGGTGTGCAGACCATTCGGCAAATGACCAGCAAAAAAACTGCAGAGCAGTATCTGGATCAGGTACTTGGGACTCCTGCCGAAAAAACAGCTGGTTCTCCGCAGAAAGGATGAACGACCTACGAAGAAAACGAACGTCGTAACTAACATCTTTTACCAGATTTCCTATGAACTGTTTGCCATGCTGCTCCCCCTGTTCACAGCACCGTTTATTTCTCGGATACTGGGTGCAGATATGCTTGGCGTTTATTCCTATTCCCGCACCTTAGCTACCTACTTTGGTTTGTTTGGAATGCTGGGGGTCAAGAATTACGGAAACCGTGAGATTTCCCGGCATCGAGATGACAAGGATTTAAACCTCTGGTTCTGGAGCATTTACGCCGTGCAATTTTTCGCATCGCTGGCAATGCTTGTCCTTTACATAGGTTATACCATCTTCTTTGTCGTTGACAATCAGGTTATTGCGGCAGTGCAGTCCATCCTGATCGTAGATTCGATGCTGGACATCAGCTGGTTTCTGTTTGGAATGGAGCAGTTCAAAAAGACCACCACCTGCAGCACGATCGTTAAGCTTCTGACCACGGCAACAGTATTTTTGCTGGTCCGGGAACCCGGAGATCTGTTGGAATACTGCCTGATCATGGGTGGCGGTGTTTTTATCAATCAGTTCATGCTGTGGTATTACGCCCGGCAAGCCATCGGCAAACCTGTCTTTAACCTAAAAAGATCTTTGGCTCATGGAAAACCAATGCTGATCCTGTTTATTCCGGTCATTGCAGTCAGTCTGTATACGATGATGGATAAGCTCATGCTGGGAGCGATGAGCACTAAGGCGCAGCTTGGATTTTATGAAGCCGCAGAGAAAATCATTCTCTGCGCCAGCTCGGTAATCACAGCCTTTGGTACGGTGATGATGCCACGCATGACCAAGCTGTTTTCCGATGGAAATGTGAGCGAAAGCCAGCGCTATATGAAGCTTTCTGTAGAAGCGGTCATGGCCGGCTCCTTTGCAATCTCGCTTGGAATCCTTAGCGTTTCACGCCTTTTTGCACCGATTTTCTGGGGTAAAGACTTTGCATCCTGTGCTTATATTCTGAGTGCGCTGGCTCTATCTATTCCATTTTCAGGATTCGCCAACGTAATACGGATGCAGTATCTGATTCCAAACGGAATGGATCGTGCCTATATCGTTTCGGTGATCTTAGGTGCAGTATCTAATCTGATTGCAAATTCGCTGCTGATTTCGATTTATGGTGCACTGGGCGCTGCCCTTGGTACAGTAATCGCGGAGGGTATTGTATGCATTGCCCAGTGTTTTGCAGTAAGAAAGCGGATTGCTCTCCAGAAATACCTAAACTGTATCGTTCCCTTTGGCGTTGCCGGCCTTATAATGGCAGCCGCGGTTCGGGTGATAGATCATGTCGCAATCGTTACGATTCCATGGTTATTGATAGAAATTTTTGTGGGCAGCATCGTTTATTGCAGCCTGTCGCTGCTCTATTTGTACTATACCCGAAACGAACTTCTGATGGCGGGAATTCAAAAGTTCAGCAAAAGATAAAACGGCACGTTCTTGGCACGTTCTTATAGATAACAACTACAAAACGATAAAGGTTATACAAAATGAAAAAAACACGGTTGCTGAACACCTATGTCAACAATATCACAATGGACGAAGCGGTGGATTTTTTGCTGCAAAAGATACGGAAACGTGACCCAGCCTATGTGATAGAGATCAATGTAGATGTCGTGGTAAAAATGGAGCATGATCCAGAGCTTCGGCATATCTCAGATGACGCGGACCTGACCCTTGTGGATGGTCAACCGCTGCTTTGGATCGCTCGGTGGTATGGCCGCCCCCTGAAAATGAAGGTGTCAGGATCAGACCTTGTGCCAGCACTGTTAAAGAGTGCAGCAAGAGAGGGGCGTTCGGTTTTTGTGTTAGGCGGCAGGGAGGATGTAGCGCGCAAGGCGGCAGAAAACATCCAGACCGATTACCCCAATTTAGTGGTAGCAGGAGAGCTCTCGCCCAGTATGGGATTTGAGAATGACCCAGAGGAGCTTGCAAAGATTCAAGCTGTACTGCAAACGGCAAAACCGGATATTTTGCTGGCCTGTTTTGGCTGTCCAAAACAGGAAAAATGGGTCAGTCGATATTATAGGGACTGTGGTGCTGGGGTCACGCTCTGTGCAGGCGCTACAGTGGATTTTCTTGCAGGCAATATCAAACGTGCTCCTAAGATGCTTAGCAACCATGGTTTTGAGTGGCTTTACCGCTTTTTCAAGGAGCCGAAGCGGCTGTTTCATCGGTACTTTGTAGATGATATGCATATCTTCCGTCTGGCATGGAAGTACAGGAAGGAACGGGAATGAAATGATCATTACTAAAACGCCATTCCGAATGTCCTTTTTTGGCGGCGGAACCGATATGGAAAGTTTTTTTCGCCAGTATGGTGGAGCAGTGCTGTCAACAACCTTTGACAAATACTGTTACGTCAATGTCCGGCATCTGCCGCCATTCTTTTCGTATACCAGTGAGTTTTCTTATTCCAAAATAGAGCGCGTAAATAATTTGGATGAGATTGCGCATCCAGCAATTCGCAATGCCATGAAATTACTGGATATGCATCAGATTCGCTTGACCTATGAAGCCGACCTTCCGGCACGATCCGGTCTGGGGACATCCAGTTCATTTGCCGTAGGAATGCTGAATGCATTTTATGCTCTTAAGGGGCAATATGCCAGCAAGCAGAAACTGGCAGCTGATGCCATTTATCTGGAACGGGTGCTCTGCGCGGAAACCGGCGGTTGGCAGGACCAGATTGCCGCATCTTTTGGCGGCTTCAACCGGATCAACTTCAGCACAGATGGATATGAGGTAAAACCGGTACTACTGTCTCAGGAGCGCAAAAAGCGACTGAACGGAAATCTAATGATGTTCTTTACCGGTTTCACCCGTTTTTCTGCAGATGTTCAGCAATTCAACTGCAGCCACAGCGCAGCAAACAAAACAGCGTTATTGAGAGAAATGATGGCTCTCGTAGATGATGCTGAGGCAATTTTGGTGAACGAGCAGGCGGACTTGGACGAGTTTGGCCGTCTACTGGATCATACATGGCAGCTGAAACGCCATACCGGCGCAGCTGTATCCACCGACTGTATCGATGAACTGTATGCCAAAGGTATGGCGGCAGGTGCACTTGGCGGCAAGCTTCTGGGTGCGGGCGGTGGTGGCTTTCTGGTTTTTTATGTGCAGCCAGAATATCAGGCTGCCGTGCGCGAGGCTATGCGCGACCTTCTCTATATCCCGTTCAGCTTTGAAAATGGCGGGACACGTGTCATTTATTATGCGCCAGAGGAGGAAGTGCTATGAAGGCTGTGATTATGGCCGGCGGCCGCGGCACCCGAATTGCAGCGTTGTCGAAAGATTTGCCTAAGCCGATGCTGCCTATTGATGGCCGCCCTATACTGGAATGGGAGCTGGAATCCCTGCGGGAGCAGGGTTTCACCGAGGTACTGATTACGGTCGGGTATTTGGCACCGGCTATTATGGATTATTTTGGTGATGGCAGCGGCTGCTCCCCACAGACTGGCAAACCGTTTGGTATTCACATCGAATATTTTGTGGAAACAGAACCTCTGGGCAACGCAGGAGCGCTGTTCCGCATCCGGGATAAACTGGATAAGGATTTTCTACTTCTGAACGGAGATGTGATGTTTGACATAGACCTGCGGCGCTTTGCGGCATTCCATAAGGCACACTGCGGGCTGGCAACACTGTTTACCCACCCAAACGGGCATCCGTATGACAGCGGCTTGATCATAGCCGACGGCGATCAACGGGTAACACAATGGCTGACCAAAGAAGATGCTCGTCCGCAGTATTATCGCAACAGGGTCAATGCAGGGTTGCATATCCTCAACCCAGAATTGCTGCAAGGAGAGATCCCGGTGGGAAAGGTAGATTTGGATCGTCAAATCCTGAAACCGCTGGCAGGGACTGGAAAGTTGGTTTGTTATGACAGCCCGGAGTATGTCAAGGATATGGGGACCCCGGAACGCTATGCGGCGGTCTGTGCAGATGTGCACAGTGGCCGTGCGGCAGCGCGAAATCTATGCCGGAAGCAAAAAGCAGTCTTTCTGGATCGAGACGGAACCATCAACCGCTATGTCGGTTTTTTGCGGGAGCCAGATGCATTTGAGCTGTTGCCGGGTTCAGCGCAGGCGATTCGGAAAATCAACGAACTGGGCTGGCTTGCTATTGTGGTGACCAACCAACCGGTGATCGCACGCGGCGAGGTAACGGAGGCTCAATTGGAAGCCATCCATTGTAAAATGGAAACGCTTCTGGGCAAGGAAGGTGCCTGGCTGGATGCCATTTATTACTGTCCACACCACCCGGATAAGGGATTCCCGGGGGAGAGGGCAGAACTAAAAATCCACTGCAGCTGCCGTAAACCCGCACCGGGAATGCTGATGGAGGCAGCGCGGCGATTCAATATTGACTTAGCATCTTCATGGATCGTTGGTGATGGAAGCCGTGATATTCAGGCGGGAAAGAACGCGGGCTGCAAAACGGCACTGCTCTGTGCGGATGTAGTGCCGCCAAAACTTGAACAAGATTGGACGGCCACATCGCTGTACAACTTTGTAGGACAGGTCCTGTGTGGAAAAAAGGAGCTCTGACATCATGAAACAGACAGATCGGGCTGAAAAACATTTGGATCTTTTGCTGCAGCGCTACCCAATTCTAACCGTGCAGAAAGAAGAGATTCGAAAAGCGTATCAGGTCATGGCCGCAACCTATGAGGCCGGTGGCAAACTTCTAATCGCAGGCAACGGCGGCTCTGCTGCCGATGCAGAACATATTGTAGGCGAACTGATGAAACGCTTTAAGAAGCCCCGCAAACTAGACGCAGCACTCGCAGAACGACTGCTGCAGGAAAGCCCTGAACTTGGCCCGGAGCTTGTACAAAATCTGCAAAAAGCACTGCCGGCTATCGCGTTGGATGGACACCTAGCGCTTTCCACTGCCTATGCCAATGACTGTGCACCATTGATGTGCTTTGCGCAACAGGTCAATGGATACGGCAAAGCAGGAGATGTTCTACTTGCGATTTCTACCAGCGGAAAAAGCAAAAATATCCTGTATGCATCTGTAACCGCTCGCGCCATCGGGATGAAAGTAATCGGCCTGACGGGTGCGGCAGACAGTCCTCTAATTCCGCTGTGCGACGTCTGTATCCGGGCACCGCTGCTGGAAACTTATCAAATTCAAGAACTGCATCTTCCCATTTATCATTGCTTGTGCCTGATGTTGGAAGAGCATTTTTTTTTGCGAGTAAGTACATTTTCTCGGAGCACGAGGCTGTTGCAAAATACAGCGCTCGTCATTTTGACGATATTACGCGATACAACGCACCGGAAAAGCGTTTTGCAAAAACGCACAGCCTGCGCCCGTCAGATGCAGTTCAAGGGTTTGGGATTTCCCAACAAGCATTTTGAATTCAGATTTTGAAAAATCCGATTCAAAAATCGCAAGTTGGTACCAACTTGCACTGCTTGCTGCGAATGCGAACGCTTTTTGAATTGCAAAATGATTTTTCAGTTGCTATACTGGGCTTATCAAAATTTTTTCGGGAGGATGCCGCAGTGACTGCACAGACAATGCTAATCGGGAACAAACCTTGCCGCATTTACGGCGAAGCCCATGCAGAATACCTACTGCTCCAAATGACCGGCGAGCACGAGCTGCAAAGCATGGAAAGTGAGGTTACCGCTATTGCACAGAGTGCGCACCACTTTTTGTTTGCGGCCATTCCGGTGGAAAGCTGGAACGATGCACTTTCTCCGTGGGAAGTCCCTGCCGTGTGGGGAAAGCAAGGGTTTGGTGGCAATGCTGCGGACACCCTGCGCTTTCTGACGGAGCAGGTCATTCCCACGCTGAAGCAGCAGTTTCATCTCCCGGAGAACGTCAAAATCATTCTGGGCGGCTACTCGCTGGCCGGGCTGTTTGCGCTGTGGGTCTCCACCCAGACAAATCTGTTCTACGGTGTCGCCGCTGCATCGCCTTCTGTGTGGTTCCCGGGCTGGATGGAGTTTGAACAGCAGCACCCGATACAGGCACAGCGCGTTTATCTGAGCCTTGGCAACAAGGAAGAGCGCACGAAAAACGCCGTCATGGCTGTGGTGGGCGATAACATCCGCACCCTGCACAGTCGGCTTACAGAGCGTGGCGCAGACTGCACCCTTGAATGGAACAGCGGCGGGCATTTCAAAGACGCCGACCTGCGCACGGCGAAAGCCTTTCAGTGGACGATGGAGGAACACACATGACCATTCGCGTTTGCGAAGCAATGAACGCCCCAGTGGGGCGTTTAAGCGACAGAACGGTTTGCGAAGCAAATGGAGGGGTCTTGCCCCGACAAGTTCTGATTGATGCAGACGGCTGCCCGGTTGTCGATTTGACATTGCAGATTGCAAGACAGTTTGGCGTTCCGGTCATCATCCTGTGCGACACCTCCCACCAGATTGAACGTGAAGGTGCGCAGACGCTGGTGTTCGATAAAGGTTCTGACAGCGTGGACTTTGCCCTCGTCAACCGGGTGAAGCCGGGGGATGTGGTCGTAACACAGGATTATGGTCTGGCGAGTATGTGCCTTGCCAAGTGCGCCCGGGTGCTGAACCAGAACGGTCTGGAATACACCGCCGACAACATGGAAGCTCTCATGCTGCGGCGTTATGAAAACAAAAAGCTCCTCCGTGCCGGAAAGCACCCCAAGGGGAGCCCAAAGCGGACGAAGGAGCAGGATGTCAGGTTTGCGGACACGCTTGAGAAGATTCTGTGCAAAAATTATTGATACATACTTTTGGAAGGCTGGAGAAATCCGGTTGGATACAAAAAAAACACCAGCCTGAGCTGATGCTTTTTGTTGGCGGAGATGGTGGGATTCGAACCCACGTGCCCGGTTAAGGACAAAACGATTTCGAGTCGTTCTCGTTACGACCGCTTCGATACATCTCCATAATAAACCTTATACAGTATAACAAAAAAGCCTGCTGCCGTCAACACTTTTCTCCAAGTGCCTCGCAAAGCGCGGTGCAGCGCCGGGTGCTGCGGTCTGAATCATCCGCACACAGTACAAAACAGCCTGCACACAAAAACAGACCGCTGCACAAAGCTTTGTGCAGCGGCCTGCGGTCATAGTTCAGCTATGATACGCTCAGTTCTTGCTGGTGCTCTGATTTGCGATGAACTCTTCGTACACTTCCTTGGTGATCTCCCAAGTCATGGAATACTCGGAGTTCTCGCGGATAGGCATAAACTTGAACACCACGGTCTGACCTTCTTCCAGAGTGGGGAAGTGGTCGGCGGCCAGATGGATGGTGATGGGCTTTTTCTGTTGGATCAGGCTGTTCTCAGCGTCTAGAATGCGCACGCCGCCCCAGTTATCGCTGAAGTAGACCGGCTTGTCCTCGGTGCCCTTGACGGCAACAGAGAAGCGGTAGGGATCCAGCGGGATGGGGTTTGTACGGGCAGACTCAATGTCCACCTCCAGAGTGCAGGTGCCTTTCTCGATCTTCATGCTTTTCAGGCCGGCAATGACATTCAAATCGCTTTTGATCGCACTGGGCAGTTCTTTGCTCACCGGGTTTTGGGGATCCTGATATTCACAGCCGCCCAGCAGACTGGCACCGGCCACAGCCACTGCGGTGGCTGCCGAATACTTCAGGAATGCGCGGCGGGAAAATGTATAAGACATGGCTTGTTCCTCCGTTTTTTACCAGTATGTTCTTCCGACCAAGGGGGTCAGGTCGTGGAGGTGCCGGGGCCCTCCGGCGCCAGAACGTCTGCGCTCAGCTCCCAGTTGGCGCTGAACTCGCTGTACTGCAAGTCGGGGTAGTAGGTAAGGGTCACCGGGCCGTTCTCCCACGGGTTCAGGCCCTTTGCTTTCACATAATAGGTGAACGTCTCGCCCTGCTTGACCTGATGACTCAGAGAATCCGGGTAAATCACCTGCAGCTTGTCGTTCTGATAGGCAAGGTAGCCCTCTGCCTTTACGGCAAAGTTTGCCTTAGTCACCTCCAGCGCGTTTTTACGGCCGTTGGTCACCACCAGCTTGAAGAGGGTGGTGGCGTTACTGCCATCGTCATCGGTATCGCATTCCACCCAGTCCAGCGTGGAGACGACCTTCAGCACCGTGTTGCTGGTGCCGGGAGCGTGCTGCACCGGGGCATACCCGGAGCAGCCGGTCAGCAGGCTGCTGCCCGCTACGGCCACAGCGGTGAGGGCGGTATATTTCAGGAAAGAGCGGCGGGAAAATTCCCCAGTCATATTCGTTCCTCCTTTGGGACACATCAATACAGATTCTGCCATAGGGCACTACCTATACAATAGGCGAAACAGAGAAAAATGTCAATGATTTTCCGCAAAACAAATGTGAATATTTTGTGGCAGCATCGTGCATTTTAGACGAAGTTTAAGTGTTTTTTCTGGTGATTCTGTCAGCTGCGGATCACATCGGAAGCGTTCATGACAAAAGTCAGGCTCTTGCCCTCCAGGAAGGTGGGCACATAGGTAACCTTCAGCTGTTTCCAGTCCTTAGGCACCATAAGCATCAGCACAATGTAGGCGCTGCCCTGCGGGGGCAGGCTCTCCACATCGGAAAAGCTCTGGGAATTGGCGTTGTACAGCGAGATATTGGCGCAGCAGGCAGCAGGCTGACCATCGCAGACGGCGGTAAAATCCGGGGTAGCAGCAGCCATGGCCTGAAAGTTTGCGTCCACGTTCTCCAGCGGGGGCACAGGGTAAGCCTCGTTGATGGCGTCAATGCCCTGTGCGCCGATGGCGTAGCTCTCGGTCTTGCTGCGGTTGACGGCGGTCACCCGCACACCCAGATACTCGTAGCCTGCCGGCTGCACGGGGTCCTGCGTCAGGTGGAACACGCTGGTCAGCTGCACGCCCAGACCGTTCCAGTTGCGGACGGTATCGCCCACCTTGACCTCTACCACGGTGTCGTCACCATTGGTCTTGCAGCCACCCAGCAGGCTGACTGCGCCCAGTGCAGCGGCGGATGCGCCGGTGCACTTGAGAAAGCTGCGGCGGGAAATGACAGTAGACATAACGTTATATCCTCCTTGAAGGGTGATTTTCTTTTTCTTTCTTATTTGGTTATACCGTTTCCCGGACGCAGATGCAAGAGCCCGGGGCGATTCTTTACAACAATTTCACAAGCGGGGTCACTCCTGCGGCGAAAGCCCCTTGACATGGGTCTCGCTGGTCTTGACCAGATTTAACAGACTGGGCGTGTACAGCGGAAATTCCCGCGTCAGGCTCTCGGTGGTCATGGCAAGGCAGGCGGGGTCCTTGACGCCCTCGCCGCCGTTCACATCCTGCCCGTCCAGCAACGCCTCCACGTTGGCTTCGGCCATCCGCATCACCGCATCGGAATAGCCGTGCCAGCGGTGGGGCTCAATGCTGAACATGCTGGAAGCGTTATGCGGCTCCGCAGAGTAGAGCATCCGGAACATCTTGGCCACCGCCATCATCAGGTAGGCGCTCACCTCGGTGGTCAACGCCTTGCTGTGGCACTGGCCGATCTTGGCGTAGAGCACGTTCAGGCTGTTGGAGATGAGTTTTTTGTTCATGGTGGGCAGCACGCTGCCGTGGTAGACGTTGTCTTTCATCTTTTCGGGGTTGGGCAGATCCTCGGCAGAAAGCATCATGCCGTTGCGCTCGGCGCTGCGCCCCAGCAGATAGTCGCAGGAAACATTATAATAATCTGCCACCCGCACCACAAAGTCCAAGCCGCACTCGCGGATGCCTTTTTCGTAGTGGGACAGCAGCGCCTGAGAGACCCCCAGATCCTCTGCCGCCTGCTTTTGGGTGATGCCGCGCTCCTTGCGCAGCAGCTTGATGATGCGATTGAACTCCATGATGTGCTCTCCTCAATATCTGCAGGATCTATTTTTGGTAACATCCTTGTTTTTGGTTTACAACAGGTTGATTATACACACTGGAAAACGACTTGTAAAGCAAGAAAAATGCCGATATTTTTCGTCTTTTTTCGTCATTATTGTCAAAACTCTTGCCCGCCCCCCACATCTATGCTAAACTATGGGTATTAACACATAGATTTTGTGTTTTCGCTGTGAAAGAAAACCGACAGCCGTGGTGAATGTCCGTCTTTTCTGAAACAAAAATTTTTCAAATAGGTGGTTCCATCTTTCTGCAGTTTGTGCTATAATCTCTTCTTGGCGACTGTTCTTGACCGGCGCACAAATCTGCAAAGGACAAGCCAGACGCTATAAAAGGTAATATACCAAGAATAAGAAAGAGGAAACTTCATCATGAAACTCGAGCGTAAAGTCCGTCTGTGCAGCGCTGCCGCTGCCGTCCTGATCGCCGCCATCGCCCTGACCGGCTGCGGCGGTTCCAAGTCCACTGCTTCTTCCGCAGCCGCTTCTTCTGTGGCTGCTTCCACCGCTGCTGCCACCAACAACAGCTGCGGCGAGGGCGTGACCTGGGCACTGGCTGACGGCACCCTGACCATCAGCGGCACCGGCCGTATGACCAACTTCACCAAGGACGCTCCGGCTCCCTGGGCTGATCAGGCCGACCAGATCACCACCGTTGAGGTGGAGGGCACCGTTACCAGCGTGGGCGCTACCGCCTTCAAGGACTGCACTGCCCTGACCACCGTGAACATCGCCGACGGTGTAGAGTACATCGAGGCCGGCGCTTTCAACGGCTGCACCGCCCTGACCGAGGTCAACATCCCCCTGAGCGTGGGCTACATCAAGACCGGCGCATTCAAGGGCTGCACCGCCCTGACCAGCGTGACCATCCGCGACGACTGCCGTCTGGACATGAATGTGTTCCCCGATACCGTGGCGGTCAACCACGCCGAGGGCTAAGCCCCATCCGTAATTTTAAACCAAAAGAGGTGTGATCCATGAAAACCTTCAAGCTTCATCTCATCCGCCACGGCATAACCGCGGGCAACCTGCAAGGCCTGTACATCGGCAGCGGCACCGACCTGCCCCTGTGCGACGAGGGACGCGCCCAGCTGGCTGACCTGAAGGAGCGGTTCGACTACCCACAGGTAGACACCGTGTTTTCCTCCCCGCTGCTGCGTGCGGTGGAGACTGCCAACATCCTGTTCCCCGGGGCTGCCCACCAGTTTACGGTGCACGATCTGCGGGAAGCCGGCTTTGGCAAGTTTGAGGGCAGACCGGTGAAGGAGCTTGTGCAGGACGGCATTCTGGAGACCTCCAAGTGCTCCCCCTATGGAGACGGCAAAATTTATCTCGCCCCGTTCAACTCCTCTCCGATGGGCCTTGTCTACAACAAGACGCTCTTTGCCGAAAAGGGCTGGGAGCTGCCGGAAACCTGGGACGACTTCTTCGCGCTGGGCGATCTGGCCAAGGCGGAAGGCATCGCGCTGTTCACCTATCAGGGCATTTACCCCGGCTACATTGAATCCGTCCTCTGGCCGGCAATCGGCTCCGCCGCCGGTCTGGATACGCTCAAGGATATCCAGAACTATGTGGAAGGCTCCTTCTCCAAGCCCGAGGTGCTGGAGGTTCTCAAGAACATCCAGAAGATCTCCACGGACGGCTATCTGATGGAAGGCACCGTCGCGCTGAACCACACGCAGTCGCAGACGGACATGATGATGAACAAGGCGCTGTTTATCCCGAACGGCAACTGGATGGAAAACGAAATGAAGGACGCGCCCCGCGCCGACGGCTTTGAGTTCGGCCTGTGGCACGCACCGGTTCTGAACAAGGGCGACCAGCCCTACGTCATGACCAGCGTGGAGCAGTTCTCGATCCCCGCCGCAGCGAAGAACCCCGAGCTGGCGAAGGAATTCCTCCGCTTCCTCTACACAGAGGATTCCGTCAAGCTGTTTGCGGAAAAGTCCGGCGGCATCTACGCGCTGAAGGCCGCGACCGAATGGGCCAAGGAGTACCTCACCTCCGGCGTTTACAACATGAACGCGGTCTATGAGCATGGCAAGAGCATGGTGTTCGGCTTTGCCGCGCTGCCCGAGGGCACGAAGGTTTCCGTCAGCGATATGGTCTTCAATCCGCTGTCCGATGTGATGAACGGCACCATGACGCCTGAGCAGTGGGCTGCCGGTGTGGAAGAAGCCATCGCCGAGGTCAACGCAGCCAGATAAAAGAAGATCCTCCGTTATCACCGGCCCCGCTGAGTCTGGGTTCAGCCTCAGCGGGGCCCTTTTCAGAAAGAGGTGTATTATATGCCGAAAAAAATGCGGAAGGCCGCGCGCAGGCGGCGGAATCCGGCCGGCTTTATCTGCGTCTGCGTACTTCCGGCGCTGATCCTGACGCTGTTTTTTACGATCCTCCCGACGATCCGCGCCTGCCTGCTGTCGTTTACGAACGCCACCGCGCTCAGCCTGAACCCCAAATTCTGTGCACTGGAAAACTATACGTATATGTTCCGCGACAAGTCGTTTCTGCAGGCGCTCGGAAATACGTTCAAGCTGCTGGCCGTTGTGCCGGTCGTGACGATCGCGCTTGCGCTGATTCTGGCATTTGTCATCCACCAGTCCAAGCTGCCCGAGCGCGGCCTTTACCGGACAGTGCTCTACTTTCCCAATCTGGTTTCCATGACGGTCGTGGGAATTATCTGGTCGTTCGTCTTCCACCCGACGATGGGCCTGCTGACCTCGCTGATGAAGAAGATCGGTCTCGGACAATTTGTTCTGCCGTGGGCAGGCAATTCCAGAACGGCGCTCTGGTGCATTGCCATCGCGCTCGTATGGCAGGCCACGGGCTATTATATGATCATGCACATCGCGGCCATGGACGGCATTTCGCCGGAGATCTATGAGGCCGCCACGCTGGACGGCGCGTCCAGCACCCGGAAATTCATCAGCATCACCATTCCCCTGATGAAAAACATCATCGGCATCACGTTCGTTCTGGCCATGTCCGGCACGCTCGTGCTGAGCTTTGTGCTCTCGCAGGTCATGACCGGCGGCGGGCCGAACGGCGCGTCGACGGTTCTACTGAAATATATGTATGAGCAGGGCTTTGTAAACGGCAACTTCGGCTACGCAATGGCGATCTCCGTGTTCTCCCTTGCGATCTCCATTGTTCTTTCCCTGATCTCCCGCAGACTTTCCGGCTCCGAGGAGGTAAATGTATGACAAGCAACGAACAGGGCCTTTTAAAAACGGCGGCATGGAAATGGATCACGCGGCTTCTTCTGATCGCGATCTCCGTTACGATGCTCTTTCCACTGCTCTGGAACCTCTATTCCTCCTTCAAAACCAATACGGAATTCCTCGCGGACGCGTTTACGCTGCCCTCCCATCTGGAATGGGATAATTATGTGCGCGCATTTGAAAAATCGCATCTGCTGGACAATATCTGGAACTCGCTGTTTGTCGTCGGCGTCAGCGTGGTTGTGCTCGTGCTGTGCGTGATCCCGTGCTCCTACTGTTTGGCACGGTACCGCTTTTTCGGCTCCAAGCAGATCCTCGGGATGTATATGGCGGCGATTTTCATTCAGGCGACCTATATCATGATCCCGCTGTTTCTGCAGATGAAGGATCTGCATCTGCTTAACAACCGGCTGGCTCTTGGCGTTTTGTACGCGACGATGCAGTTCCCGTTTGCAATTTTTCTCCTTTCCGGCTTTATGAGCTCCATTCCAAAGGATTATGAGGAGGCCGCCATGATCGACGGCTGTTCACCCATCCGTACCTTCTTCTCGGTGG
>ENA-ORNR01000760-ORNR01000760.1-human-gut-metagenome-genome-assembly--contig:-NODE-760-length-30868-cov-7.190893_pt1 | contig 30868 bp, 28 predicted proteins | sample MGYA00242114_ERZ509020 | MGnify/ENA primary metagenome ERZ509020 (study PRJEB26280, sample SAMEA2338758) | human gut metagenome | biome: human gut; feature: human-associated habitat; material: faeces...
TAGAAGCCGCTTTCAAACTTCTTGCCCAGCTCCACACGGGAGGACTGCTGGATATAAGCGGCGTACGAAGGGGTTCTATCGATTTATCCAAATGAAAAACATTGTGATTGTGCTATAAATTTTCTTGAAATTCATGTGCAGACACACAAACTTTTGGAAATTTATGGACGAACGAAATAAATTGAGATTAAATTACGTTATTCCAATAAAGATATTTGAAATTATATCCTTTTCAGACGACCGGTAGGAGGGGTATTTATGTTAGAGCAGTTTTTTAAATCGCAAATCGCAACAGTTTCTGATCCTTACCAATGCAATCGCATTACGGATGCGTTGGCGGCTGCGGGAATCAAGTTCTATTGTAAAACGAAAGATGTCAATCGGCGTAATGCGTTCGATCAAGCAAGGATCGGAACGCTGGGGATAAAACCGAAGTATATCACGGAGGTATTTGTGGACAAAGAAAATGCGGAAATGGCATTCCATATCGTACACACCTTGCCCAATCAAGAAAATTTTTGAAAAAGCGATTGACTGTCCCCTTGGGGGTGGGCTTATCATACCAGTGGAGGCGATGATATGCTTATCAATGAAGTCTGCAAGAGATGTGGCCTTACAAAAAAGGCGATTGAGTATTATGAGGAACAAGGCTTAACTCACCCTCAAATCATGGAAAATGGTTACAGGGTGTTTTCAGAGGATGATGTCATCCAATTAAACAAAATCACAGTTTTACGCGGGCTTGGAATATCAGTATCGGCAATGTCAACGCCCTTGGTGTAGTGCCGTGCGCGAAGAACTGATGCACGACTGACGCCGTTTTCCTCTGCGATACGGTTGCAGGTTTTCTTACCGGAGTGGTGGGTATCATCGTGAGACCCACCACTTTTCTTTGCTAAAGTGTACTGGTTGCCGTGAAATATTTTCTCGGCTTTCTTTTCAGATTCGTAGCAGGGTTTGGGGTAGGCACGCCCCAACAAGATCACTTGGAAAACTCGCAAGAGTTTGAGAAGTGAAGTCCCGGTGGAGCACAACATTTTCAAGAATTGAAAATTTGTGGCCACGGGACGGTTCTTGCCCTCTACCGCTGCGCTCAAAACGTATAGACCGCGTTTGCGGAGCAATGAAAGCCCCAGTGGGGCTTTTAAGCGGCAGAGCGGTCTTGCGCAAGCAAGATGGAGGGGCATTGCCCCGACAAGCTCGGTGGGATTTGCGATAAAGGGTATCATGGATTGCAGCGAGCGCCAAGATGGTTTTGCAAACTTTATTGCAGTAAAGCAGTGATAGTAGGACTTATATTTAACACACGGCAAGAAACAATTTCCGTTTCGCACATTGTAATGTTCGCAGAAAAAACTTATAATGCTTTTGAACCTGTAGGACACACAAAACGCAGAAAAGAGAGGGAATCATGAGAAAACTGTTCCTTTTGGAAGATGATCTGAGCCTGATCAGTGGGCTGACCTTTGCATTCAAGAAACAGGGCTTTGCACTGGATACAGCCCGGACGCTGGCAGAAGCCGAGGTGCTGTGGTCAGACAGAAAATATGACCTGCTGGTGCTGGATGTTTCCCTGCCGGATGGCTCTGGCTTCGATTTCTGCCAGAAGGTGCGGCGCACATCCAACGTGCCGATTCTGTTCCTGACCGCTTCGGATGAGGAAATGAATATCATCATGGGACTGGATATGGGCGGGGATGATTACCTGACCAAGCCGTTCAAGCTGGGTGTCCTGTTGTCGCGGGTCAATGCACTGCTTCGCCGTGCAAATGCGTCCAGCGCAGGAGAACCCGTACTGGAATCGGGCAGCATCACCGTCCGGCTGTTGCAGGGACAGGCGTACAAAAACGGAATCTTGCTGGAACTGACCGGCGCAGAGTACAAGCTGCTCTGCTTCTTTATGCAGCATCCGAATGCCGTGCTATCCAAGGAACAAATTCTGGATGCACTGTGGGACTGCGATGGGGATTACATTGACAGCAGTGCCTTAACAGTGTACATCCGGCGGCTGCGGATGAAGATTGAGGACGACCCCGGCAAACCGCAGATGCTGCTGACTGTCCGCGGCATGGGCTATAAATGGAATGGGTAAAGGTGCCGTATGAAAGTATTCGCAAACCGGGAGATCCGGATTTTGTTCCAAGCCGTGCTGGCGGTCTGGGCGGTGGCATTGGCTCTCACGCAGGGCATCGTATGGCATACGACGCATGTATTTTCTTTCGGGTTACTATTGGTTTTTCTGCTTCTGGGCGGCTGTCTCTGGGGTGTGCTTTTGCGCTATTTCCAAAGGCAGAGCGCGCTTCTGGAACAGGCAGTCCAGCAAATCCAAAGCTGTCTGGATGGCAACCCGGATGCACGACTGGACTGCGACCGGGAGGGAGAATTTTACCGTCTGTTTCACTCCGTTAATGCATTGGCGGCAGTTCTGAACGCACACGCAGACAACGAGCAGCGGGAGAAGCGTTTTTTGAAAAATACCATTGCAGATATTTCGCACCAGCTCAAAACACCGCTGGCGGCGTTGAATATCTACAACGGTCTGCTTCAGGACGAAGCTGTTTCGCCGTCGGAGGTCAAAGAGTTTGCAGACCTGTCCGAACAGGAGTTGGACCGCATCGAAACGCTGGTGCAGAATCTGCTCAAAATCACCCGGCTGGATGCCGGTTCGGTCGTCTTGGAGAAGAAAAACGAAAATGTTGCTGAAATGGTGCAGGACATTGCGCGGCAGTATAACTATCGTGCAGAACAGGAACAGAAAAAGCTTGTTCTGTCCGGCTCAGAGGCGGTTACACTTTGGTGCGACCGTGACTGGATGCAGGAAGCTGTGGACAATCTTGTAAAGAATGCCCTTGACCACACAAAGAGCGGAGATACGATTCAGGTAGAGTGGAATGCACTGCCGTCCATGGTTCAGATCAAAGTGCGCGACAACGGCAGCGGCATCCACCCGGAAGATTTGTACCATATCTTCAAACGGTTTTATCGCAGCCGCTTTTCACAGGATACACAGGGCATCGGGCTGGGTCTGCCGCTGGCAAAAGCCGTTGTGGAAGCCCATCACGGCACCATTGAAGTAGACAGCGAGCTGGGAAAGGGCACGACCTTTACTCTGAATTTTCCGATTCCTACAAAATTGTAGGCTGCGTGTAGGCTTGCAGTAAGGTTGACGTGTTATCCTTTTCTGCACAGACAGAGATAATCCGTCTGAATCGAAGGAACCTGCAAAGTGAGGGATACACTATGGAACTATTAGAAGTCAACCATCTCTGCAAGACCTACGGCAGCGGAGAAACTGCTGTCCATGCGCTGAAAGATGTTAGCTTTTCAGTGCCGAAAGGCGAATATGTGGCGGTCGTTGGCGAATCCGGCTCCGGCAAAAGCACCCTGCTCAACCTGATTGGCGGACTGGATACGCCGACTTCCGGCAAGGTGCTGATTGATGGCAAGGATGTTTTTGCCATGAAAGACCGGGAGCTGACGATCTTCCGCCGCCGCAATATCGGTTTTATTTTTCAGGCATTCAACCTCATCCCGGAACTGACCGTAGAACAGAACATCCTGTTCCCGGTGCTGCTGGACTACCAAAAGCCGGACAGGGCATATCTGGAAGAACTGCTGACCGTGCTGAATCTTAAAGACCGTCGGAAGCATCTGCCATGCCAGCTTTCCGGTGGACAGCAGCAACGGGTAGCCATTGGCCGCGCCCTGATGACCCGCCCTTCACTGATTTTGGCGGATGAGCCGACCGGCAATCTGGACACCCAGAACACCAGCGAGGTCATTGCCCTGCTAAAAGAAACCTCCCGGAAATACGAGCAGACCATCCTGATGATCACCCACAACCGCAGCATTGCGCAGACGGCAGACCGGGTGTTGCAGGTATCGGACGGCTGCCTGACCGATTTTGGGAGGTGCCGGGAATGAGCAGCACAGAAATGAAAAGCTATCTGAGCCTGATCCCGATTTCTGCCAAGGTACGCAGACGGCAGAACCGCATGACGATTTTGTGCATCGTCCTTGCGGTGTTTCTGGTCACGGCGGTGTTCAGTATGGCAGATATGGCGATTCGGATGGAAACCTCAAACCAGCTGAACAAAAACGGAAACTGGCATATCATGGTAAAGGACATCTCCCCTGAAACAGCCGCAGAGCTTGCCGCACAGGAGGATGTTGCTGCATTTTCGGCGTATAGCGACATCAACGCTTCCCTTACGGAAAACTACTTTGCCGGAGATAAACGTGCCGCACTGGTAGGAGCAGATGATGCAATCCTTCAAATCTTTCCGGGAATGCAGTGCAGCACTGCCCCGGCGGATGGCGAAGTGCTCGTGACAGCAAACATCCGGGATTGGCTGGATGTTACGGTCGGTACAGCGATTCCGCTGACGCTCCCGGATGGACAGACCATTTCGCTTACTGTCGCAGGTTTCAATGAGGATACCTCCGATGCGAACCAGTATGATGCTGTTGTGCTGGTGATGAACCGCAGTACATTTTCTCAGATTGCTGCAAAGGCAGAAGAATCCTTTGAAACACAGTATTTCATCCAGTTCAAGCCACGTACCAATTTGCGGCAGTCCATTGTGAACATCGAAAACAAGTACGGAATTTCAGAAGAAAAAATCTCCGAAAATACTTACCTGATGGCGTTGAACGCAAGCAGCAACAACGATTATATTGTAGGCTTATATGCGGTAGCGGCTGTGTTGGCTGGCATGGTCGTCCTTGCCGGAATTTTTATGATCACAGGCAGCATCAACAGCAATGTAGCGCAGCGTACCAGCTATTATGGAATGCTGCGTTGTCTTGGGGCAGGAAAAAATCAGGTTCGGATGCTTGTCCGGCTGGAAGCTCTTTTCTGGTGTAAAACTGCTGTTCCAGCAGGATGTGTGCTGGGAATCGTTTCCACATGGGGATTGTGTTCCTTTCTGCGTGGATTTATCGGCGAGGAGTTCAGCTCTTTACCAGTGCTTGGCATCAGCCCGGTCGGTATTATCTGTGGTTCCGCGCTGGGACTTATCACGGTTTGGTTCGCGGCATCTTCTCCGGCACGGCGGGCGGCAAAAGCTTCTCCGATCACAGCAGCAACTGGGAATGCGGTGGAAAATGCAGCGGATTCTCCGTGTCATGCTCGGTTGTTTGGAAGTCGTGCAGAGCTTTCTTTGGGCGTGAGCCATGCAACCTCGTCCAAAAAGAACTTGCTTCTGATGACAGGTTCCTTTGCGTTAAGCATTCTCCTGTTTTTGAGCTTTTCGGTTTTGCTTCGATGGGTTGGATTTGCGCTGAATCCGTTGCAGTCCTACGCACCGGACTTATCGGTGGCTGAAACATCCGGGCAAAATGTCCTTGACCCGGTGCTGGTGGAGCAGCTGGAAGCTCTGCCGGAAGTCAAACACGCATTCGGGCGGATGTATTGCCCGCTCCCGGCGGAATATCAGGGAAAACAGGGGTCCATCGACCTGATTTCATACGATACGATACAGTTTGGCTGGGCGAAAAAAGACCTGATTGGCGGAACCCTTCCGCAGGAGCCGGAGGATGGCACATACCCTGTGCTGACGGTATTCGACAAAAGCAACTCCCTGACCGTGGGTGATACCATTCAGCTGGAGGATGCAAAGCTCACAGTCGTGGGTGTATTGAACGACAGCCCGTTCAGTAGTACCGATTCCCCGATTGTTATCTGCACCGAAGAAACCTTCCATCAGCTGACCGGGCAAAACCGCTATGCGGTGATCGATATTCAACTAAAAGATACCACAGCAGACGCAGCCATTGCACAAATACACACCCTGCTGAGCGACACGTTAAACAAGCAGGTTGTTTTTTCCAACCGAATCGAAGGAAATCGGATGATACAAAGCACCTACTGGGCGTTCCATCTGGTGGTCTATGCGTTTCTCATCGTGATTGCAGGAATCACCATTCTGAACATCATCAACAGCATTTCCATGAGCGTGTCGGCACGAATGAAGCAGTATGGCATCCTGCGTGCCATCGGGATGGATGATGCACAGCTGAAACGCATGATCTCTGCCGAAGCTGGCACCTATGCGGTGTCCGGTCTTGTGGTGGGCATTGCGCTGGGTCTTGTGCTGAATCGGAAGCTGTATATCCTGCTCATCACCCATTATTTCGGTGCAGCGTGGCAGGTGCCGTGGGGCTGTCTTGCCGTGATTGTCGTAGTCGTGCTGGCGGCTGTGGTGCTGGCAGTATATAACCCGGTCAGGCGAATCCTCATGCAGCCCATTACTGCAACCATCAGTGAATTATAAACCAGAACAACAGATGCCCACCAGCTTATGGACACCGGCTGTGTGGAGCTGCTGCTCCGGGATGGGAGAATGATCTCCATCGACTGCACCGGAATCGCGGATGCACTGGATGTGACCATGGCGCAGAGGTCAGAACTGGATTATCTCATCTACAATGACCCGCTGGGCTATGCGGATTTGATTCTGAATGGTGACCCGGAGAAATACTTGAAAACCGTAACCGGGAGCCATGGGTTAAAAGATTAAAGGCAAAACAAAAACAGGGTGCGCCCCTGAATAGGACGCACCCTGCCAAAGACCACAGACAATAGCGATATGTAAAACAGGGCGTTCCCCGTTGGGGAACGCCCTGTTTTTCGTTGTTTGCATGATGAGCCTGTTCGGCTTGCCCGATCATCCGGGAAGCCGTTGAGCCGTTAAAATTTGATGCCTATACGGCAAGTAATATGCTGCTCAGAAATGATGCGGAATCGGTTTTTTCACCCTTTAGAGCGCTGCATGCGGGAAGGTACCCGCGACTGGCAGAAAGACGAAAAAGTTCTGCCGCTTTTTGGCGGCACGAGCGATTCTGGAAAAAAAGTACGGCAAGATAGTACAGCGCACAGCCGCTGTTATTTTGTGCGGCAGCACCGCGAAGGAGTTCCTCCGCCATCTGGTGCGTGTTATCGGCCAGCGCTGCGGAACAGGCGCGGAGCAGGTGTGTTGCTTCGCTTTCCGGCATGGCGGCCATTAATTCGGGAGCGGGCTGGCGGCTCTGAGCAAGATCGGAAAGGAGCTGCTGTCGGATGCAGCGGAAATACTCCGCATCGCGCTGCATCAAAAGCCGGTTTACCTCGATCAGTGCAACGGCTGGGGATGGCCGGCTGGCGGGGGAAACTTCGGTCAGGCTGAAAAGCAGGCTTTTGATCTCCGGGCTGAAGGGAAAATCGGCGGACTTCTGCCGGAAGCCAACGGGATCAAAATAGTCGTCGTTCTGTGGGAACAACAGGTGGAACAGCATCACACCGGCGCTGTAAATGTCTGATCTGCCGGCAATAAGCTTTCCGCGCCGAATGATCTCGGGAGCTATATGGTCTCTGGAACCACAGACGGTGAAGAAACTTCGGTCGGTTCGTGTATGGAATGGTCTTGCCAAGCCAAAATCACTGAGCACAAAGCGGCTCTGGCCGGTGGCTGGATCGTGCCGCAGGAGGATGTTTCCGCATTTGACGTCCCGATGTACAATTCCTGCGTCCTCGGTCTGGCACAGTCCTTCTAAAACGTCTCGCATGATTTGCAGAACGGCTTTCTCCCGGTTTGCCGGGTCCAGTGCGGCCAGATTTTTGGGGTCAAGGGGTGTGAGCAGTTCCATCCGCAGAAGGAAGCACATGGGGGCGTCCTGACCGCGTTCGCAGCTAGAAGCGGAATCATAAAATTTAACAACGGTGTCGGTCTTGGCAGACAATTGCTTATGATGATGGATCTCTGAACGTCCCCGGCGGTTGGCATCCTTCCGGCGGGCGGGGTCCCGATAGACGGAGGTGTCAATTACTTTCAGCGCTTCGCTGCGCCCATCGGCAAACACCAGTTTATACACAATCGCCTGACCACCCCGCCCGAGAACCTGCCCGACCACAGGATGAAGGTCTGGCCAGGCCGTGTCCACGAGTTTCTGAACAAAGGTGCGCTCCTCTGCTTCTGTCTTGTTATAGACGATCTCCATAAAACTTCCCCCCTGCTGCTTTTATAGAATATCGATCAGTATAGCGGTGGCGTTATCACTGTGCGGGACGAACGTGGCAGCTTTTACCAGCGTTTTCGCAGTGATCCACCGCATCCCCAGCAGCTTCTTGAGCAGTGCTTCCGGCAGCTGCCCATAAACGCCGTCGCTGCAAAGCAAAAATCGGTCGCCCGGCCACACATCGTCTATCGTAACGACTTGGATGCACCGTGACAGCTCCAGCTTTTCCACTGCCATCCCAAGAAAGGATAGCAAAACCCGTTTTTCAAAAAGGTTGGTTTCAAGCCCCGCTTTCTTTCGGCTATAAAAGAGGTTCTGCGGGTAATTAAGGAGCTGAACCGGTTCGCCCACCTGCCGATGCGGTCGATACCAGAAACAGGCACTGTCGCCGACCGAGGCCATCGAAAAGAAGAGTGTGTGCGGCTGGACATCCGGGTCCGGGTTTGGAGCAGGGGCAGTCAGGCAGCAGCCGGTCAGTGTACAGCCGCCTTCTGCGTGGAGGGTCTGCAAAGCGTCGTATACGGCATGCGCGGCTTTCAGGACCCCGCAATAAGGCAGGTCAGCATGGAGTTCGCCGCCGCCCGGAATGTCGTAGAGAGAAACAGGGGGGACAGCCTCAACGGCCTTGGCAAATGTTTCACAGGCAAGGCGCGCGAGGTACTGGCTCGCTGCGCCGCTGCCGATACCGTCAGAGACTGTGGCATAAAGGAAGGGAACTTCCACTTCCTTCCGGTCAGCCCAGAAGCTTGTCTGTTCGGGGCATAAGCCGGTGGCACAAAGGCAGTCTTGATTTTCCATGTGGGAACCTTTGGCGGTGCAGGCACTGATTTTAATTTTCATGTTGTTTCCTCCCACGCGGGATGCAGACGGTCGATGGCGGCAAGCAATTGTTTTGCCAGCGGCTTCAGTACACTGCTCATTTCGCTGGACTTTTCCCGCATTAAAACGGCTTCATAGGCGTTGCCGTCCGGGTAGACCAGAGAAAACGCCAGATAGATGGTGTAAAGCCCGGAAGTGCCTACCTGCGCCGTTCCGGTTTTGCCGAATACGCGGGCGTTTCCTGAAAGGGCCAGCCCATAGGATTTTGCCGTTTCCGAAAAGACGTCCTGTAAGGTCGTCAGGGTCTCGGGACGGAGGTTCAAGCTGCGGTGCTCGACCTCGTATGCTTCCGGCAGAGGGGTCTCCTCCGTGCTTCCATCAGGCAGGGTGTGCTCAAAATGGTCTGCAATGCGGAGGGTCGTCAATTCGCCCGTGGCCACTGCACCTAGCCATGCCATGGATGTCAGCGGTGAGACCGAGAGCCCGCCCTGCCCGATGGCTTGGAGCAGTGCTTCACTGCGGGCAGAGTTGGCGGTCAGGGTGCTCTCTGCCGGGAGAACGGAGGTGCCAAGACGAAGAAAGTTCTGGTTGATGCCAAAGGCTTCCTGCGCGCGGATCAAATCGCTAAGGCTCATTCTGTCCGCGAGTACCGCAAAATACGGATTGTTACTCGTTCTGGCTGCCTTGTACAAATCTAAAGCACCGCCCGGCGCACGGGAGGCAGTGCGGATCCCTTTGTACTCCCCTGTGCTGTCCTCATACGTCAGATCCACGCCGGCTTCCACAGCGGCGGCACTTGTCAGGATCTTTGCCACGGAGCCGGGAGGGTTCACATCCAGCCATGGGGGGAGAAGATAGCCTTCTGTCTCTGTATATAACGAAAAGTTCTGCGAAAAATGATTTGCGTCAAATTCCACGTCCCCGTGGCAGGACGCCAATGCATAGACTTCGCCGGTCCGGGCATTCGCTACGCAGCACACGCCTCTTCCCTGCCCCTTTACCAGATCGTATGCGATCTGCTGGAGCTCTGCGCAAATGGTCATGACCAGACGGTCTGCGGTGCCGCCCCCCTCTTCCCGTGCGTAATAGAGTGTATCACCAAATTCACGGCGCAGACCGGAAGAGGAAGTGGAAGTCCTGTAGCCAACAAGAGAACTGTAGCAGAGTGCGGTCACCAGTGCGGGCTTTCCGGGCTCCGAAGCGCTTGTAAAAGGGATCCCATCGCGGGAGACGATCGCGCCCTCGATGGTGTTTGCTTTGCGGGCGGCTTTCTCAAATTCGGCGCGCTGCGCTTCGATCTGGGGCCGCTGGGCACTGTCCAGAAGCCCCAGACGCTCGAGCAGCAGCAAAACGCTTGCGGACATTCCCACTGCGGAACAGAGGGCCAAAAGCAGCCTGAGGAAAAGACGGCGGTTCATCATCATGATACCTCCTTCGTGATTTGTGATGCAGCGAGCAGCTCCCGGCTGCCCTGCCGTGTAGGGATCGTGCTGCACAGCAACAGGGTGATTGATCCCCACGAGATCAAGAAATTACTGCCTCCAGCGCCTAAAAACGGGAACGGGATGCCGATGAGCAGAAGACTTGTGGCAGAGAAGAGATTAAGAATTGCGGACAACCCGACAGCACAGCCTGCACCGGTGCCCACACAGCTCAGCCAGCCGCCGCAGCGCGTACTCAGTAACAGGCTTGCTATAATAAGCAGAAACGTTCCGAAAAGAGCCAGCAGCAGACAGATCCAGCCGCCCCGGTTTGCCAAAGTGCAAAGAATCAGGTCGGAATCACCTACCGGGGTGCTGACACGGTAGGGGGCAGAACCGAAAGGGCGCGCCAAGAGCAACGAGCGCCATGTGGTATACGCTTGGTACGCGGAGCTGCTGACCTCTTTTGATGAGAGCGTGGAAAAATCGCTGATTCCAAAATAGTGCAGCCGGACTGCTAGTTTGCGGTATACCAGCTGCCCAAGCCGGAAAGGCCCTGCCGGGTTTTGCATCCCGCTGCACAGCTTTAAAAACGCATACCCTACCCCACCCGTCAGGGCACCAAACGCAACGAGGGAAAGCGTGTGCTTTATCGAACAATAAAGCAGCGCCATGACCCCGCAATCCAGAAGACAGACAAGCAGCGTGCCTAGCTCGTTTAGTACAAAAAATCCTCCGGTGCACACGGCGAGCAGCAGCAGCGCGGCGCGGAACTGAACCGCTTCGTGCCAGGCTTCATTTGTCACGGCAGCGGAAAATCCTATAATGAGAATCAGCTTAACGACTTCGGTCAACTGGAAAGAGTGCCCTCCAACCGACACCCATGCATACGTGCTGTTGATGGGTTTAGAGAAGAACCGCAAAAAGAGGAAGGACACAGCACTTCCAGCAACACAAAAATTGTAGATAAGCGTCTGCTGCGGCAGTACGCGCAGCAGTGCAAAAACAAGGGCGGTGCAGATGCAGCCCACAAAGGACAGCAGGCAAAAAAGCTTCAGCTCATTTGCATTTGCGGGATGCAGGCTTACCTGCAAGGCCATGCCTAAGGCACTGAAGATGGCGGACACCCGCAGCGGAAGGGCTGCGGCACCGGCCCAGTAAACCAGCAAGGCCCCGCCGGCGCAGCAGACGGCCAGAGTGGGCCATACGGTGCGGAAAGCCGCAGCGGCTTCTGCGCCGTCCGTGCGGGCAACATAGCCTTGCAGCGCCACACAGAGAACGACAAAGGCCACCGTGTCGCGCAGGGCTTTGAATGCAGGGTGCTTATGCTTATGACGGAACATGCGGCCTTCCTCCTCTCGGCGGCGGGATTAATTTTTGAATGTCGGACGGCGGGACTGCTTTTTCGGTGCGGCATCGACACCGGCCTGCTGGAACAGGAGGTTTTGGATTTTGTCCCCCATGGAGCGTTTGGGCGGCTCGGTTTCAATGTTGTTGAGGTCTGCCTTCTGCGGCTCTGTCTCCGGTTCATCGCCGGGCAGCAGCACGAAGGCCAGCGGGCTGCCACACAGCTCAAAGAGCTTCGCCTTGCTCGGGTCACGGGTGAGCACATCATCCAGTGCCATTTCATCCTCGATGACTTTGCCCTGAAAACGACTGGGATTGTGGTTGTTTCCGTTCAGCTTCAAGTAGTAATGATCGTCTTTTTCGCTCCGATAGATGAGCATGGGTGCATCATGGGAGATAAACTTGGCATTATAACCATTTTTCCGTAGTGTTAAAAAATTAACGCAGCCTTCGGAGGGCAGTCCGGCAAAGGGAACGATCGAGATGAAATCGCCACTGGATGGCAGTCCGATGACCTGTGGAGGCAAAAACTTCTCAGGGTTCTTTGCGCTCTTTTGGTAGACCAGCAGCTTGTCCTGCTTGTCAAGAATGAATGTATCATCGCCCAAATGCACGGCATATTGAAGCCGGTTTTCGACGTCCTTTTTGAACTGTGCGCTTTTGCGCTGGACCTCAGTGCGACCGTTGCTGTGATACAGCATCACGAGCAGGACAAAGACAATAAGCAGGGCAGCAACAATACATACAACGAGCAACAGTAGTTTCATTATCGATCACTCCTCTTTTTTGAACGGGATGGGTGAAAAATACGGCTGTCAGGCAGCGCTTTCAGCCTTGGCGGAAGAAGCGCGGCTCTGGGCGATCTGTCGGCGGATTTCAAGGGCGGATTGGACACAGTAGACAGAAATTCCATCCAACAGAAAAGCGAGCCCACAGCCGGCAAAGGAGGTGAGGTCGTGGTTATACCACAGCATTGTGATTGCCTTCTGCACGAGGGTGCGGTCGCCTTCCAGTATCTGTCTGGTAAGCTCATCGATCGTCTCCATGTGCTTCGTCCGGGTGGACAGCACCGACCCGGCCAGCGCCGTGCGGAGAGTGCTGAGTTCGTGGCTCCACAGCTCCTTCACCTGCTGCCATGCAGCATCGGCATCTGGGTCGCCAGCGGCCTGCTCGACGCTCTCCAGCAATGCCGCTTCCGCAGAGACGCGTTCGGAGACCGTTCGGTTGAGCTCTGCAAGCTGAAGATAGCGTTCAAGGTGGTCCCGCAATGGGAGCGGGTCGGTTTTGAGCCCGGCGTTCAGAGCGGCGGTAATGAGCTTGTTGATTTGCTCGGACAATGCCGATGTATCAACACTGGCCTGTGCAAGGAGTAATTGGATGGCGTGAGCCGTCTCTTCTGCGGTGGTGGCGGCATCTGCGTTGAGAGCCTGCAACCGGATGCGGAGGGAGCGGACGTCGGCCTTCAGTTTCTTCAAAGTGGTGCCACTTCCCGCTTCTGCTTTAATGGCATCCATCAGGGCATAGGCTCGCTCAAGGTCGTTATTTTGGAGCAATCCAATTAGTTGGTCGAGTTCAAAGTATTCGGTCTGCTTCTTCTGGGCATCGTTATAGCGGCTGCGGATGAGGTCGTAATCCCCTTCGGTCAGCATGTTGTTGGCAGTGTTCTGTTCCTGCATGACCTGTGCTTCGGTGCGCAGGGCTGTCAGTTCACCGGAAATCGTGCTGTATAGGCTGCCCATGTCGGAAGAAATAGCGGACTGCACATCGGGCAACAGCTGAGTGGAGTAGGCGCTGTTTAATGTGGTCATGGCGTGGCGCATGTATACAGAGGTCGGTGTGCCGATGTTGATAAAGCTCATAGCACTGAATGCCACAGAGAGCAAGAACGCGGCGCAGCCGGCGAGATGGAAGCGCTCCGCACAGACCAGCTCGATACCCTGCACGAGCAGGCTGGCCAGCACCGCCACCATCGCCGAGCTTGGAAAAAACACGGTATGAAAACCTTCCATCGTGCTGAACAGACTGATGCCCGCACCAACCAGAAGGATGCCCTGCAAGACCCAGAGCTTGGCCTGCTGCCGCCAGCTGATTTTTTCTTTGTCCGTCATGATCTCCTCATGCTCCTTTCTGGATGCGGGTGGGTGGTTCGTCCACGTCCTGCGGCTGCGCGGAAGGGGCGGCCTTAAACAGGTCGTCCAGTAGACCATTCAGGTCGGAAGGAATGGCATCCTTTTCTTCCGGCGGGGCAGCAGGTTTGGGCTTCGGCTTGCCTTTGTCTGGCTCCGGGAACTGCTCGTTTTTATCGATCGAATGGATATCCAAAAAACGCAGGGCGATAAGGCCGTCCAGCAGCCTGTCCAGACAGTGGCTCTTCCAGAGCCGGCAGAAGAGCTTTCCGGCCACGCCGCAGCCCGCCAGAATAGCTGTCAGGTATACAAAGCCGATCCCGGCATTCCGCAGCAGCGGCAGCATGGCGGGGAACGCTGCCAGCGCTTGCAGCAGCTGCACAAAGCCTTCCGCGACCGGAAGGAAAAGGGCGGCGAGACACAAAACGCAGAACAAAAGAAGGCAGGTCAGCCAGCGCAGCAGAACCCCCGCTGCTGTACGGTCCAGCGCGATGCGGAACCGGTTCTGTTCCTGTGGTGCAGTGCCCTGCGCATCATCGTCGATGTTGTTCAAATCGACGGCCTCGCGGGGCATTTGTCTGCGGTCATGCTTCATGTCGGTTCGCCTCCTTGGTTCTCTGGGGTGGTTCGTTCACCCTCATGAACGAAATCCGACACAGAAGGATGACTTCTTACAAAAAAACTTCACAGAAAGTTCACATTTTGCGCTGCCCGGCCAGCGTATCCAGAATCTGCTGTGCATCACGGAGAAGGTTCTGATCGGCATTCGATGCCCGCCCAAGCAGGATGCTGTAACCGGTCTCAGCGGAGGGCAGCTTGCAGTGCAGATACAGGCAGTGCATCTCCTCTCCGTTTTCTGTACGGCAGATGCCGGTGTCCACAGCCGCCAGCTGTGCGCCCTCGGGTGCACGCAGACCCAAACTCTCGGCCCGGTGCCGGAACACTTCGGCCAGCTGTGCCTGTTTTTCTTCCGGCAGCCCGACCTGCCGAGTGCTGTTGGCCGGGATCGTGCCATGCTCTGTGCGCCGAAAATCGTTCGGCGCAAGGCATTCAAACTGAAAACGCAGGCAGCCATCCGCAACGCTTTCGATCCACAGCAGGGGCAGCAGCAGGCTGCACAGCACGGCACCATTCGCGATGCGGGAATAAGCGGCACGGAAAGCTTCCTGCGCGGCAAGATCTTCGTCGTTGAACAAAAAGCCGCCGTCTGTCTGCAAAAGTGCGCCGTTGGGCAGCGGGCACAGCAGTCCTCCCGGGGCAAGATAGCGCCGCAGCACATCGCAGTAGCAGCTGCTGTCCAGAGCTTCTGCCGCCAGTGCAGCTTTTTCCTCTGCGGAAGCATCCGGTGCAAAGGGGATATCATACTCCAGCAGTGCGGCAGTGGTGACGATCTCCAAAGCCCCGGACGCATTGCACAGGACGTTTGCACCCGAGGAATAGCTGACTGCGGGGCAGTAATAAAACAACAGGTCGTTGACGCTTTGCGAAAGAGAATTTTCTGCCCAAGCCTTCGTTTCGCCGGATTGGCGCACGATGGTAAAACAGCGGCCGACGCCGAATGAGGAGTCTTTTGGGGGCAGCTGATAATACACCAGATCCTGCAGCGGTTGGGACAGGCTCAGGCAGACCGGCTGGCCGTAGCCGTTTGTGCCCAGCTGCGGATCATACAGGGTGTCGTACAGGATGTGGCGCAGGCCGAAACCGTTGTCGGGATCGCCAAAATTGCGGCCCAGAAACCAGTCAAACGCCGGGTCCAGCGTCTGATTGTCGAATCCCGGAGAGGAAGTTTCGCCATCGGTAAGCGGATAGCCTTCGCAGCTGTAAATGATGCCTTCCCGTGTTCTGCGGAAGGACAGTTCACGGTTCAGCACCCAGTATTCAAAGGTGCGGCTGGCTTCTGCAAACGTCCGATGCAGCCCACAGGCCGTGGCGGCAACGGTACCGGCAGCCAGAGCGGCCAGAAAATCACGACGGCTGATCTTATGCTTCGTCATAGCGGATCTCCTCCTCCATTTCAATTTGCTCCGGCAGCAAAAGCGGCTGCGCAGCGGTCTGCGGGGGTGCGATCAACAGTCCGGTAAGGAACATGCAGCCGCAGCGGGCAAGCAGTCCGTTGATCGAGTATTCGTCCAGCCAGGGCAGGTTCAGGCCAAGAAAGCTGGGCAGCACGCCTGTGCAGGCCAGGGTGTGCAGCAGCATCTGGGCGGCAAAAAAGCTCACAATGAGCACCGCCATGGTGCTGCGGCGGGAATCGCCGCGGTTTGCTGCCATACCGCCCAACAGCAGCAGGGCCAGCAGTGAGGCAAACAGCACCGCAGCAGCGGGGCCCAGACGATTTGCCGCGATCAGGATCTGCCCAAAGAAAGCCAGAGTGGTTTTGTTCGTGCCGGCGCTGCCGGAGCTGACGACCAGAAGCCAGTGCTGATTGGCGGCGACTTCCGACCATGTGGGCCCGCGGGGACCGACTGCAAACTGCCCGCCGCACCAGTCACAGAACGCGTTCCACAAGGCTGCGGCGTAGGGCAGAAGAAAGCCTGCTGCCCCGCCCAGCGCCAGAAGCAGGCCCGGATGCCGGACAGCGGGGCGCTTCCGGCGCTGCGAATGGGGCTGCGGCGCAGTGACCAGAAGAACCAGTACACAGAGCGCTGCGGTCAGGAGCAGATCTCCGCCGGGGCAGCCTCCGCAGTAAAGCAGGATGCAGTGGAACAATGCCGCAAAACAGGCTTCCAGCCGACGATGCCGGAAGGGCTGCAAAAAAGCAAGGGTGCAGAACTCCAGTACGATCAGAGGAAAAATCATGCTTGTGAGGAACAGGTTGATGCGCAGACCGGAAAGGGTAAGCATGCCATTCTGCCCCAGCAGCAGGAAAAGCAGATAGACGGCAATTTCTGCCAGCCGCAGCCGGCGCAACATACAAAACAGCGCGGCGTCATCTTCCATTTTTTTCAGAAAGGCAGGCCCCGCCGCTGCGCCCAGAAACAGGGCGGCAGCGCCAAAAGCCGCAGTCAACGGCACATATACGGCGTATGAGGTAAAACTGACGAGCAGCGCACAGCCTACTGCAAGGATGGAGAGCGCACTCCAGAGGATCACCAGATCAAAAAGGTTGAAGATGAAAAAGGAAGAGACAAAAGGGCACAGGCAGGTACACACGATCCACCCGACAGGGACAATGAGACCTTCGGCGCACAGGCTGTCAAAGGCGGCAGAAAAAACTGCGATGCCGGAGATGCTCAGAAAGAAAGCGACCATGCACAGCAGGGTGAACTCCAGCTGAAAGGAAGCAAGCCGGTCAAGGTGATGCTTTTGCTTGAACTGCTCCATCCGTTCAAACGGCGTATGCAAGGGGGTCTTGCTGCGCACAACAGCCAGCGTCAGCAGGCCTGCCAGAATGCCGACAGCTGCTGGGGACAGATGCTCCGCAGCGAAAGAGACCAGCAGGTCGCCCAGCGCCGCGCCGAAAAACGCCGCCGCTGCCAGCACAGGCAGCCAGAGCAGAACGCGAAAAACCACGAAAACTGCGCCGGCAAGGGTCTCTTTGTTGAACTTCATGATGATTCCTCCTTTGCGGCAAAGGGGTCATGCGTCATCGGTCTCAAAGCCGAAGCGCTCCACCTTGATGTCCTCTTCTTTCAACTGATGATAGATCTTTTCCGCGTCGGCTTTGTCGTCAAACGGAAGTGCGTACGGCAGGGTCTCTACGGCGTTTTTGAGGTCAGAGAGAGAGGCGCTGTGATAGTGATCCTTCAGGATCTTTAATCCGCGGATAAAGCGACCATTCCAGCTTTGGATCACGACCTGATATTTCTTGCTGGGGTCGAGGTCGAACGGATGCTTCGGGTGGGAGTCCTGCAGGGAGCTGGTGATGAAAGAACAGAGGTCGTCAGCCGTGCTTTCATACTCCTCGATAAGGTCCAGCAATGGGTCCTCTTTTCTGTCCACATAATGGACAAGATCAAACAGCTTCGGCTTCTGGTGCGGCGGCAGATCCTGCCGGGGCTGGGGCTCCTGCCAGCCGCTGGGGTCAAAGGCCATGGTGCAGGGAGGCAGTTCGGTCACGAACTTAATGCTTCCGTGCAGAATGACCAGTGCCTGCCCCGTTTTCAGGGAGGCCAGCTGTGCCGGCGTGATGAGCGAACAGGAATCGTGCTCCACGCAGTCGTCCGACACACGGTCGCCGCAGAGCTTGCTCATTTTTTCCAGAGTATAGAGGTCGTTGGTGCGGTACATCACCGTGAGGTCGGCATTGGAGCGGATGGTCTCCGCTTCGGACTCGCCGTAAATGGTCTCCAGCTGCTTGAGGCTTTGCAGCACGATGAAAGTGCGGATGTTCCGGGAGCGCCCGGCCGCCATCATGCGGCTCAGCGATGAGATCCGGCCGATGTTGCCGGCTTCTTCCAGCAGAAAATTCATCCGCCGGGGCAGGCGGCCATTATATTTCTCCTGCGCAAGGCTGACGAAATGCCGCATGATCTGGTCGATGATGACTGCGGCCAGTGGAGAATACATCGGGTTTTCGTCAGGCAGGATCAGCCAGATGGCCAAAGGCTTCTGCCCGTCCAGCTCGTTGATGTGCAGGTCATCGTTGGCAATAAAGCCGCGCAGCACATTGCTGCGCAGAAAACGGGACAGACCCTCCAGCATTGTGGAGCGGATGCCGCCGCGCGTATCCGAGGCAGTGCTGATATAGCTGTAAAGCTCACTGCTCACGATGGAATCTTCCGGCAGATGATGCATCAGGTGCTCCAGATAGGTGTCCCGGCCGAAAACGGTGCTGCCGTGGCCGGAATAGTGCCGGTCGCCCTGCATGATCAGGTTCTGGACACTGGCGATGTTGATCTCTTCCGGTTGGGCGCACTCCATCAGTGCATAGGCTGCGGCAATGAATACCGAGCGTGCACTGTTGATCCAGAAGGGATCGCTCTTGCTTTCTGCATACAGCGTGTATGCCAGATCTTCCAGCATTTCGCCGCCCTGCTTCATGCGCATGGGGTCGCCGGATAAGTACAGCTCCGCAGGGGCGCTCAGCACATTGACGCACTCGGATGCCAGCATATTGCGGAAATCGATGACATGTACGGTATAGTCCTTGCTCATCCGGCAGGCGTTGCGGCGGTAAAGCTCGCCTTTGGGGTCAACAGCCAAAAAGGACTCCTGCGCCTCGATCAGGCTGCGCACCAGATTCTGGGTGCCGCAAAAGGACTTTCCGGCACCGGTCACACCCAGAAAAATGCCGTTGCTCTCCCCGGCGTGCACCCAGCAGCGGTTGTTTTCGCAGTACAGCACCGGGCCGCCGCCCGCCTGTCCCGCCAGGGACAGCGCTGCTTTGATATTCTCCGGTTTTGTCCAGCTTTCTCCACGGATCATATTATCGAACCTCCTTTTTCAGAGAAGAATACAGGGTTTTCAGCTTCAGCAGCGGAATAAATTCGGAAAAATCAGCCTGCTGGGCCAGCGTGCAGGCCAGCCGCACCGCCTGACGCGCGTTCCGGGTGCCGGTCTGGTGCACCAGTTTTTGCAGGATCGCATCCGTTTCGGGAAGATCTTCCAAACGGATGTTCAGCTGATCGATGAGCGTCTGGCGGGTGATGCCGGCCAGCGTCTGCTCGGAATAGGGCGGGATCCGGACCCAGTGCATCTGATTCGGGTCCAGCAGGGCGCTGATCTTTTCCATCAGGAGCAATTGGCTGCGGTTCGGTGCCGACGGCAGGAAAAAGAGCAGGGTGGCATGCGCTGCCATACTGGGCAGCTCGCGGAAAAACAGCCGGGTCTGCTCTTCGCCGAAATGTGCGGCCAGAACGGTGATGTCCCAGGCAATGACACCCTCGTACTCGTTGGTGTACACGGCGCTGGCGCGGATGCTGCGCAGCGTCTGGCAGAGCTGATCCATGCTGCCGTCCAGCTGATATTCCAGCATCAGATCCAGTCCGCCAAAGCTGCGTACACCGGCCTGCGCAAAGGCACGGCTCAGGTAGTTGGCTGCGGTGGTGCGGCCGTTGCCTTCATCCAGCGTCAGGATGAAATGCCCGGGCTGGATGCCGAGACGATGATACTGCTGGGCGCGGAAGCAGCACTGCTGCACTGCGTCCACCAGAGGCTCCATGCCGATGGGTGCGGGAATTTGATTCATATTGCTGCCTCCTGTTCTTCCTTGCAGGGAAAACCGATGTGGTCGATCAGACCGTAACGCAAAGCCTCGCTGCTGTCCATCCAGCTGTCACGCTCACAATCCTGCTGGATGTCCTGGACCGTGTGGCCGGAATGGACAGCGAGGCGCTCGGCCAGCTTGTACTTGGTGCGCTGGATATTTTCTGCGGCGATCTGAATGTCGGAGGCCTGCCCCTGCGCCATGCCCAGCGGCTGATGGATCATAATGCGGCTGTTGGGCGAGGCATAGCGGCGGCCCTTCGTGCCGGCTGCCAGCACCAGTGCCGCCATGGAGGCCGCCAGCCCGACGGCGGCCGTAGTCACCGGGCAGGACAGCGCCTGCATGACATCGTAGATGGCCAGCCCGGCCGAGACCGAGCCGCCGGGGCTGTTGATCACAAGGGTGATAGGCTCCTGAGAATTGTCCTCCAGATAATGCAGCTGGGTGATGATGCTCAGGGCGGCTTCGTCGTTGATCTCGCCGTTCAGATAAATGGTGCGCTTGGACATCAGATCGCGGCTCAGCACACTCATGATCTGCTCCTTGCCGTTTACGCTGACGCTTACTTCCGGGATGTGGTACATAAAAATCGACCTCCTTTTTTTTGCAGGGGTCCGGCCCGGCGGACTTCTGCCCGCCGGGGGAGTCTGTTCTCTGCCTTTCGCTCTCTATAACGCACAGCGACCCGGTTTTATCATCTGAACAGCAAAAAAGATCCCACTTCCGGTCGGAAGTGGGATCTTTTGCAAGAAACGGCTCAGATCAGCTGAGCAGATAATTCAGTTCTTCGCAGTCGGAGGGAACGTTGATCTTCGACTTTACGACAAGCCGGATGGCCCGCTGCTTTAAGGTGCTGCGGTAGGTGGAGTTCAGGCCCTGACGCAGGGCGGTCTCAAAGTCGGTATAGATATCCAGCACAGCAGCTTCGGGGTAGCCGTTGGCCTCTTCGTCCAGCAGCAGAATGGCAAACTTGGCAAGGCCGCTCAGGTAGGACAGATGCGCCTCGTTGACGCCCATCTGGGTCTGGATGGAGTCCCTCAATGCGCGCTGTGCGTGGCGCAGAGCCTCCTGATATTCACCGCGCTCAAAGAGCATCACGGCCAGCTGCATGGCACATTTGGGCGCGACCTTCAGCTTTTCCAGTGCTTCCCGCAGGACGGCTTCTTCCCGCCGGTGGTCATTGAAATCCCGGCAGACATCGGCTTCGCAGTCGTAACTGCCCTCGTCATCCGGGAACTGCTGGCGGTACAGCTTCAGCAGCTGATCGATCTCGGCTTTGTATTTTTCCAGCTCTTTTTCGCTTCCGGAAAGGGATAGCTGTGTCTCGTACCCGATTAAGAAGCGATAGCCTCTCCATGACCAGAAGAACTTGGGAATTTTTACCAGCGTCTTGCAAACGGCTTTGCAGCGTTCTCCCTGACCGCACTCCATGCCGTATTGCAGATAGTCGGCCAGAAGATCGACGCTCTTGGGATAAAAGTCCAGTCCGCGCTCCAGCGTAATGCAGGCTAAGTTATAGAGATCGCACTGTGCCAGAACGACGCATAGATTATGCCACGCATCCGCACTGCCGCTGATCTGGGGCTGACGCAGAAGCTGCTCCAAAAAAGTCGTGAGGTCTTTCAGGATCTGCTGCTTTTCCTCGGGCTCTGCCGTGGAAAAGTCCCGCAGATAACGGCTCTCCACGATATCGGTCGCAAGGCCGAGGGTCAGACAGGCCGAAGAATCCTCCTGAGGATCAAAGTCGGTGTATTCTGTCTCGTATGCCATGGTTTATACCTCGCTTTCGTTGTCAGATGGATCGGTTTTTTTGGCTTTTTCCTGTGCATCGATCTCCGCAATTTTCCGATTGATGTCTGCCAGCATTGCGTCCAGATCAAGTTTATCGGAGCTGGCAGACTTTGTGTCAGGTTCGGGTGTATCGGAATTCAGGGAGAACGGGTTAAACAAAGGATTGTTGGAACCCGAGAACAGGTCTGACTGTCGTTCTTCTTTTTTGATCTCATTGAAATCCAGAGAAACACGAACACCTCTTGCCGGCGTTTTGATGGGAAGCACCGGATAGGCGGGGGCATAGCCCGAAATATCCAGAAGGTTTACGATGGCGGGCTTGCAGCGGGCCGAGAGAAGAAGTGCCTGATTTTTTTCTTTATCCAGCTGCTGGAGATCATAGATGGACAGGTTGGGGGTGTGGTCTTTCTTTTCGCCGCAGAGCGCAGAGATGTCTTTCAGCAGTTCCAGTTCGCGCGAGAACAGGTAGATCCAGTTGGTGCAGTTGGCGGTAATGGTCTGCGCATTTTCCTTGTAAGTGTGCACCAGCTGATTTTTGCTCTGGAGACAAAGGATAAAACGCAGATTGCGGGATCTGCCCGCAGCAAGATACTGAACAAAATCGCATCCGCCGATGGAAGGCAGAGAGCTGAACTCATCCAAAACATAATTGACCCGTCCGGGCAGCTTACCGCCGCTGCGGTCTGCAAATTGTACAAGCTGTTGATACGACTGTGAAATATAAAGAGACACAAGACGATGGTAAGTTGTTTTTTCGTCAGGCGTAAGGAGAAAGACGGCGGTCTTTTCCTGCGCAATACGGTCAAAAGAAAAGGTAGTGTGACTCAGCATGTCCACTAGCGAAGGAGAAATGATGAACATTTTCAAGCCGAGATCCAATACGGATAGTATCCCTTTCTGTGTATCGGAGGCCGTTTCTACCGTGCCGGTCATGCTGGCAGCGATGAGCTCGTCTTTCTTGGCCCACTCCCAAATGGGATTGTGGGCAGAAGAAAACCGGGCCTTTTGGGCGAACATTTCGCGGCGTAGCGTGAGTAGGTTTCCGATGTTCACGGCCTCGTCCGGCTTATCGTATTCCTTGCAGTAGCGGAACAGACACAGGATCAGGCCGTACAGACAGGATGCTGCAGAGCTGCTCCAAAAAGGATCATCTGTTCCGGTGTTGGCGGTTATGGTACGGGCAACATCCTCGATGAATTCGCCGGCCTTGTCGAGGTTTCCCTCTTTGTAGAAACGATATGGAATCTCTAGGAAATTCCAGCAGTCGCCCACAGAGGCATCTCGGAAGTTTACCGTGATGATGTTGTAATCCTGATCTTCCAAAAAACGAGCCATAGTACGATATAGTTCGCCTTTTGGGTCGTTGATGATCATACTTTCCCCTGCAAAGCCCAGCATTCGGATGGTGGGCATGACGATACATCGCGTTTTTTTACTGCCGGTCGCACCGTAGACCAAAGTGTGGTTATCAGAGCTGTCCACGGCAACGGCACCGTGTTCCCGGTCATAGGCCAGCGGCGGGCCGCCTACAAAGCCATCGTAGCTTTTGGGGCCGGTGAAGCGGTTCTGCTCCACAAGGAACCGAGAATTTTCACGCAGGATCGCAGACGGCTTTTCAAAATTAGGATTATCGAGATTCAGCATAAAAACTCCTTATTATAAGGTCAGCTTGGGGGGAGGATCGATGAGCTGATCGGTATTTTCGATCGAAATATTCTTGCGGTTTAGATGGTCTCTTATCGCTTTTACATATTCATCGTCGAGAGAACCAAACAGGTCCGTGAGAATCTCCTCAATCTCCTTTTCGGACTTTCCGCTGAGAATTTCTTTGAGCTTCTCGGCTACCTGTTTCGAGGGGGGCGTTTCAGACGGGAGCATTTTCTGAATACAGCGATCCAGCGCTTTTTGGTAGCGCTTCTTTTTCTGTGAAAGCTTACTGGAATGCGCCGGGATCGCTCGGTCAAAAAAGAGCAGAACCAGTGCCGCAATATAGGCATAAACGACCTTTTTGCCGCCGTCCGTTTCCTTCTTGTCGCCGTTCTGTGCCGCATGGATGAGATCGGTATCACATTCCAGACTGCGCAATTTCTCGCCGCATTTTTCGGCTACGTAGGGTGCAAGCCGGTTCAGTATATTTTGGTATCGTGCATCGATCAGTACCTGCGGATATTCGTTCAGCTTTATTTCTGTCATGCTGTGCGGGATCTTATTATAATCGTTTGCGTAAGAGGTCGCGCGGGAAGAATTGATCAGGTTCTTCCCAATAGATCCCACCAGTTCATCGGACTCCGCCCGTTTATCGGATTCTGCCCGTTTATCGGATCCCGCCAGTTCATCCCAAACCGCACACATCCGTTTGTAGTCAAGCTCTTCCTGATCCCTTTCTTCCGGGCTCAGACACTTGGAGAGAATGCATTCCGAAACCCGGTCATCGGCTGTGTTGCTGCAAAAAAGATCTGCAAGGAGCTTGTCTGGAACAGCTGTTTTATGCTCCATCCCCAGGAAACAGTCGCCTGTGAAGAGCAGCACCCGCTTGGTAAGCTGTTCGGTGCCGGTTTCGTCCTGAGGAAAAATGGAGTCATCCCCAGCTGTGACAAAGCGGAAGTCATCGGTGACCCGTGCATAGAGCTCTTCCAACGTTACATCGATCAAAAGAGTAGACTTCCTCACGACATCGCAATGACAAAGAAAGATCTTTTTGTCATACTGCTGAAGGATATCCGTGGAAGCTTTTTCGGGATAAATCATCGAAAGGCATTTTCGGATTTGTGAGACTTGAGTACGGAGATTCTGCGGCTGCACGTCCTTCGTCCAGCAGAGTTTAAAAATTTCTGCGGTCGAGATATCGCTGGTCAGGGTTCCGTCAGAAGCGGTTATGGTATGTTCTGCAATGCACCGTAAGACTTCCAAAGGTTTTTCTGACAGTTTGGTCGCCTGTTGGCCAGCGCAATCGTAAGCATTGCGGCTTTGCATATCAATGTAGGCACCGTTTTTAAAGGTGATGCGGATGATCTCAGCCGCCATGACGGACTCCCTCCTTTCATTACTGTTTCACCGCTGATTGTTAAATTTCAATTAATTTTCTCATAAAAATAAAATTATTTTTTTGCGTCACTGAAATTAACGTCGAATTAACGATGGTTTTAATCGCTTTTTGCCAGAAATAGAGAATATTCTATAGCCATGGTCGAACACACATTGAGTGCTAAGGAGGAACACCATGGCTACATATCATAACGAAAAAACTTTGTCCGAGATCGCCCTCGTCAACTGTTTTAACAAGATCACAGCAAACGGTATCCGCACGGCAGAACAGCTGCGCCAGACGGAATACTATCAGGAGGCCATCGAAGCGATCTATAATTTTGTGCGCGATGCTGCGCTCAAAACGAAGAAGTCCAAAGACATGCTCAAGGCATCGGGGCTGGAGGCTGACGATGTGGCGGTGGGCTTTGTCCTTGAGTGCATGGAGAAGGATGGCAAGATCGATGGCCTTTTGAAATGCCGTGACGCGGGGCATTCCAAATGGCTGGGGCGCTGCCTGGCAAACTACCTCTTTGATCTGATTAGGCATGGAAGGCGCAAAACGACGAAAGACGGTGATGCAGAAAAGATCGTGACGGCAATTGACGATCAGACGCTGGAGCTGGTTTCTGCCGAAATGGAAGCGGACCCTGTTGGCTGCGAGATGATCGAATTTGTGCTGCAGAACGTGAATTTTAGCCCGGCAGAAAAGCTTTGCGGACTGTTGTTTTTGGACAACAGCTTTGGTGAATTAATGGCTATGTACAACAGCGCACAGAGTGTGGAAGCTTTTGTAGAGGAGCTTGTTTCTGAGGCGAAAACGATTTATGGAATTAACGTGAGTGATGCAGAGGAGCGCGACGCGGTCCGTATGCTGAAAAACGCGGCGGATCCGAGGAAGGCGATCCTCTTGGCACGTTACAGGGCACGGAAGAAGATCTTGAACGTTTTCGAGAAACGCCGCAGCCTGAAACTGAAAAAAGTATCCTGACTTATATAGTAAAACAGGCGCGCCATTTTTTCAAGCGCGTTTTATGAATTGTTCTATCCATAGCTGCTTTTTGTCAATAAGGAACAAACCCACATGCCCGCCCACCGTGGCTTTCCACAGGTGGGCGGGCGTTCTTTTGTGCCTTTTTGGCATAAAAATACCCCCGGAAGATGCAGCGTTTTTTACGCTGTCTACTCTGGGGGCGGCATATCGGGCGCTGCGCGGCAGCTCCCGGAAACGGACACTGTATTGCTGAAAAAGCGCTTGCTTAGTGCCGCTCCTCCGGCGGGCAGCAGCTCTCCCGGGGGATGAGCTTATGCGGCACGATGATCTTTGTGGCCAGAAGGTTCGGGTTCTCAATGTGGTTGATGGTCTGGCTGGCGGCCTCCATGCCCAGCTGGTAGGGGTTCACGTCCACGGTGGTCAGCTGCGGGCTGGTGATGCGGGAGAACAGCGAGTTGTTGAAGGACACGATGGAGAATATCGGCTGGGCAGTCATCAATAACCTGCACATCCTGTTCGCCGTTGCCATTGGCGGCAGCTGGGCAAAGGAGCGTGCGGGCGGTGCCTTTGCCGCCGTGCTGGCGTTCGCCCTCATCAACGTCATCACCGGCAACATCTTCGGCGTCACCAGTGCCATGCTGGCAGACCCCAACGCCGTGACCCACACCCTGTTCGGGCAGGAGATCGCCGTCAACGGCTACTTCACCTCCGTGCTTGGTGCACCGGCGCTGAACATGGGCGTGTTCGTAGGCATTATTGCCGGTTTTGTGGGCGGTGTGGCTTACAATAAATACTACAACTTCCGCAAGCTGCCGGATGCACTGGCCTTCTTCAACGGCAAGCGCTTCGTGCCCATGGTGGTCATTGCCTACTCGGTGGTCATTTCCATCGTGCTGTCGCTGTTCTGGCCTGTGGTGCAGACCGGCATCAATAACTTTGACATCTGGATCGCCAACTCTTCCGAGACCTCTCCCATTCTGGCTCCGTTCATCTATGGTACGCTGGAGCGTCTGCTGCTGCCCTTTGGTCTGCACCACATGCTGACCATCCCCATGAACTACACCTCCTTCGGCGGCACCTACACCATTGCTACCGGCGTCAACGCGGGCAGTCAGGTGTTTGGTCAGGATCCGCTGTGGCTGGCATGGGCCAACGACCTCATCAACTTCAAAAAGGCCGGCGACATGGCCGCATACAACAATCTGCTGGCTACCGTCACCCCCGCCCGCTTCAAGGTGGGTCAGATGATCGGCGCAACCGGTCTGCTGCTGGGTATTGCACTGGCTATGTTCCGTCGGGTGGATGCCGACAAGCGCGCAAACTATAAGTCCATGTTCATCTCCACCGCGCTGGCAGTATTCCTGACCGGCGTCACCGAGCCGCTGGAATTCATGTTCATGTTCTGCGCCATGCCGCTGTACATCGTGTACGCACTGCTGCAGGGCTGCGCCTTCGCCATGGCGGGCATCATCCATCTGCGTCTGCACTCCTTCGGCAATCTGGAATTCATCACCCGCATCCCCATGTCCCTGCAGGCAGGTCTGGGCGGCGATATCATCAACTTTGTGATCTGCGTGATCGCATTCTTCGTCATTGGCTACTTCGTGGCCTACTTCATGATCGGCAAGCTGCAGCTGGCAACGCCGGGTCGTCTGGGCAACTACACCGATGACAACGCGGACGATTCTGCCGCCGCCGCAAAGACCGAGAAGAAGGCCGACAAAAAGGCTGATAACGGTCAGGCCGAGCGCATCATCGCCCTGCTGGGCGGCCGGGAGAACATCGTGCTGGTGGACGCCTGCATGACCCGTCTGCGCGTTACCGTAAAAGACCCTGCCAAGGTTGCCGACCTTGCCGCATGGAAGGCCGAGGGCGCGCTGAGCCTGCTGGTGAAGGGCGACGGCATTCAGGCCGTGTACGGCCCCAAGGCAGACGTTCTGAAATCTGACATCAACGATATTCTGTAAAAACTATGAAACTGCTGACATTGAATACCCACAGCCTTATCATCCCGGAGCATGAGGCAAAGCGGGAGATTTTTGTAGACTTCATCGCAAAGGAGCAGCCGGAGGTGTTCGCCCTGCAGGAGGTGAACCAGACCGCCGCTGCGCCGCTGCTGGCAGAGGCTCCGGCGGGATACTACCCCTGCCCCGGCAATATGGTGCTGCTGAAAGCGGACAACCACGCCGCAGCCGTGGCAAAAATGCTGGAAGCGCGGGGCGTGCACTATTATTGGAGCTGGCTCCCGGCAAAGATCGGCTACGACATTTACGATGAGGGCGCGGCGGTGTTCAGCCGTGCACCCATCACCGACGCCGAAAACCTGCTGCTGAGCCAGATCAATGATTACAACAACTGGAAGACCCGCCGCACGCTGGGCGTCTGTGCAGGAGACGTCTGGTACTATACGGTGCATCTGGGCTGGTGGAAGGACGAGGTAGAGCCTTTCGCCCCCCAGTGGGAAAAGCTTTCAAAAGCAGCGGGCGCAAAAAAGACCGCCTTTCTGCTGGGCGACTTCAACAGTGAAGCCGATGTGCGGGGCGAGGGCTACGACCTTGTGCTGGGCAGCGGCTGGCAGGATACCTACCGCTTGGCGCAGCAGCGGGACGCGGGCTACACGGTGGTGGAAGCCATTGACGGCTGGCGGGATGCCCCGGATGCAGCGGCAAAAAAGCGCATCGACCAGATCTGGTGCTCCAAGGCGGTGGCTGTCAAGAGCAGCCGGGTGGTGTTTGGCGGCCTGCAGGAGCCGCAGGTGTCTGACCACGCCGGTGTTATGATCGAGTTATAAAGGAAGGGAAAAGAAGATGCAGAGAAGTGCAGGCATTTTGCTGCCCATCAGCAGTCTGCCGTCCCCTTACGGCATCGGCTGCTTTTCGCAGGAAGCATACGACTTTGTGGATTGGCTCAAGGAAGCCGGACAGACCTATTGGCAGATCTTGCCGCTGGGTGTGACCAGCTACGGCGATAGCCCGTATCAGAGCTTTTCCGCCTTTGCGGGCAACCCCTATTTCATCAGTCTGGATGCACTGGTGGAGGAAGGAGTGCTGACCGCCGCCGAGTGCAAAAAGGCAAACTTCGGCCGCAAGGCAGACGACATTGATTACAGCCGCCTGTATACCGAGCGCGGTCGTCTGCTGCGGCTGGCGTACTCCCGCAGCGACATCGGCCACAACGAAGCGTTTACGGCATTCTGCGAGAAAAACAAGTGGTGGCTGGACGATTTTGCCCTGTTCATGGCGGTAAAGGACCGCTTTGAGGGCAAGCCGTGGATCGAGTGGGCAGAGGATATCCGTCTGCGCTGGCAGCCCGCCATGGACTACTACCGCCGGGAGCTGTACTTTGAGGTGGAGTACCACAAGTATCTTCAGTTCAAGTTCGACGAGCAGTGGCGCAAGCTGAAAGCCTACGCCAACAGCAAGGGCATCCAGATCATCGGCGATATCCCCATCTATGTGGCGCTGGATTCTGCGGACGCATGGGCAAACCCGGGGCTGTTCCAGCTGGACAAGGACAACATCCCCACGGCGGTGGCGGGCGTTCCCCCGGATGGTTTCTCCCCCACCGGTCAGCTATGGGGCAACCCGCTCTACCGCTGGGAGGCCCACCGCGCGACCGGCTATCAGTGGTGGATCACCCGGCTGTGGTACTGCTTCGAGCTGTACGATGTGGTGCGCATCGACCACTTCCGCGGCTTCGATGAGTATTTCTCCATCCCCTACGGCAGCGAGACGGCGGTGGATGGGCACTGGGAAAAAGGCCCCGGCATCGAGCTGTTCCGCGCGGTGGAGCAGGCGCTGGGCAAGCGGGAGATCATTGCCGAGGATCTTGGCTACATGAGCGACACCGTGCGGCAGCTGGTGCGGGACAGCGGCTTCCCCGGCATGAAGGTGCTGGAATTTGCCTTTGACTCCCGCGATACCGGCAGCGCCAGCGACTACCTGCCCCACAACTATCCGGTGAACAGCGTGGCGTATACCGGCACCCATGACAACGAGACGCTGGTATCTTGGTACCAGACCATCTCGGATGCCGAGCGCGCCATGGTGCGGGATTACCTGTACGACTACGCCACCCCGGACGAGCAGCTTTATAAAAGCATGATCGCACTGATTCTGCGCAGCGCAGCGGCAAGGTGCATCATCCCCATGCAGGACTGGCTTGGACTGGATAACGCCGCCCGCATCAATAAGCCCTCCACCGTAGGCCAGAACTGGCGCTGGCGGCTGAAAAAGACCCAGCTGACAAAGAAGCTTCAAAAGGAGATCTGCCAGCTGACCACCCGCTACGGCCGGAAGAACTGGGCGTAACCGAAAGAGATTTCTTTAAAGAATAGCAGCAGCACCCCGCACGCCTTTCCCGGCGGCGGGGTGCTGTTCCTTATTTTTGTTTTTCTGCACAAAATGTTCTGCGGGCAGGGTTTTCCTCTTGACAAGCGGGCAAATGTTTCGTACTATATTTAGTAGTATGGAATCAAAGACGCTGTACGCAGGTTTCAGTGTGACCCTGTACCCGTTTCAGGCAAAGTGTGCCTGTTTGATATAAAATGGAACCGTAGAGAGAAAAGCCGTATGCTTTTGCCCGTGCCGCCGGTTTTGGGTGGTGCGTATGGTTTTGGTGTCACTTTTTGCATTGAAAGCTCTTTCTATATCATTGCCCGTGTCCTGCTGCGCAGCGTCTCCTGCTTTTAATTTTGCATTGAATTGAAACAAAGGAGAGTGAACGCAATGACCGCGATCGGAGTGATCGTGGCCTTGATCGTTGCTGTTGTCGGTGTGGCTGCGGGCTATTTTATTGGTTACAACAACCGTAAAAAGACCGCCGAAGCCCAGATCGGCAGCGCCGAGGCCGAGGCTACCCGGCTGGTGAACGAGGCGATCAAGACCGCCGACCAGAAGCGCAAGGAAGCGGTTCTGGAAGCAAAGGACGAGGCTTTCCGTCTGAAAGCCGAGGTCGATGCCCAGAAGGCAGAGGCCGACAAGGAGATCAAGCAGCGCCGTGCGGAGATCAGCCGTCAGGAGAACCGCATCGACCAGAAGGAAACGGCGCTGGACCGCAAGACCGAAGCGCTGGAAAAGAAGGAAGAAGAGCTGAAAAAGCGCGCTGCCGACGCCGAGGAGCGTCTGGCAGAGATCGATGCTTTGCGCACCAAGGAGATGGAGCGTCTGGAAACGCTGGCCGGCCTGAGCCAGGAGGACGCCCG
>ENA-ORNR01000763-ORNR01000763.1-human-gut-metagenome-genome-assembly--contig:-NODE-763-length-30791-cov-4.961869_pt1 | contig 30791 bp, 22 predicted proteins | sample MGYA00242114_ERZ509020 | MGnify/ENA primary metagenome ERZ509020 (study PRJEB26280, sample SAMEA2338758) | human gut metagenome | biome: human gut; feature: human-associated habitat; material: faeces...
AATAAAAAAAACTCTTTGCGCACCCATCCCCTTAGGTGATGCCTCAAAGAGTTACAATCCCTTGTTACATATAAATGATATCACTATTTAAAACAGTTGTCAACCGGATTTTTTCTCCTGTAGCGCCTGACAGCGAAAAGGGACGCCGACCGGCAAAACAGCAGCCTCAAAGCCCTGTTTGCCGATCCGGCATCCCTTTTCTTCTCTTCCATTTGCATGCGGGAGATGGGACTTGAACCCACACGGTTGCCCATTGGCACCTAAAACCAACGCGTCTGCCAATTCCGCCATGACCGCTCACCGCTCCGGCAGCCGGTTGTTTCGGCTGCCGAAGATTTCTCTTTCGTATAACTCAATTATTATACCGAGCTTTTGAAACTTCTGTCAAGGGTTTTACGGCATTCTATGGCGCCGTTTTCGTACCATTCACCCGTGCACTGTGAAAGTTCACCCGCGCCATTCGCAAAATCGCATCTTCGATGCTTTCCGCTGCTTCGCAGCTCATTTTTGCTCATGAAACGGCGCTCCCTTCGTACCTTCCCGGGAGCAGATTTTCCTGCAAGCACGAAATCTGCTCCCAGAAAGGTACGAGTGAACTACGGCATCAGCTCATAGATTCCACGGTCCTTGTTGTCCCGCACGGACAGCCAAAGGTAATTGTTATCATCGTCCACATCCTGGCAGACCGGTACCTCCTTGCGGTTCGAACCGGCTCCGTAGGGGCTCCAGATTCCCGCGTCCGCAAAGCCGTTCCACTCTTCCTGATTGCCGTCCCAATTTAACGTCGTCAGGTACATTTCTCCGCTGTAGAAGCCGCTGCGGAACGTTCCGATCACATTCTGGATGTAACGCTCCTTTTTGGCAGCCTTGCTCATATCCAGCTCGTAATGCTCCTGTCCTTCACCGTCCGGCAGGTCGTTTTTCCATTCTCCGGCATACATATGCTCGCGGTACGCGCGGTCCGACGTGGTGTCATCGTCATAATAAACGTAAAAGCGCACCCACTTGCCGTTGCCTTCGCGTTTGCCATTCGACCACTCGCCGTAGTAATAGGCGTTATCCGCATAGCAGGCGATTCCGGTTCCGTCCGGCTGTCCTGCGCTGCTGCGCTCGCCATAATAATAAAAGCTGTTTGCATCCGAAATATCCGACGACATCCTCATATACCAGGGCAGCATCGCCAGATCCTCCACCGCGTCCATATTATCCTGTTCCCAGTAACCGGACATCTCCAGAAGCATCTCTTCGTTTGTCTTGTTCGCACTCTCCGCGCCGGATAACGGATCGTTTCCACTCACCGTCCGGAGGTTGCCCTCCTGCTTGGCACCCTGACTTTCCTTCCCTTTGCCTGCGGGAAGTTTGCTGTCCGGATGCTCTGTCAGCGTCTCATCCTCCTGCTGTCCCCTTTCCGCCGTCTGCTTTTTCCCCGCTGTTGTTTCTTCCGTCTGATCCGCTGCGGCCTTCGTCTCTGATTCTGCAGACTCTGCCTGTTCCTCGCTGTACCATATCTGCGTGCTTTCCGTTTCTGCGATCTCTGCCCGTGTCTCCCTGCGCTGATGCAGCCGTACTGCGCACAGCGCGATGATAATTACCAGAAAAAGAGCAATCGCCGCCACCGGGATCAGATCCCTTTTTTTATCGTCCATGTCCGCATTTCCTCCAGTTGGTTTATTGTAACATAGGCTTTCTTTTTTTCCTATTTAAACTTTATTAAGAAAAACGAAAGCTTTTTCTGTTTCTTATATATATGCGTTTTCCTCCCTTGACATCCCTCAAAGTCCTGACTATTATGGAACAGAAAACGAATTTACCTTACACGAAAAGAGGAGTTTTATGAAAAAATGGATTGTCTGGCTGAAAAAAACCAGCCCCTGGCTTTTTCTGCTGATCGTCCCTGTTCTGAATTTTTATCTGCTGGAATGGTACACGCATAATCCGTTCCAGACCATGAAACCGTATATACAGGGAATGAATCTGGCACTGTTTGAATTTGCAGCACTGTTTTTATTTGCACTGACCGGCAGGATCAGCCGCGCACTCGGCATCGAAACCGCCTTCTGCGCCGTTTACGGTCTTGCAAACTATTTCGTCCTGGAATTTCGCGGCGCGCCCATCCAGCCGTGGGACATTCTTTCGATCTCGACCGCTGCCAGCGTCGCGGACAACTACGAATACAAATTGAACCGCACCGCAGTAATCGTGCTGATCTGTTTTGTCCTGCTTCTGGTTCTGGAATTTTTCCTGAAAAAAGGCTTTCCGAAAAAAAATAAAAAAGCCCGGATTGCCCGCGTCTGCCTTGCGCTTTCCTGCGGTCTTTTATGCTTTGGCTACACGAAAATGCTGCACAGTGAGGACATCGTCGAGCAGAAGCTTCACCTTTACAACAAGCTTTTCACTCCGACGACGATTCAATTTAAAAATGGTACTGTAACTGCGTTTTTAATGGAGCTTCAGTACATTTCTGTCGATAAGCCCTCCGGTTACAGCGCAGAAAACGCCAAGGAGCTGCTGGCATCCTATGATACCGGCTCTCAGGAAACCGCTGGAACACCTTCGGGCAATACGCAAAAGCCGAACATTATCGTCATCATGAACGAGGCGTTTTCCGATCCGTCCGTGCTCGGCGATTTTACAACGAACGAGGATTATATGCCCTTCGTGCACAGCCTGCTCGACGGCGCGGATAACACGATTTCCGGTCACTTAAATGTCTCCGTCAAGGGCGGCAACACTGCCAACACAGAATTTGAATACCTGACCGGCGCTTCAATGGCGTTTCTTCCTTATGGAAGTATCCCGTATCAGCAGTATGTGAAAAAAGAGACTCCTTCGATGGCCTCCTATCTTTCCTCCCTCGGCTACTACACGATTGCGATGCACCCGTACCGCGCCGCCGGCTGGGACAGAAATCTCGTTTATCCCAAGCTCGGCTTCGACGAGATGCACTTTCAGGAGTTTTTCACAAATTCTCCCCTTGTGCGCAAATATGTCAGTGACGAGGGCAACTATGAAAAGATCATAAAGCTCTACGAGGAAAAAGATGCGGACACGCCGCTGTTTTTATTCAACGTGACGATGCAGAACCATTCCTCCTACAGCGACTGGGCGGATTACGACAACTTTTCCCCCGATATCACGGTAGAAGGCTCGGATTCCAAGCTGCTTCCGGCGTACCTGTCCTTGATCAGGCTGTCTGACAGCGCCATCCAGAACCTGGTTTCTTACTTTGAAGCACAGGAGGAACCTACCATGATCGTCTTTTTCGGAGATCATCAGCCTGCCGATTCCGTCGTACGTCCGGTCTGGAAGCTAAACGGCAAAGATGACGCGGACTTAACCGACGAGGAAGAGGCGCTGCGCTACAAGGTTCCGTTCTTTATCTGGGCAAACTTCAATATCGAAACGGAAAAAGATCTGGAAATCAGCGCAAACTATCTTGCGGCAAAGACGCTGGACGCCGCCGGGCTTCCAAAATCCGCTTACGATAACTTCCTGTCGCAGCTGCACACGGAAGTACCCGTCATTTCAGCCAACCATGTAACGCTGTCCGACGGAACCTTTACCACTGCATCCAAGCAAAAAGATCTGCTTTATGATTATCAGACCCTGCAGTATTACCTGCTTTTTGACTAAACCTCGGAGGATTTCCTTTTTTATGAAAAAAAAGATCTGTTTCTTTTCCTTCCTGCTGCCGTTTCTTTCCATGATGGCGATTTTTATCGGCAACGGCATTTATCCCTTCGGAGATCAGAGCTTCATGCACTCCGACATGTACCATCAGTACGTCCCCTTTCTGGAAGAATTTGTCCGGAAAGTGCGCGACGGCGAACCGCTCTACTACTCCTGGCGCATCGGTATGGGCTCCAATTACCTGTCGCTTTACGGCTACTACAGCGCAAGCCCGTTCAACTGGCTGATGCTCCTTTTGCCCGAAAAATATTTAATCGAATTTATGAGCTACATGGTCGTTTTCAAAATCGGTCTGTGCGGCTTCACCTTTTCCTGGCTTTTGACAGAAAAATTCCACACAAACGACCTTTCTGTCCTGTTCTTTTCCACATTTTATGCGATGTCCGGCTTCGTTGCCGCATATAACTGGAACGTCATGTGGATGGATACCCTCGTCCTCGCTCCGCTGATCGTTCTCGGTCTGGAAAAGCTGGTCTTCGAAAAAAAATACAGCCTCTACTGCATCACCCTCGGGCTGTGCATTTTATCGAACTATTACCTTTCCATCATGGTCTGCATCTTCCTGTGCCTGTACTTTCTCGTGCTCGTGCCGAACCTGTTTGGCTCTGATGGCTGGAAAGCGTTCCGCGCAAGGCTGCTTGGCGCAATCGGACGTTTTGCTTTATTTTCCCTGTTGGCTGGCGGTCTCGCCTCCGTGCTGCTGATTCCGGAAATCGCTGCCCTGCATGCGACTGAATTTTCCGAATTCAACTTTCCGGAAAAAATCAACTGGTACTTTTCCTTCTTCGACGTAATCGCGCGGCATGCGACCGGTGTATCCAGGGAAACCGGTCTGGATCACTGGCCGAATATTTTCTGCTCCAGCGCAGTCTTTTTCCTGATTCCGCTCTATATCGTCAACCGAAAAATTCCTCTGAAGGAAAAGCTCGGCAGACTGGTATTATGCACCTTTTTCATCGTCAGCTTCTCGGTCAATACCCTGAATTTCATCTGGCACGGTTTCAACTACCCGGATTCGCTTCCGGCACGTCAGTCCTTTTTGTACATCCTGCTCGTGCTGCTGATGTGCTATGAGGCGTTTTCAAAGCTCGACGGCTTTACCATGCGCGAGCTGTTTGTCTCCCTCGCCTGCGGGCTCGGTTATCTTTTGCTGGCAGGAAAGCTCGTGGAGGACGACGCCTTTACCCAGGGCACCTTTGTGCTGAGCGCCTGCCTGCTTGCTGCCTACGCGCTGCTGCTCTATGCCTGGAAAAAAGGGAAAGAAAAACAGCCTGCAGACAGCCTCCCGTATCAGCGCGCGATTGCAATCGCCGTGCTGGCGCTGGTCGCTTTTGAATCCACCTACAACATGGCGCTGACGAGCGTTTCCACCACCAGCCGCAGCAGCTATCTGGAAAGCATTCCCGCCTACCGGGAGTTAGTTGCTCGTAATGAAGAAAAAGATTCCGATTTTTACCGCTACGAAAAGCTCAGCCGCGTCACCAAAAATGACGGTGCGCTGGCAGGCTATCCGACGGCGTCGCTGTTTTCTTCCACCTCCAACGCGGCGGTTCAGGACTGGTACGACCGCATGGGCATGAGCGAAAGCAAGGTATTTTACTGCTTTGACGGTCAGACGCCGCTTTCTGCAGCGCTTTTAAATGTCCGCTACCTGTTTTCCCGCTCCGATGCAGAGGATTCCAGCCTCTACACGCTGATCGACGAGCAGGACGGCGTTTACCTGTACAAAAACAACAAGACGCTGCCCGCCGGATTTATCCTGCAGGATGGACAGAATCTTTCTTCCTCTGAGTTTTCTGAAGAGACCTCCGATCCGTTCGAGGTACAAAATCAGATGGCGGCTTCTGTTTCGACTTCTGATCCGCTCTTTGTTTCCATCGAATCAGAGGAATCCGGCAATCAGGTTTTCTTTGATGTATACACGGAGGGGCATTACTACGCTTACTGTAAAAGCTCCAAGATCGATACCGTTTCGATCTCTTCCGCCAGCGTCAACAAAACGTATAAAAAAGTCAAATATGACTATATCCTCGATCTCGGTCGTCACGAAATCGGCGACCATGTAACACTGACCAACGACGAAGATAGCGTGCTGAATGCCGTTGTTGTGCGCCTGGATGAAGCAGTTTTGTCCCGCACACTGCAGACGCTCTCTGAGCAGCCCTTTACGGTAGATTCTTATGATTCCAGCCATGTGACCGGACATGTCGACGTCACCAAAGCCGGTCGGCTGATTTTATCCATCGCGGACGAACCCGGCTGGACGATGAAGGTGGACGGAGAAGCCGCAGACTACGACGTGTATGATGGTGTATTTCTATCCGTTCCGCTGACGGAGGGCAGCCACACGATCGAGCTTTCCTACCGCCCTGCAGGTCTGACCACCGGTCTGATCGTCAGCCTGATCTGCCTGCTTATGTTTATTGGAATCGGAGTTGCTCAGAAGCGTTTGGGAAAAAAATCCTGACACCCGGCTGATTTTATGCTATAATTTTTAACTGGTGCAGCGTTTCGTACCTGCACCATAAGACGTTTGATTCCTGATTTCCTGAGCTTTTGTCAGAAGTCAACGTCCTCTACACTTTTTTACAGCTTCCTAAGATTATTGAAATATGCCGCCCTGCGGCAGAAAAGAGGTAATATGGAACACTTAATCATCCCGGAGAATTATTCCTCCGCCCTGAACCTGCACGATACCCAGATCGGTATTAAGACGGTGAAAGACTTTTTCCAGAGTCTTCTGGTCCGTCATTTAAACCTTCTGCGTGTCTCTGCTCCGTTATTCGTCGATCCCGCTTCCGGCATGAACGATAACTTAAACGGTTATGAGCGCCCGGTTTCCTTCGGCATTCTCGAGCAGAACGATTACCGCGCAGAGGTTGTACAGTCCCTTGCAAAATGGAAACGCTACGCCCTCAAGGAATACGGATTTTCTCTCGGCGAAGGTCTTTACACGGATATGAACGCCATCCGCCGCGACGAAACGACTGACAACATCCATTCCATTTTCGTCGATCAGTGGGACTGGGAAAAGGTCATCGATAAAAAGGACCGCAACCTGGAAACCTTAAAAGCAACCGTCCGCGACGTTTACAAGGCGCTGCGCAAAACGGAAATGTACATGGCGATCCAGTATGATTACATCGAAGAGATTCTGCCCCGTGAGATTTTCTTCATCACCACCCAGGAGCTTGCAGACATGTTCCCGGACAACACGCCCAAGGAGCGTGAATATTTCATCACCAAAGCAAAGGGCGCTGTCTGTATCATGCAGATCGGCGATAAGCTCGAAAACGGCGAGCCCCACGACGGTCGTGCACCCGACTACGATGACTGGGCATTGAACGCCGACATCCTCGTTTACTATCCTGTTCTGGACATCGCCCTGGAGCTGTCCTCTATGGGTATCCGCGTAGACAAAGAGGCTCTGCTGTCCCAGCTGGAAAAAGCCGGCTGCCCCGAACGCGCAGAACTTCCGTTCCAGAAAGCAATCCTTAACGAAGAGCTGCCTTACACCATCGGCGGCGGTATCGGTCAGTCCCGTATCTGTATGTTCTTCCTGCGCAAGGCGCACATCGGAGAAGTACAGTGCTCCATCTGGCCAGAGGAAATCCGCAAAGAAGCGGAAGCCCACGGAATCCAGCTGCTGTAAACAATAGAATGCACGCTTTGCGAGCATTCTATTGTCATGAACAATAGAATGTACGCTCTGCGAGCATTCTATTGTCATGAATAAGGATAAGCGGCTGCGCGTTGTCCTGTTATTGAATGCACGCTCCGTGAACCTTCCATTGTCATAAAAGAGCGAGGAAGCTGTATCGTACAGCTTCCTCGCTCTTTTGGGTCAGCGCATCTCACAAAGGATCTTTTTCTCATCGCAATGCAGGCGCTGTCACCAGCTAATCTTAACTTCTTCTCTGCTCATCCTTTTTGCCGCGATGCCGCCTTTCCCTGCAGCATCCACAATAAAAACAGGCTTCCTGCTGACAGCACCAAAAACAGCACACAGGACGGAACGCTTAAAAATACGCCGCCAAAGGGCAACAGCTCTAACATCACATACACAAACAGGTTCGCAACGCTGTGGAACAGCATCGGCGCTGCAATCGTTCCATACCATTCATACACCAGCGCCAGCAGGCAGCCGATTACGGTCGCATAGACCGCCTGAACAAGATTTCCATGGAACAGACCGAACGCCAGTCCGGAAAGCACCACCGCATACGGCACCTTCAACACCTTGCGCAGCTGTCCATAGACCACGCCGCGGAAAACGATTTCTTCGCCCAGCGGCGCAAGAATGCCGTAGGAAATGATTCCCAGCCACACCGGCGTATCGAACTGCATCTCCGAAACCCTCTGAAAGGTCGGAGAGAACCGATACAATTCTGTCAATGTCAGAACACCGTTCATGCCGATTGCAATTGCCGCCGCCAAAATCACCATCGGAACGATGGACAGTTTATCGATTTCTTTTGTCGAATGGAACCGGATCTTTTTGTGCCAGATTCCGTAACAGATTATAAATGCACCGAACGTCGAGAGTGCGCTAGCCACATTCAGCCAGAAATTGTAGGAAGAGCCCTCCAGCTCCTGCAGCCCGATGGCATACACTACCGATACCGCCGTCAAAATTGCGCTGCTGATTAGGAGACTGATTACATAATAGGCAAACATCGCCAGTGCGCTGGTTCCAACTGCACTCCAGAACTGCCCGGATTTGGTCTTCGTTTTGGCAGCGCTGCCGCGGTAGCGCTCTGAAAGGGTATTCGAGCCAGTCGCCGTGCTGGTTCCTGCCTGCGCGCTGCTTCCTGCCTGCGCGCTGTTTCCTGCCTGCGCGCTGTTTCCTGCCTGCGTGCCACTTCCTGCCTGCGTGCTGCTTCCTGCCTGTGTGCCGCCCAGCAGTACGCTTCGCAGTCCTTCCACATCCCGGACAATGATCTCCGCACCGGCATTTTCCAGCTCTCCCGGCTGTGCATACCCATATGACACCGCGATGCAGTGTGCACCGATCGCTTTCGCACCCTCCACATCGAAGCTGCGGTCGCCGATCATCACCATCTTATCCGGATCGCTTTCGCCCCGCGCTGCAAGCTGGGACAGCACCTCTGCAACCACTTCTTCTTTGTGCACTCTTCTTCCGTCCAGCTCGCTTCCGACCACGATGTCGAAATATTCCCGGATTCCGAAATGCACCAGAATATCCTCCACATAAACGGTCGGTTTGCTCGATGCAATCGCCAGCGTCGCCCCGGATGCCTTCAGATCATGCAAAAGCGCTCCCATTCCGGGATACAGCACATTTTCGTATTTGCCGGTTACAGAAAACCGCTCCCGGTACTTCTCAACTGCCTCCTGCGCCTGCTCCGCCGTAAAGTTATAATATTTCATAAAGCTCTCTGCAAGCGGCGGTCCGATAAACGGCTCCAGCCGATCCAGCTCCGGTTCTTCAATTCCAAAGCTTCTGAGCGCATACTGCACACAGCCGCAAATTCCCTGTTTCGGATCGCTGATCGTTCCGTCCAGGTCAAATAAAATACAGGAAAACATAACAGTCTCCTTTCATTTCTCTTCTGTTCTGCAGCCAAACGCCTGCAGCCTGTCTTTATAGTGTACCAGAAAGCACACGAAAAGGTTATGAAATTTTTGTGAAATAGAGATTTTCCGTTTCCTGCGTTCATAAGTTGTAACAAAAATCCGGCAGGAGTCTTCATGATCCGAGATTTCGTTCATCTGATTCACAATAAACTGCGCCACTATGCCGTTTTTCCCTCTCTGCACAGTCTCTCCCGCTCGTCTGCATTCCAAACTGCCCTGTTTTTGCTCGGCGTCCTCGCCTTTGCCCGCGCGTGCATTTTTCTCGCCCCTCCGTCTGTAACAACACTGGCGTCCGCCTCTGTAAACGGCACGTTTATGCCTATTTGCCGTGTCGAAACCGACCAGAAAAAAGTCGCGCTGACCTTCAACTGCACCTACAGTGCACAAGACATGCAGCAGCTTTTGGAAATTCTGAAAGGAAAAAATGTGCACGCCACCTTTTTCGTTTCCGACGCCTGGGCAAAAAACTATCCGGAGCTGCTCTGTACGATTCACAACGCCGGACACGATATCGGCGGTCTGTGGACAACGCAGGCATCTCTTTCCATCCGGGAACAGACGCTCACACTGGAAAATCTCACGCAGCGAATTGATCGCCTTACCGATTCTGAAACGACGTTGTTTCGTTTTGAAGACGGAAACTATGACAACTCTGCTATCCGGCTCATCCAGGAATCCGGCGGTTATCCGGTGCAGTGGAACATCAACTCCATGGACTGGAAAGACTACGGGGCGCAGGACATCCTCCACCGGATTTTAAACAGCCGTCAACTCCAAAACGGCTCTATCCTCCTGTTCCATGCCGGAAACGCTTATACTGCGCAGGCGCTTCCCGACCTGATCGACAATCTGGAGGATCAGGGCTATCAGCCAGTTCCTGTCTCCGAGCTGATCTGGAAGCACTCCTATTATATGGATGCAGACGGCGTACAGATTCCGAAGACGGAACCGTAAACGATAGAATGCACGCAGAGCGTGCATTCTATTGTTTCTTTTCTTCTTTTTTATCTTCTTTTTTCACTTCCAGCATAGACGTACAGTACGGACAGCGGGTTGCCTCTGCCGCAACCTTGCTTCTGCAATAAGGGCACATTTTCACAGCAGGTTTTTCCGGCTCCTTCTTTTTGCCAAGACCAGCCAGCGCATTCATCCCTTTTACCATCAGGAAAATAATCACTGCCATTATGATGAAATTGATCACTGCGGTCAAAAATGCACCATAGCGGATTTCCACATCCCCGACCATCACAGACAGATACGTCAGATCCGTATTGGCAAACAGACCGATCAGCGGTGAAATCACATCGTTTACCAGCGAATTGATGATCGCCTGAAACGCAGCACCAATGATAACGCCGACTGCCAGATCCATGACATTTCCTCTCAGCGCAAATTCCTTAAATTCCTGCAACAGTTTTTTCATAGTGGTATCCTTTCTTTTGTTATGTTATACTTTGGGACATGAAACGAAGAAATTTATCCCATTTAAAACTTACAATCTTTTTGATCCTGCTAGCTGTCCTGATTTTTGCAGCGGCAGCCCTGATCCTGAAAACCATAAAAAACGCTTCCACTCAGGCGCTCTCCTGGTCGGAAGCTGTTGAAGCCGTTTCCTCAGAACCTGTCAAAAATGTACAGCCATCCTTAAGTGTCCCCACGCAGATTACCAAAATCGGTGACGATTATTTTCTGGTGGACTGCTATCACAATCAGATTCTGACCTCGAAAACGCCGGATGCTCCACTTACCGACTGGTATGTGATGACCGATCAGATCAACCGCGGGCACACCATCGCAGGGGACGGCACCGTTTATCTTGCAGATGACACCGAAAACAACCGCGTCCTCATCTTTGAAAAACAGGACGGACAGTTTTACCTTACCCAGCTTTTCAACGAAATCGGCACTCGCCCGCATTACGTCGTCTATGATGAAACGGAAAAACGTTTTTATGTACTCAGCTCCATGACCGGACAATTGTACGTCTTTTACCGTCCCGATCCGGACAGCTCATCTGTCGCCCTCGAAAAAATCCTCTCTGTGCCAGAGCTGGATCAGATTTATGTCCGCTCCTTTACAATCGACGGCGACGACCTGTACTTTGTTTCCGGCAATCAGTCGATTCTGCGCACCCGCAAAAAAGACCTGAAAATCCTGGAACGTTTCCCGGTTCCTGCCGAAATCTCCGGCATGATCCAGCTGACGCACATTCAGGACTGGTTTTACATCACCGTTTCCACCGACCTTACCGGCAATCAGGATTATGCGACGATCCTGCGTGTGCAGGATTTAAACGATCTTTCTTCCGGCAGCTGGGAGGATATTTATGACAACTTTGCCGGAGGCGGAACGCCTTATTATATCTCTTCCTTTGACGGACATTATTATCTGACGGAGCACAGGATTCCCGGACACAGCGTCTGGCAGTTCGATGTCATCGACAACGCGCTGACAGACATCCGCGCCCTGTTTTAGGACTCATCGACCGTTTCTGATCGTCTTGCGTTTCGAAAGCCCATGTTTCGTACTTTGCTTTTTAGTATATCTGTTTCAGCTTTCCTGTACAATCCTTTTATCGCGTTCCCGCTTTGAAAAAACGCAGCCGCAATAATCCTGACGGTACAGGTCGTACTGGCGGCTTAACTCGATGGACCTTAAATAGCCGCCCTTTTTCTTAAAATCCGACGGCAGGCACGCCACATGATATTCCTCCGCCAGTTGGCTGCCGATTTCGTTGAGCTTCTGCGCATTTTTCAGTGGGCTGATCGTCAGCGTTGTTGTAAAAAAATCATAGCCGCCCTCTGCCGCCAGCCTCGCCGCTTCCCGCAGCCGCAGCTCGTAGCAGATAAAGCAGCGCTCTCCGCCCTCCGGACAGTCCTCCAGCCCTTTCGTCGCCTCGAAAAATTTTTCCGGCTCGTAAGTGCCCTCCAAAAGTGCGATCTGGTTCAGCATTTCAGACCCTTTCGCCTCTTCATTCAGCGTGCTCACCAGACGTTTTAATTCCTCCACCCGATGCCGGTATTCCTCCAAAAAGCTGATGTTTGGATTGTAATAAAATACCGTCACGTCGAAATACTGCCGCAAATATTCCAGACAGTAGCTGGAGCACGGCGCACAGCAGCTGTGCAAAAACAGCCGCCGGTGATGATCCGGAAGCTTATCGATCAGGTGTTCCAGTTCTTTTTGATAGTTAATTTTGTTCATTTCTCCTCTTATTCACATGCAGAAAAATTTTATATTTTAACCATTTTCTTCTGCATCGGAATCTTCTGATTTATTTTTTCTGCCGAACTTTTTTACATACTCCTGCGCTTCTGCCAGAGAAATGTTCAGCTTTTTCTGTAATCTTGCAAGAATCTCTTCTTCTGAAATCCCAAATTCATATCCAGTCTCAATAATTCCTTTTGCTTCTCCTTCTGCTATCCCCTCACGCCTCGTCTCTTCAAACACGGTGCACATATCAGCACCTCCTTTCCTGGCAATTTTATTATAATCTATTTTACAGTTTGCCGCGCCCGCAGCAGTCATAATCACTGTCTTTTCCACTCGATGCTCTCTGGCGTAGTTTATCGCCCGATCTCTTGTTTCCTGAAGCTTTCCATTCCGATCCAACAGAATACCGAGCAGATTAAACAGATCCCGGTTGTTGATATTATGCAGCTTCAGATCATTTTTTCTAGCTTCCACGAGGTGCATCCGGTAATCATTGACAAATGGCTTCATTTCCTCTGAAATATGCAGCATCCCATGCAGAGACACCGCACCGTCCCACGGCTTTTCCCCATAATAAACAACAACTGTTATAACAGGAACCAGCCGATCATCCTTTTTCATTTTTGACAGATATTCCTCTTCTGTCAAGCTCTTTGCTGTTTTATACTTTGCCGCATTGTCCACATATTGCTTCTGATAAGCTGCATAATCATACCCCATTACCCGCATGGGCATCGCATAATGAATATGCTCCTGTCCTTCCATTCCCAGTATAACAAATTCCACGCCATATACGGTAGACTTTTTTCGAATTTTGACCGTATCTCTCGACGCTCCGATGCTTTCCGCATATTCTTTATGCTCCAAAACGGAGGATTCTTCCGTATCCAAATCCTCCAGTTCTTTCGGTTTGATGACCTGCTTTCCATCAAACAGCACTGCGTTGAAAAAATCAGCAAACTGTTCCTTATTGCGCCAATAATTCTTTACGATAATATCCGGTTTTAATGCCTGCTTTTCTTTTCCCATACAGTGTCTCCTTTATCAACAATAGAATGCACGCTCTGCGAGCATTCTATTGTCATGAATAAAATTCTCCCACAAAATCGCATTGTTCCATAATAGTCCTATCTTCGTACTACCTTAAAAGGTACTACCCCATAACCACGAAGACCCCACAGAAGAGATTTCTCCCTTCTGTGAGGTCTTCGGAATTATTGTTTACAGCCTTTTACTTAAAGTATGCCACACCGGACTCGAAGATCTTCAGATCCTGTTCGCCGTAGATATTCTGTGCAACGCTTCTGTCGCGGCGCTCGGAGTGCGCCATCTTGCCCAGGATACGTCCATCCGGAGAGGTGATGCCTTCGATCGCGCTGTAGGAGCCATTGATATTCCATTCTTCATCCATGGAAATCCTTCCTTCCGGATCGGAATACTGGGTTGCTACCTGTCCGTTTGCAAACAGCTTGTCAATCCACTCCTTCGGAGCTACGAAACGTCCCTCACCGTGGGATGCCGGATTGACATATACTTTTCCAAGCTCAGCGCCCTGCAGCCAGGGAGACTTGTTGGAAACCACCTTGGTGTATACCATCTTGGAAATGTGACGGTTGATCGTATTAAAGGTCAGGGTCGGAGAATCGTCCTTCTGTCCGACGATTTCGCCGTAAGGAACCAGACCGAGCTTAATTAACGCCTGGAATCCATTACAGATACCAAGACATAAGCCATCTCTTTCCTTCAGAAGCTTCATAACCTCTTCCTTGATCTTCTCGTTCTGGAATGCAGTTGCGAAGAACTTTGCGGAGCCATCCGGCTCGTCGCCTGCGGAGAAGCCGCCGGGGAACATGATGATCTGAGCCTGGCTGATCTCTTTTGCAAACGCATCGACGGAAGAACGGATGTCCTCTGCGCTCAGGTTTCTGAATACATGGGTTACAACCTGTGCACCTGCGCGTTCAAATGCTTTTGTGCTGTCGTATTCACAGTTCGTTCCGGGGAATACCGGGATGAATACGGTAGGCTTCGCTACTTTATTCTTGCATACATAAATGTGATTCGTCTCATACAGGCCGGTTTCTACTGCGTCCGTGTCCTTGACTGCCTTTGTAGGGAATACCTTTTCCAGAGGCTTCTTCCACGCATCCAGCGCCTCTTTTTCGGAAAGGGTCATGTTTCCATAGGTAAATACCGGCTCTGCCGTTACCGTGCCGAGCAGCGTATAAGCAACATCCATATCCGCCAGACGGTCTGCCGGAACTTCTGCCACCAGATCGCCAAGGCCGTTTGTAAACAGCTCCTCTGCAGAAACCGTTTCCTCAATTGCAACGCCAAGTCCGTTACCGAATGCCATGCGGGACAGGGCTGCTGCCACACCATAGCTGTCCAGTGCATATGCGGAAACGATCACGCCCTTGCCCATCAGCTCGGTAATCTTTGCATACAGTGCCATTACCTGCTCATAATCCGGCAGATCGTAAGCATCCTTCTGAATGGAGAAACGAACCAGACGGTTTCCAGCCTGTTTTAATTCCGGGCTGATGACATCTTTTTCCTTTGCAACATCCACAGCGAAAGAAACCAGCGTCGGAGGTACGTCAATATCGTTAAAGGTTCCGGACATGGAATCCTTACCGCCGATGGACGGAAGTCCGAATCCCATCTGCGCGTCATAAGCGCCCAGCAGCGCCGCAAAAGGCTGGCTCCAACGTTCGGGATCCTGGGTCATGCGGCGGAAATATTCCTGGAAGGTAAAGCGGATTCCGGAGAAATCGCCGCCTGCCGCTACGATTCTTGCCATGGATTCCACAACCGCGTAAATTGCGCCGTGGTAAGGGCTCCAGGAGGACAGATACGGATCAAAGCCGTATGCCATCATCGTTACCGTATCGGTCTTTCCTTTCAGGACCGGAAGCTTGGCAACCATCGCCTGGGTCTCGGTCAGCTGATACTTACCGCCGTAAGGCATCAGCACGCTGCCTGCGCCGATGGAGGAGTCGAACATTTCCACAAGACCCTTCTGGGAGCAGACATTTAAATCCGACAGCAGCGCTTTCCATGCCTTTTTCAGATCGCCGGCTTTTACGGCTTCCTTTACAGCAGGAACTGCATACTGCTCAAAATAGTTATCTTCTTTCGACGGAACATCTACAAAAACATCGGTTTCCTGGTGTGCTCCGTTGGTATCCAGAAATGCTCTGGACAGGTTTACAATGCTCTTGCCGCGCCAGTTTAAAACCAGACGGGGTTCTTTGGTTACAACCGCAACCGGAACTGCCTCCAGGTTCTCTTCTGCCGCATAGCCTAAGAAGGTATCAACGTCTTTCGGAGAAACAACGACTGCCATTCTCTCCTGAGATTCGGAGATTGCAAGCTCTGTGCCATCCAGACCGGCATACTTCTTGGGAACCTTATCCAGATCAACGGTCAGGCCATCTGCCAGCTCGCCGATGGCAACAGAAACGCCGCCTGCGCCGAAGTCGTTACACTTTTTAATCAGACGGGAAACTTCTTCTCTGCGGAACAGTCTCTGAATCTTTCTTTCGGTCGGAGCGTTACCCTTCTGCACCTCAGCACCGCAGGTTTCGATACTCTTTTCCGTATGCACCTTGGAGGAACCGGTTGCGCCGCCGCAGCCATCGCGTCCGGTACGTCCGCCCAGCAGGATGATGATATCGTCCGGATCGGAGTTTTCACGGATGACGTTGCGTCTCGGAGCCGCACCCATAACCGCGCCAATCTCCATACGCTTTGCAACATAATCGGGATGATAAATTTCTTTTACATAACCGGTCGCAAGGCCGATCTGGTTGCCGTAGGAAGAGTAACCGGATGCTGCACCGCGCACCAGCTTTTTCTGGGAAAGCTTTCCCTTTAAGGTGTCCGCAACCGGAACGGTAGGATCCGCTGCACCGGTCACGCGCATTGCCTGATATACATAACCTCTGCCGGAAAGCGGGTCGCGGATTGCGCCGCCCAGACAGGTTGCCGCACCGCCGAAGGGTTCGATTTCGGTCGGGTGGTTGTGGGTTTCATTTTTGAAAAATACGAGCCATTCCTCGGTGACAGGACCATCGCCGTAGTCCATTTCAACGGGAACAATAACGGAACAGGCGTTGATTTCATCGGACTGCTCCATATCCTCCAGCTTGCCCTCTTTTTTGAGCTTACGCATCGCCATCAGTGCAAGATCCATCAGGCAGACGAACTTATCCGGACGGTCTTTAAAGATCTCTGCACGCGCATCCAGATAACTCTGGTAGGTTTTTTCCATCGGTTCCCGGTAAAAACCATCTCCGAATGCGACATTTTTCAGTTCAGTGGAAAACGTCGTATGACGGCAGTGGTCGGACCAGTAGGTATCCAGCACACGAATCTCCGTCATGGAAGGATCTCTCTTTTCCTCGCCTGCAAAATACTTCTGGATATGCTTGAAATCCTGCAGGGTCATCGCAAGACCAAGAGAATCGTACAGCTGCTTTAATCCGTCTGCATCCAGCGTAGTAAAGCCGTCTAAAATCCTGACATCTGCAGGCTCTGCAAACTCGGTTACGAGCGTCTTTGGCTTTTCCATACCGGTCTCTCTGGAATCCACCGGGTTAATGCAGTAAGCCTTGATCTTGTCAAATTCTTCGTCTGTCAGATCTCCTGTAATCAAATAAGTAACTGCGGTACGGATAATCGGCTGCTCCTCCGCTTTTAAAAACTGAACGCACTGTACGGCAGAATCTGCACGCTGGTCAAACTGTCCCGGCAGATATTCAACGCTGAATACGCGTCCGTTTGCAGGGATTTCGATCGTCTCGCGATACAGAATATCCACGGGCGGCTCGGAAAAAACAGTACGGCATGCCTGTTCAAAAACCTCATCACTGATATTTTCCACATCATAACGAATGAACATCCGGACATCTTCGATCCCTGACATATTCAGATAACCGATCAGATCCTCCTTCAGTTCCTGTGCCTTAACCGCGTAACCGGTCTTCTTTTCCACATAGATCCGTCTTACGTTTTCCATTTGTCCTCCTTTTGCCGCACAGGCGGCATTTTACGTTTCCAGCTCAGTCTTACCAATTCTATCACAAAATTTCTTTTCATGGTAGCAAAAGTGTCGATTCTGCTCAAGTATCGTCGGCATTACTATTTTCGGACAGATTTTTTGTTTTCGTGTGTGCATCTTTTTCATGCAGCGGCCGCGGCAGATCCCAACAGTAATGTGTCGCAAGCACCCGGATCACAATCACCACCGCAGTTCCTGCTGCCAGCGCCAGATACAGATGGATATGGATCAAAAGCACACACACCAGTGCGCCCGCAAAAGCCGCCATCGCATAGATATGCTTATACAGGATAAACGGCATCGTATCCGCTAAAATATCCCGGATCAGACCGCCTCCGATACCTGTCATCATGCCCAAAAATACTAAAAAGAAGATCCCGTCATAGCCCTCGCCGTGTGCGGTATATACGCCAAGGACAGTAAAAATCCCAAGTCCAACCGCATCACAGTAATTCATAACCTGCTCATAAATCGTCAGATAACGGCTCGTCATGATCTCCTGCTTTCCATAGACAAGTAAAAATAAAAGAGCGGAGGTTCCCAGCGCCACCAGCGCATAAACCGGATCCCGGAATGCTCCCGGCGGCGTCCGCCCCAGGATAATATCCCGGACAATGCCGCCTCCGACTGCAACACACAGTCCCAGCACCAGTACCCCGAACAGATCCAGATTTTTGCGGATACCCAGCATTGCCCCGGACGATGCAAAAGCGATCGTCCCGATGATCTCCGCCGTAAAAATAATCGGATTTTCCATGTTCTCCTGTCCCCAGTTCCTTTTTTGTTAATACAATAGAATGCACGCTCTGTGAGCATTCTATTGTCATGAATTATGGCAGACCGTATTCAGCCGAATGGGCGTATTCTGCTGCTTTATAGTATCCTGCGCCGCACTGCAGACGGAGCCACCCCATATTTTTTCTTGAACAGCTTGCTGAAATGATAGGCATCCTCATAGCCGACCTGCGCCGCGATTTCCTGAATGCTCATTTCCAGATTCTGCGTCAGCAGGTTATAGGCCTTGGTCAGACGAATATCAATCAGATAATGAATCGGCGTGTTTCCGGTTTCCGCCTTGAAAATCCTGGACACATAAAAGGTGCTCAGATACATATTGCCGGCGATCCGGTCAAGAGAGATTTTCTCTGCATAATGATCCTCAAAGTAATCCGTGATCTTCTCCACGAGATATTTCCGGTTCGCGGATTCAAAGGAGCATCCGCCTGCCTTCTGCGGCTTACCGGTCTCTTCTTCTTCCCGCAGCAGCAAAAGAAGCATTTGCATGGCATACGTCTTCATCATATAATAGCGCCCGATCCGGCAAAGCTCCTGCTCTGCCTCCATTGCCATACAGAGCTTGGAAAGCTTACGCTGCAGCTCTCCCTCCGTACGAAATACCGGGCAATTCCCCGGTAGTGGAAAGTGGTTGCGCCCAAGCCCCGCCAGATTTAAATCTGTCAGCCCCACGTAAAATTCCGCAACCGGCGTTTTATGCTCTCCCGCCAGGCTTTGATGATAGACTCCTTCATTGATGACCAGCAGGTCACCCTCTTTTACTTCATATATAGTATCGCCGATTCTGTGCTTTCCTGTCCCGGATTGAATATAACACAGCTCCAGATGCTCATGGCAGTGATAGTTCGGCTCATCCTCCACACGTGTTCCCTTCCACATAAACAAGAAGGTCGGATTTAACTCCTCCTGAAATACCGTGTTTTCCCGTTCCATATCCACCAGCTTCCTTCCCGGATGCCTGAAATTTATCTTTTATTTTCCTGCAACATCCCACAAAAACATTTAACGTAACTGTTCAGTTCCCTCACAGTTACCATTTAACAACATTTTACATGAAACCTGCAAGATTGTACATTCCAAATAAAATATTTTGCGATACACTTTTTTTATCCATGATCTATCAAAGCCCATGGATACTTTTTTAAGGGAGGAAAAAAGGAAATATGACACCAATGAAATGGTTCTGGGGATTTCTCAGAAAGTACCGCTTCAAGCTTCTGGGCGGCCTGATCCTGACGACTTTCATTTCCGTTCTCGCCATCGTAAACCCTTACGTTTCCGGTATGATCGTAGATGATGTCATTCAGGGCGGTCAGTATGACCTGCTTTGGAAGCTTGTTCTCATCCTGCTTTTCGTTACGCTGGTCCGCGGTGCCCTGCGTTTCTTTTATCAGGTTATTTTCGAGGTATGCTCGCAGGGCGTGCTCTACGACATGCGGGACGTTGTTTACCGCCGCCTTCTGACAGAGGACTTCGCCTTTTACAGCAAGAAAAAAACAGGCGACCTGATGAGCCGTCAAACCGGCGACATGGAAGCAATCCGCCACTTCGTTGCTTACATTATCTATCAGGTTTACGAAAATATCCTGCTGTTCTGCTTTGCGCTCTTCATGATCTTTACGGTAAATGTGAAGCTGGCGCTCTGCATGCTGATCGTTCTGCCCTTTACAGCCATCACCACAGCAAAACAGTCCAAAGAAGTTCGACCGACATTCCAGCGCATCCGCGACTGCTTTTCTTCCCTGAATGCCTTCGTTCAGGAAAATGTCAGCGGCAACCGTGTCGTAAAAGCCTTTGCCAAGGAAGACTTTGAAATTGAAAAATTTAATAAGGAAAACGATGCCTACATGGACGCACAGTTGAACTCCTCAAAGGTCTGGATGAAATACCTTCCGATCTTCGAAGTTCTGGCATATGTCTTAAACGTTGTCCTGATGCTCTACGGCGGCTGGATGGTAATTACCGGAGAAATGACAATCGGTAACCTCGTAACCGTCAACGGTTATCTGTGGATGTTAAACGCTCCGCTGCGTATGGCAGGCTGGTGGGTCAATGATACCCACCGTTTTATCACCTCCGTAGAAAAAATTTACACAACCTATGTGGAAGAGCCTCTTGTAAAAATGCCTCCTGTGCCGGTTTCCCGCAAACATATGGAAGGAAATGTTGAATTTAAAGATGTTTCCTATACGGCAGATGATGAGGATATCGTAAAGGATATCAGCTTTTCTGTGAAAAAAGGACAGACAGTCGGCATTCTCGGTTCCACCGGTGCCGGCAAATCCACCATCATGAACCTGCTGTGCCGTTTTGTCGACGCGACCTCCGGCGAGGTTCTGGTAGATGGCGTAAACGTCAAGGACTGGAACCTTTACGATCTGCGTGACAACATCGGCATGGCAATGCAGGATATCTTTCTTTTTTCTGATACAATTGAAGGGAATATTGCATACGGTCGTCCGAACTGTACATTTGAGGAAATTCACGAAGCTGCTGTCATGGCAGATGCCAACCATTTCATCAAGGCTATGCCCGAAGGCTATGATACCATCGTCGGCGAGCGCGGTGTCGGACTCTCCGGCGGTCAGAAGCAGCGTATTTCCCTTGCGCGCGCCCTGTTAAAGAAACCGTCCATCCTGATTCTGGACGATACTACTTCCGCCGTTGATATGGAAACAGAAAGCTATATCCAGCAGCAGCTCGGCAAGTTAAACGGCCAGTGCACGATCTTCGTCATCGCCTACCGTATTTCTTCCATTAAAGACGCTGATCAGATCCTGGTTATGGATAACGGGCGGATTATCGAACACGGAACGCATCAGGAGCTGCTTGCAAATGACGGCTACTATGCAAGCGCGTTCCATCATCAATACGGTGAGCTTCCTTCCAGAGAAGAACAGGAAGAATACCGTCAGGTTACAGCCAACGAAAGGAAGTGAGAACTCATGGCACGAAATAAATATGATGTGGACGAAGTCCTGGAAGATAAATTTGACCTCAATCAGTTAAAACGTCTGCTCGCTTATCTGATTCCTTACCGGAAACGGTTTGTCAGTGTCGGCTTCATGATGCTCTCCGCTTCCGCTTTTACCATGCTGATTCCGCAATTTTTTCAGAAGGTCATGGACGTCTGCATCCCGAACAAGGACATGAAGGGAATCGCATTTTACAGCTTTTTGACACTGCTTGCCGCATTTTACAGTGCCTTCAGCCTTCGCTACAAGATCAAATACACTAACCAGATCGGACAGCAGATCATTCACGACATGCGCTATGATATCTTTGAGCATCTGCAGGAGCTTCCGTTCTCCTACTATGATGACCGCCCCCACGGTAAAATTCAGGTACGTGTTGTAAACTATGTCAACAGCATCAGCGACCTGCTTTCCAACGGTATCTTAAATACCATCACCGACCTGTGCAACCTGGTGTTTATCATCGTTTTCATGCTGATCTTAAATGTCCGGCTGACGCTTGTATGTCTCTGCGGTCTTCCGGTCCTCGCGATCGTTATCGTTGTCATCAAGAAAAAACAGCGTACTGCATGGCAGGTTCAAAGCAATAAGCAGTCCAACTTAAACGCGTACATTGCTGAAAGTATCAACGGGATCCGTGTTACCCAATCCTTCGTCCGGGAAGACGTGAACAGCGGTATTTTCAACAACTTAAGCGGCAGCTACCGGAAATCCTGGATGCGCGCCGTTATGTTCAACTTTACGATGGGTCCCAGCATCGATATCATTTCAATAATTACAACTGCAGCGATCTATGTGCTCGGTGTCAGCTGGATGATCAACGGCGAAACCGGCATTACCGTCGGTGTGCTGGTCGCTTTTACTGCTTATATCGGACGTTTCTGGGCACCGATCAACACGCTGGCTGGCTTTTACAACTCTCTGCTGACCGCGATCTCCTATCTGGAGCGTATTTTTGAAACTATCGACGAGCCGGTTGTGGTCAAAGACCGGGAGGATGCAGTTGAAATGCCTCCGATCCACGGAGATGTTGCCTTCGACCACGTTACCTTCAGCTATGAGCCTGGCGTTCCGATCTTAAAGGATGTTTCCTTCCACGCAAACCAGGGGCAGTCGTTTGCAGTGGTAGGCCCCACCGGTGCCGGCAAAACAACCCTGGTGAATCTGTTGAGCCGCTTCTATAACGTAGATTCCGGGCGGATTTTAATCGATGGCGTCGATATCGCAGGCGTTACCATCCGTTCTCTCCGCAAACAGATGGGTGTCATGATGCAGGACAGTTTCATTTTCTCCGGCACAATCATGGATAACATCCGCTACGGCAACTTCAGCGCTACAGATGAAGAGGTCATCCGGGCTGCAAAAACGGTCTGCGCCCATGACTTCATCATGGAAATGGAAAACGGTTATCAGACACAGGTAAATGAACGGGGAAGTCGTCTGTCCGCCGGACAGCGCCAGCTGATCTCCTTTGCCCGCGCACTTCTGGCTGACCCGAAGATCCTGATCCTGGATGAGGCAACCTCCAGTATCGATACCGAAACAGAGATCATCCTGCAGAAGGGCTTAAATGAACTGCTGAAGGGACGTACTTCTTTCATCATCGCACATCGTCTTTCCACGATTAAAAATGCTTCCTGCATCATGTATGTGGATAAGGGAACGATTCTGGAAAAAGGCACACATGATGAGCTGATGGCCCAAAAAGGAGAATATTACAAGCTCTATATGTCCCAGTATGCATCGCTGATGTGAGTGAAGAGTGCTGGTCGCTAAATTCGACATTGCAGGTGTCTGTGCCTGCGCAAGACGGCTAAATGCTTGAATACCTGTTATTGGAAAAATATCCCCCAGCGCGTCGCGGTTTATATGATAATCGCGGTAACGCTGGGGATGTTTTTGGGGGAAACATTATTTTTTTCTATCTATCTTTATCTTTTTCATTTGGGATAAAATTGCTGTTTTTATGCTCTCATTTAAATATACCGGGTTCAGGTTTCGTTTGAAATAAGCCAAATAAGTTCCTTTTGTTTCTTCTATCAAAAGCGCTGTAAAAAAACGCTCCCAGCTAAAATAGTTCCTGCTTTCCACATATTCAGATGGATTCTTCAAAATCTTCTCCATCGCAGCATTTTTTAATACTCCTGCTGATAAAATCAACCATTCGAATGATTCCGGCAAGTATAATACGATATTTTTTCTGCTCTCCATCAATCGCATAACCCGATCCATTTCAGAACCAAACGCAGCACCATCTGCAATGACAAGAATCTTTTCATTCTTATGCACTTTCAAATAACGGAAAATATTGGATTTCCCATTCAGGGTTTCACACGTCAAACCGTTTTCTCTGCACACTGCGTCAAAAAACTGATATCCCGAATTACTGTCTTCTGTAACAACAGCCTCCGGCTCTATCTCACCTTTCGTTTCATCTAAGTTATATATTCTGTAAAACTCGTGATAGATCTGCTTCAGTGTTCCATATTTTCCAGAAGTCCGGATTCCATAAATTTCTTCCACACTATAGGGCAACGCCGGAAGAGACTCTCTCGACACAATAACATAATAATTATCCGTATTTTGAATGACACCTGCAAATTCTTCTGCTTTTACAAAGGTATTTCCTTCATCGATAAAAACAATACTGTCAGTGATTCCAGCCAATTGTTCTTTCCATAAAGCGCCCTCCAGCACATAACACTTTTTATCACTGATCAACTCTACCGGGCTTCCTAACGGATCATTTTCATGATCCTGTATCATCTCAATCAATGTCGTTTTCCCAGTCGCACTGTCTCCACGAAGTATCGTCAAATTACGCCGTAATTCAAATTCATATTTCTGTCGCTTCGTTGAAACGACAATCCTATGCTTTCCCTTCATACCCTAACTCTCCGTTATACAAATTCTCCTGCTATCGGTACCAGCTCTTCCATCGAATGAACGATCTGATCTGTATTTAAAATACGAATCTTGAATGGTTTCTTTCCAAAATTCATCAAATGACGCAGATTAATCGTTCGATCCTCCTCTTTTGCTATTTCTAACAGCCACTTTGCGCAGTTGTCGCCGCAGGTAGACGCATTGAACACCTTATCTTTTTCGAATTTAACAAGAATCAAAGTCTTTACCCCACCCGATAATCCAACCGGCGGTATCTTTCCAGAAACGGGACTGTCTATTACCCCGCTGTCCATTACGGTCGATTTGTCCACGTCTAGAATCATTTCCTTTACAAAAGGATCTACAATCCATTCATCTTCATAATCATATTTAAAATAACCTGCCGTATTGTAAACAGCTTCTTTCATATCTCCATAAAAAATGTTCAGCATTTCTTGTCCTCTCTTTTTACCATACTAGATTTTTGATATCCCGTAGAGCCTTTGATGTAAAATTTTAAAATATTGCCTTTTATTTAAATATGATACCTCAAAATACTGGAGGATTTCAATACATCTCATGTTTCTATTAATCCAGAGCTGGTTGCAGAGCTGATGCAGAGCAGGAGAATTTCAATACATCTCATGTTTCTATTAATCTGCAACTGCAGAGCCGTGAGGAGATGCAGTTGGCAATATTTCAATACATCTCATGTTTCTATTAATCCGTTGCAGACACTAGAGTACGCTCAGGCATTGTAATTTCAATACATCTCATGCTTCTATTAATCTATACGGAACAAGACGTTTTTCCTGAACTCAAAGTAATTTCAATACATCTCATGTTTCTATTAATCCCCTCTCCTTCTCCGGAATGGGTCACATACGATAACATTTCAATACATCTCATGTTTCTATTAATCTATGCGGTCCCCTCCGCGAAAAGCGTTCGGAGGCACATTTCAATACATCTCATATTTCTATTAATCACGACAACGTTATACGTTTCGCTCTCCATATCTATATTTCAATACATCTCATGTTTCTATTAATCCATATCCGAATGGAGCAGGGACAACCAGAACGCTATTTCAATACATCTCATGTTTCTATTAATCTCTCTTTGTACCCGATTCATGTTTATGTCCATCATGATTTCAATACATCTCATGTTTCTATTAATCTCAAACCATGTCCCTGACACCACTCTACTGCATTCATTTCAATACATCTCATGTTTCTATTAATCGATTGGATTGGATTACGGGGACTATTGCAATCATCATTTCAATACATCTCATGTTTCTATTAATCGGCTTTTCATCGCTTCCCCGACATCTGCATCATTTAATTTCAATACATCTCATGTTTCTATTAATCCCGTGGTGCAGGTCAACCACTACAGCGGCACTGAAATTTCAATACATCTCATGTTTCTATTAATCCTTCGATATCTGTATGCGTACCCTCTTCTGCCAGAATTTCAATACATCTCATGTTTCTATTAATCTTGTCCACCAGTACAATATCCGGATGTTTTTTGCATTTCAATACATCTCATGTTTCTATTAATCTCAAACCATATCCCTGACACCACTCTACTGCCTTCATTTCAATACATCTCATGTTTCTATTAATCCAGAGATGGGAATTGTACAGACATTCAAAAGGTGGTTATTTCAATACATCTCATGTTTCTATTAATCATACTGGAAGCATTGCCACAACGTGCGTGGTTAGAGATTTCAATACATCTCATGTTTCTATTAATCAGGTATCCCATCAGATCACGATGGATAAGGAACATCTATTTCAATACATCTCATGTTTCTATTAATCGCGTCATGCGTGGTCAGACTGTCCAGAATTACCTGCATTTCAATACATCTCATGTTTCTATTAATCCATCCTGCAATTGCGGGGAGTACGACCGTTTTTATCATTTCAATACATCTCATGTTTCTATTAATCGGCTTTTCATCGCTTCCCCGACATCTGCATCATTTAATTTCAATACATCTGCTTTTATCTTATCTCCAACCTTATATTCATCAGCTGGTTCTAGTCCTTTTTCACTAAAATATTCATTTCTTGGTATAATTCCATCTGCTTTATAACCTATATCTACAAATATTTCGCCTTTTCCATTAATTTCAACTATTGTACCTGTTATAGTACTTCCAACTTTTACTTTCTTAAAAGTTTGATTTATTATATCTTCAAATGTTAAATTATCTTCAAATTTTTCCATAAAAATCCTTCATTTCTATATAGTTTTGAGTCTATTTTGACTGTGTTTTTCGAAGTTTTAGTATTTTTATAACAATTCCAAAACTGAAATGCTATAAAACAATAACTTTTTCGCCCAAAAAGGGGCGTCCCTATTGGGCGATTTTCTGTTGTCAATTATACATTATTTTGCTTGATTTGTCAACATAATTATGCTGTCCATAATTTCTTTTGTTGCCTTTTCTATATCTTCTTTTTCTGGATTTTTTGGTTCGTAATTTGTATAATCTAGTGGTTTGCCATAGTTTAATTTTACCTTAGTAAATGGTTTGAATGTTCCTTGTATTCCAACTGGTACTACTTTTGTTTTTGTTTTTAAAGCCATATATGCTGCTCCATTTTGTACTTTTGCACCTTTTGCTAAGCCTTTTCTTGTTCCTTCCGGAAATAAACCTAGTGCTTCACCGTTTTTTAATGCAGTAAGGTTCATTTTCATTGCCTCTATATCTCTCATTCCTCTCTTTACAGGAATTACATCAAATACATGTGCAAACCAGTTTAGAAATTTGTTGTGTAATAATTCTTCTTTAGCAAGCATTAAACATAATGTATTTACATTGGTTGTTTGTTTTTCATCCTTTATGTCGTTTGAATTGATACCATTCATAAATTGATTAGTAGCTACTGAAAAAGTAGTATCCATATTAAAGTCTACCGCATCCATACTTATTTCAAAATATGTAGGTATATTTAAATCTTCAATTTCTAAGTCTTCCTTTAATCCTGGTATTGCACAGCCTACAACAAAACTATTTTTGCCATCATCGATTACTTTGCCATTTTGAGACGTAATATTGGCAGTTTTTGCATTATTGAATGCAACTCCACTAATTATAAGGTATGGTACATATATTGTTTTGTCCTCATTATTGATTTTTACTATTTCACTTTGATTGCATGTATAATCAAAACGAATTGTTACTTTACCACTTTTACCTTGTAATTGTTCATAAGTTACTTCGTTTTCATTTAGATAATATTTTATACTGATGTTTACAGGTATTTCTTTATCTGTTTCGCCTGTATAATATATATCTTCTTTATTGGCATTCCATATAACATTATTTAAATCTTTAGTAAAGGTTGCATCACCTTTAATTAATTTTAAATTATCTAAACTTGTTTTACAAATAACTTTATCAAAAATAATTAATAAACCTGGAAGTACTATTAATACTGCTAACATACTAAATATTGCGCCTCTAGCAAGCAAATTACACATAGTACTTATTACATTGATTTCAGAATATATAGCTACACCAATTGTTGCAAAGAACATTCCAAAAGCACTTGTAATAATTGAACTTGAAGAAGATGCTAAAGCATCTTTAACGGCTTCTTTTCTATCTTCATTGTTAAGTCTTTCTTTTTTGTATTTTGAAGTTAATAAAATCGCATAGTCAACCGATGAACCTAATTGAATAGTACTTATACAAACAGGAATAATAAATGCCATATCAGTCTTTGTATAGAATGTTAATCCTAAATTTAGGAAAATAGCAAATTCTATTATCGCAACAAGTATTACTGGTAATGTTATAGATTTGAAAGTAAATAGAATTATAACAAAGATAAATGCTATTGAAACCAAAGATACTACTTTAAAATCAACATCGGTAATACTAATTAAATCTTTAGTACAAGCAGCTTCACCTATTAGCATTGCATTGTCGTCATAATTTTTTATTATTTTATTTAAATTTTCTAATTGATTATTACAATCAGTAGTTGAAGCAGTGTACTCACTATTTACTAATATTAATTGCCAATTATTACTCTTTAAGATACTTGTTAATCTATCAGGTATGATTTCTTCTGGTATCGTATCACTAACCAAAGAGTTATACCCAAGTACTAATTTTACACCCTTTACTTTTTCTAATTCACTTAACATTGTTGTAGCTTTTGTTGCATTCATCTTGGCATCACATAATATCATGTGAGTTGATGATACACTATATTCTTCTTTTAATTTCATATCCGCAACAATACTTAAAATATCATCTTGATTGATTCCTTCGCCATCTTCAGTTTCTAGTATCTTAGTAAAATCGTAATATATTGGTTTTTTAGCATATCCAATGGTTGATGGAATAAATAGGCAAATTGCAATAATTACAAATGCTAGATAATTTTTAGTAATAAAACCACTAAATTTATTCATATTAGGTATTAATGATTTATGCATTGTTTTACTAATTAATTTGTCAAAAATAAGAATTAATGAAGGTAAAATTGTTACGCAACTAATTAATCCAAAAACTACTCCTTTTGCCATAACAATACCCAAATCTTTTCCCGTCTTATAACTCATAAAGCAAAGAGCTAGGAATCCTGCTATTGTTGTAAGTGAACTACTTGCTATAGAAATAAAGGTTTCTTTAATGGCATAAGCCATTGCTTCGACATTATCATCATGTTGTTTTTTCATATCTTGATATGAATGCCACAAGAATATTGAGTAATCCATTGTTACCGCAAGTTGCAATACCGCAACTAAAGCTTTAGTTATATATGAAATACTACCAAATACAAAATTAGTACCCATATTGTATAATATTGCCATAACTCTTTATGACTGGATGATTCATATGGATACTATGGATAAACAATTAACTATTAATTATGTTGATGTTGTTATCAGACATTCGCTAGCCGATATAATTGCGGAAGCAAATAATAAGTATTAAAAAATAGACACGCTAGTGTCTATTTCGTTTTATTCATTAATCACGTGGTTCAAATGTTTTACATTCAGTAACACTTGGTTTTTGTGATTTTTTATAATCTTTAGCTGTTGTTTCATCAACGTTTGAGATTTCTATTCTATCCGCATAACAACGTTGACCTTTTTCATATACACATTGAGTAGCATCACAATATACTTCTGTTTGTAAACTTGGATTAGAATCCATTGTTGCAAACTCATAATCATATGATGTTTCTACATCTTTAAATAAATATGTCTCAATGAATTTTGTTGCTGTTTCGATTCCCTGATCTAAATAAATCGCACCGATCACAGCTTCAAATGCATCAGAAAGAATGGAATCTCTTGATCTTCCACCTGTCATATCTTCTCCTTTGCTTAAGAGAACATATTTCCCAAGGTTGATATCTCTTGCACATCCTGCAAGTGTCGGCTCACATACAAGACTCGCCCTGATCTTGCTTAACTTTCCCTCTGATTCTTTCTGGTATGTGCGATACAGATAATTACTTGTTACCAGCTCAAGAACTGCATCTCCCAAAAATTCGAGACGTTCATTATTCTTATCTTTGCTCATTCTTCGTTCATTTGCATAGGAACTATGAATGAAGGCATTCCAAAGTCGGGATGGCTCATGAAATTTAATTCCTATCTGCTCTTGAAATTCTTCCACACTTTTTGCATCCATTTTCTTCTTATCCTTTCACAATCTGGTCTTTGATCTTCTGCGTAATATCTTCTTCGGCAAATGCGATACACTGAATGATCGCATTTTTCATTTCTTTTGCACTTGAAGATCCATGTGCTTTCACAACCAATCCATTTAATCCAAGTAATGGCGCTCCACCATATTCAGAAGCATCAAATTTCTTTAATGTCTTCTTTAATGCTGGTTTTGCTAATAGTGCACCGATCTTACTCTTTAATGTTGACATCATTCCTTCTTTGATCTGACTGACTAACACTGCTGCTAATCCTTCTTCCAGTTTCAGAACGATATTTCCTGCAAATGCATCACATACAACAACATCCGCTGCACCGTATGGGATTTCTCTTGCTTCGATACTTCCGATATAATTGATATTTTCACATTCCTTTAATAATGGACCTGTTTCTTTTACCAGCTGATTTCCTTTGGCTTCTTCCACACCGACATTGACAAGTCCAACTCTTGGGTTCTTGATTCCAAGAACATCTTCCATATAGATAGATCCCATCTGTGCAAACTGAAGCAGATATTCCGCTTTCGCATCCATATTCGCTCCAGCATCGACTAATAACATCGGACCTTTGGCTGTTGGCATCACTGCTCCCAGTGGTGCTCTCTTGATCCCTTTGATCCTTCCAACAACAAACTGTCCTCCAACAAGGATCGCTCCTGAACTTCCAGCTGATACAAATGCATCTGCAGTCTTATCCTTTACCATTTTCAGGGCGACCACCATGGAAGAATCTTTCTTCTTACGAATCGCTTCTACTGGTGATTCGTCACAAGAAATTTCTTCTTCTGCATTCACAACTTCTACCTGTTCACTCTTAAACTGGTATTTGCTTAATTCTTCATGAATTCT
>ENA-ORNR01000778-ORNR01000778.1-human-gut-metagenome-genome-assembly--contig:-NODE-778-length-30473-cov-5.067164_pt1 | contig 30473 bp, 30 predicted proteins | sample MGYA00242114_ERZ509020 | MGnify/ENA primary metagenome ERZ509020 (study PRJEB26280, sample SAMEA2338758) | human gut metagenome | biome: human gut; feature: human-associated habitat; material: faeces...
CGGAGCTGCGCTCGTATTTGTCGTATTTGCGGCGTTCCTCCACACGGTGCTGTTCGCAGAACTGCCCTTCACAGAGGTTGGGGCAGCCGGGATGAGAACACGGGCGCAGTGGTTTTCTTGGCATCTCTTCACCTCCTTGGGGGTATGAAAAAAGCCCTCGAAGGATTGCTCCCTCGAAGGCTCGTCTTTATATTCTTTGCTGATTATATCATACCATAATGTGGCGGTGGACATCTACGGACAAAGCAGGACATTTCGGGCGCATTTATATGACGATGGGTTTTTCGGGGACTTTTACCTTGAGGAGAGCCTCACCGTGCCAGCGGCGAATGGTTCTCGCATCGGCATTCAGTTCGTTTCCTATCTGCTCCCATGTGCAGTTGTGGATGTAACGGTAACGGAGAACGAGCCGCTCATCCGTATTCTGCACAGCTTCAATGACCGTTCGTATCTGCTTTTTCAGACAGACAAGGGTGTCGATTTCCTTGTTGATGGTATCCTCCAAGTCCATGATTTTCTCAAGGCTCCGTACAAAGGGGGCTTCCGTACTGCGGGAAGTCTGCACCTTTTCGCCCCATGACGGCGAGGATATACTGTTTGCCATTTCACGAAGCATGGTGACCTCTTCGATATTAGAGTTGATACGCTGATCGAGGCGGTATGCCTGACTCAAGTATTCTTTTGCCGTCATGCCGCCACCTCCATTTGCAGTTTTCGCATCAGAAGCTCTCCATCAACCGAAGTCAATGTGCTGTACCACGAGGAACGGAAGAAACTCTCACAATCATTCCTCGTCTGCTTTGCTTCTGCATCCCTCGGATATTTTTTCAGCTTTTTCAGGGCTTTCAAATAGTCCTTCGCCGCTTGGATCACGATGGCATTTGCCAGTTCTTCAAAAGGGGTCATATTCTGTACCTCCGAATTTTTTATATTTCTCGGATTGGCACGGATTTTCATAGATTGTCACAGATTGGCCTTAACTGCCGCTATCAATGCGGACTGCGTTTTCTCCTTTCGCTGAAGGGCTTTCATAATGTCCTCGTCAATGGTGCCGGCGGTGATGATATGCATGACCACCACGGTGTCGGAGATCTGACCTTGCCGCCACAGCCTTGCGTTCGTCTGACTGTAAAGCTCAAGGCTCCACGTCATGCCGAACCACACGATGGTGCTGCCGCCGCTTTGAAGGTTCAGCCCGTGTCCTGCAGATGCCGGATGGATAAGGGCAACGGGAAGCTCACCGCTGTTCCATCTGCGGATACTGTCGGAACTGTCCATCCGTGAAAACGGGATATGCAGTTCGTGCAGCCGTTTTTCGATACGGTCACGGTCGGACTGATACCAGTATGCCACCAGAAGCGGCTTTCCGTTGGCGGCTTCGATGATGTCCTCCAAAGCGTCCAGCTTTCGGTCGTGGATGAGGTGGCATTCGCCGGACTCGTCATAAATCGCCCCGTTTGCCATCTGCGTCAGCTTTCCGCAGAGGACGGCGGCATTGGCGGCGGTAATCTCCTTGTCCTTTCCGAGTTTCATCACATACTCGGATTTAAAATCCTCATAGATCTGCGATTCCGCATCGCTCATTACGGCGGGATACGCTGTGCTGACCAGTTCCGGCATTTTTAGGTGGTCGGTGGACTTCATCGAAATGGTGATGTCGGAGATGGCATCATATATTGCCTGCTCCGCGAACGGCAGCGGCTTATAGGAATACACGATCTGACCGTTGCGTTTGTCCGGGGTGAAGTAGTTGAGACGGTAGTTGGAGATGAACCGTCCGAGGCGTTTGCCCATATCCAGAACCCTGAACTCTGCCCACAAGTCCATCAGACCGTTTCCGGCGGGAGTGCCGGTCAGACCTACGATGCGTTTTACGAGAGGTCTGACTTTCAGCAGGCTCTTGAACCGCTTTGCCTTGCCGTTCTTGAAGGAGGAAAGCTCATCGATCACCACCATATCGAAGTCGAACGAGATGCCGCTTTCCTCGATGAGCCATGAGACATTCTCACGGTTGATTATGTAGATGTGGGCTTTCTTTCGGAGAGCCGCTTTGCGTTCGGCCTCGGTGCCGACGGCCACGGAGCAGATGAGGTGCCGGAGATGATCCCACTTATCGACCTCGGCAATCCATGTATCCCGTGCCACACGCAGCGGAGCGATAACGAGAACTTTCCGTACATCGAAGCTGTCGAAAAGGAGGTCGTTGATGGCGGTCAGCGTGATGCTTGTCTTACCCAAGCCCATATCCAGCAGGACGGCGGCGATGGGGTTTTCCTTGATGAAGTTGATGGCATATTTCTGATAGTCATGCGGTTCGTATATCATCGAGAATCCCTCCGATCTGGTTCATATCGTTAAGGAGATACACCTTGAAACCGAGATGCTGAAGCAAGCCATGCCTTGATACCTGCAACGGACGGGGCTTTTTGCCCGGAGCCTTTACTTCCACAAATGCAAACTTCCCATAAGGAAGAAGCACGATGCGGTCGGGCATTCCGTCAAAACCTGGGCTGACGAACTTGGGCGCGATACCTCCCATATTTTTCACGGCTTTGACGAGACCCTGTTCTATTTGTTTTTCGCTTTTCATATTTGTCCTTTCTGGAACAACGGAACGAGTGGAACAACCATTTCCTTATATTCCTATACGTGCGTATATGCGGGTCTTTATCTCTTTATCGCCGAACAAATATAAGGGAAAAAGTTGTTCCTGTTCCGCATCTTGTTCCGCAGTTAGCCTTTTTCGTAAATTCGCTGCTTACCGTAGAGGGGCAGTCGTTTGGCGGCGGCACCGCGTTTCCAACCGGGAATCTGCGTCATAAGGGCAGCGATGGCATAGCTGTCGGCAGACTTCAGTTCGGAGAGGTTCTTGCCGAAGCACTCGCACCATATTTCCGCATTGGATACGGTCGTGCGTTCCGTGGTGCCTTTGACAGCGGTCGGATCGCCGGAGAGGAAACAGCGACGGGCATACACATCCATATCGTCCCATCCTTCGGGAAGGAGGGTGTTCAGATACTCCTCGACCATGCCGACACGTTCGTCCACCTCCATAGCGTTCCGCTGCGCCTTCTCGGACTCGGCGAGGATATCGCCTTCGAGATACAGCTTTTCGCCGGACTCCCAGATAGCCTTCGCCTCTGCCCAGAACTGATCGCGGTCTGCCTGGGTGAAGTGCCAGCTCTGCTTCTGTGTTTTCTGATGCACTTTGATGATCCAGAAACGGCGGTTGCCCGTGATGTCACGGAGGTAGCCGCGTTCACCGTTGACCGTGCCGATGATGATGCACTGGCGGGGGTGGCTTTCGACCACTCTGCCGTAGCTCGGACGGTATTTGTCATCAGAGGTGGAGAGGAAGGATTTCACCTTTTCAATGTCGGCTTTTTTCATTCCGGCAAGCTCTCCGATCTCGACCACCCAGAAGCCTTGCAGTTTTTCCGCTCCGGCTTTATCGTCCATATCGGTCAGCGAGAGGGATTCGGAGTAGTATTCAGGCGTGACGAGGTCTTTTACGATGGAGCTTTTGCCGATGCCCTGTTCGCCGTCAAGGACGGGAACGCAGTCGAACTTGATGCCGGGACACATGACTCTCGCAACAGCGGCGGCGAAGGTCTTTCTCGTGACGGTGCGAACGTACTCCGTATCGTCTGCCTGCAGATATTTGATGAACAGTTCTTCGACACGCTTCACGCCGTCCCACTTGGGGAGCCCGTTGAGGTAGTCCCTCACAGGATGGAAATGGCGGTCATCCGCCACCTTGGTAAAGGAGACATCGTAGTTTCGGGTAGTGAACTCGCCGTAACGGATATCTACGAGCGATTTAAGCTGTGCGGTGTCGGCATCCCGCCAGAAGGAATTACCTTCGGGACGTTCCCACGGCAGTTCGCCTGTGGCTTGGATGCGATTCGCCATATCGTTGAAAGCGAAGCCTTGCAAGTCGGGATCGTTTTCAAGGATGAGGTTCAAGTTCCACACGCTGTTTTCCAATGCCCCGGAACGAGGAACGAAATGAAGCCGCTTGTGCCAGTCGGCATCATCGGAGAAATCCTCTCCGGCTTGAGCAATACGCTCGGCGGTAAGGCACTCCTTGACCGTATCGTCTGCGAGGGCGAGTTCGGTCATCTGCTTGAAGGATTTCTTCTCGTCATCATCGCCGAAGCGGTGAATACGGACGAGGTCGAATGCGTTCAGCAGTTTCCCGCAGGCGGGGTCGGTGGCGTGGTGGCTGTATGCGAACTTGTCATCATAGATCACGACGCCTGCAGACGAGTCGGCGGGGATATAGTCGTAACGACCCTCCATAGCGGAAGGCTCATATACATCGGCGAGGTATGTTTCGATAACGGCGGTGATGCCGTAGGCACGGCAGAACGCACCGACCACACCGGGCTTGGTGAGAGGGTCTTCCTGTTTTTTGCCGCTTGCCTCACGGACGGAACTTTCACGGGAGGAGGTCGGAAGCAGGGAGCAGTCCTTCCAGTTCGGATGCGCCGTGAGATATACATCGGGATCGAGCCATTCGCCCTCGGTGGTCTTGCTGATGAATTCACCGTTTGCCGGAGTTGTCGGCCAATACATGAGCTGGCTCGGCTTGTAGGAGCATTCGTCAAACTGGTCGATGCCCCAATCGGAAGCGAAGTATCTGGCGAGAGCCACATACTCGTCCGGGGTTATGTCCCTCGTCAGCGGCACGATGATGCGGCAGCGAGGCTGTTCGGGTGTATGTCCGTGGGTGGTATAGAGACAGGATGAGTACCGGCACTCCGAGGCGAAACGGTCGATAAAACCAATCTCGGCATGGTCTGCGTCCATCGTGAGCATGGAGCGGCATACCACGGTCTCACGCTTGCGGCGGTTGCCTTTCAGATAACCGCCCACAAAGCCGCCTTTGTCCTTGGCACGGTCCCGGTCATCCTTTTTGAGCTTCGGATATTCCTCTACGGTTTCGGTCGTGCGGATAGTGTTTTTCAATCTTTCGCACAGGTCTTCCCATGCGGTGGTTTTGTTCGCCCAGGTCTTGGCATAGCAGCTATTGCCGTAAGCGATTGGCAGGTCACGCATTTTCGGTTACCTCCTTAAGGTCGGAATTAAAATATCGGATGGCATAGTTCTTACGCTTGGCTCGGTCAATTTCGGCAGCCATGCCGCTTGAAATCAGATCTCCGAAGACCCATAATTCGGCGCACTTGCTCATCAGCACATTTCCGAAGAACATGGCAAGCTCACGCTCTTTCGGGTTGCTGTCATCCATGAACTGCGGAAACAGCAGATGCGGAGCGATGGGGAGATAGCCGCTGTCCACGGCGAATCTGCTGTATCTCTGTGCCGCCTTGACGTTTGTCTCCACATCTCCGGCATAGGGTGAGCAGATATACACAACAGGTCTGAATGCGAAGAACGCTTTTTCCTCTTTTATAATGTTTGTCATTGCCTCGTATGCGGTGGGGTCGTAATAGCCCTCCGCATTGAACTTGTTTATTCCCATAGGATTTACCTCAATCTTTCTTATAGAATTCCGTGATATACCCGTCTGCCCGGAGGAGCAGTCCATTTGCCCACGGCGGCGTTCTGCCCATCTGCTCACAGATGGCATCGAGGGATACACGAGGGTTGGCTTCAATTACGAGTTCATCGTGGATGTGCATTGTGATCGAGCAGCGGCGAAGGGTCTTCATGGCATAGCATAGAATGTCCCTCGCTGTTGCCTGAACGATATTCTCCACGAACTTGGGACCGTAGCTTTCGAGCCGTTCCCATTTCTTCGTACCGCCGACACCTTCGTAGGTAATACAGGAGCCGCCGAATCTGTTTTCGCCGATTTTCGGTTTGACGTAATTGAGCATCCTGCCGGACGGAAGAAGTATGGAGAGCATTCCGCTGCGGCAGAGAAAACGGATACCGTGTGTCTCTGTGGTAGTCTTATCCCGGACGGCGGTCAGCACGGCGCGGTCAACATCCCACCAGAACTTGACGATGTTGGGGTTTGCCGCTCTCCATGCCTGAACGAGCGGCTGAAGCTCCTCTTCGGTCAAGCCCATCTCTAATGCTCCCATTGCCTTCAAAGCACCCACGGAGCCGCCGTAGCCGAGAGCCAGTTCAGCGATTTTGCCTTTCTGACGGAGGTGTCCGTTGACACCGTGCTTTTCGACCGGCACCCGAAACATCTGCGATGCCGAAGCACAGTAGATGTCCTTGCCTTCGGCGAAGACCTCCTGCCGCCACGACTCTCCGGCGAACCATGCGATGACCCTCGCTTCGATTGCGGAGAAGTCAGCCACATAGAACATCGCGCCCTCACGGGGAATGAAGGCGGTGCGGATGAGCTGTGACAGCGTGTCCGGCACATCCTCATACAGCATTTTCACGGCTTCATAATTGCCGCTGCGGACAAGCCCTCTCGCTTCGGCAAGGTCGGACAGATGGTTCTGGGGCAGATTTTGCATTTGAATGAGCCTGCCTGCCCATCTCCCGGTGCGGTTGGCACCGTAAAACTGAAACATACCTCTGGCTCTGCCGTCCGAACACACAGCGTTCTGCATCGCCTGATACTTTTTCACCGAGGACTTGGCAAGCTGCTGACGGAGAACAAGGGCATTGGCGAGTTCCGGCGGCGCGGTCTTCAGCATTTCGTTGACCGCCTTTTTGCCGAGGGTGTCTGTTTCCAGACCGTTGTCGGCAAGCCACGACCGCATCTGTGATACCGAGTTGGGGTTTTTCAGTTCGGTGATACGGCGCATATCGTCCATCAGCTCCTGCCTTGAGGCGGCATCCATGCGGATGGCTGTATCTACAAGGGGGATGTCCAGCCGAACCCCGCGATCATTGATTTCTTGATCGAGGCGATATTCATCCCACACGAACTCCGGCACGGGGAACTTCGTGAGCTTCTGCTGTATGCCCATTTCAGTTTCAACATCTCGGCGGTTATAGGATTTGAAGAGTGACCATTTCTCCGGGGCATCCTCCGGGCGGTTGCGTGTTCTGCCGCCGTTGCTCTTGGTCGGAGCGCACGGTGAGCAGAAATATTTGATGAGTTCCTTTCCCTCGGTAAGCTTCTGTTTGTCGAGGTTCAGCACCGCACCGACACCCTGTAGTGAAAGCGGCAATCCCATGTACGCCGCCCACACCATCGTGCATCGCCAGGAAGACGGGTCGAGGTATTCGCCCGTAGGCATTCCGAGATGCCGGGAAAGGCAGACCCTCTCAAAGTTGGCGTTGAAGGCAAACTTCAGCACGTTCTCATCGGTAAGCGAGGCGGCAATGTCTGCCGGTATTTTTTCGCCGAGTGCCAGATCGACCACATGGACTTCGCCGCCGTCAACGGCATAACCGAAGAGCAAAACCTCAAAGTCAAGGTCTTCCGTGTATTTGTAGACACCGCACTTGCCGAGGTCGGTGCCGCTGTATGTTTCGATATCAATACTTATGGTTTTCAAGAGTTGTCACCTCGCATAGCCGTAAAGGGCGGCAGGATCGCTCCCACCGCCCACGGCGGTTGATTACTTAAATTCCTTCATGCGCATCTCGTGGTATTCGAGGTCGCGCTTTTCGCGTTCTTCTTCACGCTTCGCCCTGCGGCGATTATCGAAGATGTCGGCGATGGAGTGGATCAGGAAGGTCACTCCGAGAAGAGCGTAGATGGACAGGAGTCCGATACAGAGGATGGTGGTAATGGTTTCAGTCATGATTCAGCCCTCCTTATGCCAGAAAATCGTCATCGTCATCGGTGTCGAAATCGGATTCAGCCGAAGCCTTACCGCCGAGGGGTTCACCGTCACGAATCTTCTGAAGGTTGTTCAGACCGCAGGCAATACCGCGGTTGCCGTTGCTGTTGAAAGCGTAGAAGTTGATGGAGGCTCTGCCGTACACGCCGGAGTAGACCTCGCTGCGGACGAGGATGGGATTGCGGTCAGCGTCCACGATGCCGGGAGCGGTGGTGGAGTTGGCATTCACGAAGTAACATCCTGCGTAGGCGGGATCATCGGGGCGTTCGGTATCGCCGTCACGCAGAGGGTTCTTGATGACGGAGAGAGCCGGGACGGACTTGCCGTTGCCCTTGAGCTTCGCTTCGCCCTCGTGGTAGGCGGCTTCAATGGCAGACTTGATCTTCTGGACGGTGACGGTATCGCTTTTGGGGATGATGAGGCTGACGGAGAACTTGGGAGCGCCGCCGTTGATTGACTTTGCTTCCCAGACGTTTGCGTAAGACCAGCGGGTGTCTTTGCCGGTGATGACCTTCATGGGGTTGTTGACTTTGGTAGTGTTGTTAGACATAATCGTTTACTCCTTTAATTTTCAAAATCTGATGCCGCGGTGTTCATAGCCGGACGCTTGTCGGACATCGGAACGAGCGTGGGCTTTCCCTGGGGCTTCGTGATGAAGCGGCTGAGGATTTCGTCAAACTTGGCTTTGCCGAGCGTTTTCTGCATCTCGGTAATGCCGAGCAGTTTCTGTTCGTAGGGGTCGTGACCGGCGGCAATGACCGCTGCGGCTGCGAGCCTTTCGTCTGTGTACTTGCGGTTGGAGCGTCCCTCGACAACCTTCCATCCGTTCCATGCCTTACCGCTGATGGCGGCCTGCAAGGCATATTCCTTGATGTCGTTTGCCCAGGAAACGAGGTCATCGACCTTGGCGAGAACCTCTTCGACCTCCTCATCGGTGAGAAGCGGAGGTTCGGCGAAGTCGTAAGCGGCAAGAGCAAGGTTCGCTCTGGCGCGTTCCCGGCAGTCCGCTTTCGCCTTGCAGAACTGACACCATTCGCCGCAATGGAACTCGCCCTCACCTTTGAAGGCAAGCTCGGCGGTCGGCTTCAGAATGGTCTCTGCCCATTCGAGAAGCTCGGCGGTCGAAACGGTGTAGGTGCTGACGTTGGAGCGGCGGGGCTGGTAGATAGTCATCGTGACCGTGTCGATGTCGTAGAGAGCATCGAAGATCTCCAGAGCGCCGAGCGCATACAGCATCATCTGCGGGTTGTGGTCTGCGGAGACCTCCACGCCCTTGCCGTGCTTGTAGTCCACGATGTTGAGGGTGCCGTCAGCGATGAGGACGCAGTCCCCGGTGCCGAATCCGCTCTCGACATATTTGGAATAGTCGAGCCGTTGCTCAATCAGCACGATGGGGTCTGTCGTGACCTTCTTCGCTTCGGCGAGGAGTTCCAGCACATAGGCGGCATAGCCGCTGGCACATTCCTCCATCTCCTCGTTGTACCAGGTGAGGTTTTCGGTGGGGTCTTCGGACGGAATGCCCAGAGCCGTCTTGAGCTTGTGTTCGCACAGGCTGTGGGCATCCGTTCCCTCGGCGGCGAAGTCGCTGCCCTTGTCCTCGTAGTTCTCACCGAGCCTTGCGGACGGAGGGCAGTTCAGCCACCTGTGGGAAGAGGACGCGGAAAGCAGAGCGTGATTACCCATTTTCGAGTCCCTCCGCATCCTTGATGAGGGCGGCGTACTCCAAAGGGTCAATGCCGGAGAGCGTTGCCGCGCCGTGCTGACGGAGCAGTTCCTTTACCTGGGCGGTGAAGCCACGGCTGGACATCTCTGCGAGGATCGCACGGACGTCTTCTTTGGTGGGAATCGGCTCGGTCGGTTTTGCCGGAGCTTCGGCGGTCTCGCCGCTGAACATCTCCGAAAGGGTGTCAGCCGCATTGTTAATAGCGACAGCCGCAGTTCGCAGGTCTCTGATCGCGGCATCCAGTTCGCTCATTTTTGACATCTTTGTGCGCTCCTTCCTTGATTTGCTTTTCTCTCACCGCGAGGGTGACTTTCTTTGCCAGTGTTGCCGACACGATGATGAAGTCGAGCAGAACATCAACGAGTTCTTCTTCCGGCTTCAGAGCATCTCTCTTTGCTTCGTTCATTCGTTTTCACCTCCCGAAGGAGCGGTATCGTTTTGCTCCTTACACTCTCCCATGAACATGAGGAGTGCATTTCGGAAAAAATCCGGGAAACTTTTTTCAAAAAATATCCGGGAATTCTTTTTCGAGGACGGCTTTGACCTTTTTTAATCTGTAGGCATAGGTCTTTCTGCCGATCCCAAGGCGTTCGCCGATGGCATCCTCGGTTAAGCCCTCAAGTCGCAGCTCGCCGATTTTGATTGCCTCCGGCATCAGGTCCGTAAGCCGAGCGTACAGAGCTTTCATTTCGGAAGCCTCGATGATGATGTCTTCGAGCAACGGCGAATCGTCCGGGATTTCATCCACCCAGGCAGTTTCGTTTCCTTCGTCATCGGTTTCGGTGTAATCGAGGGAACGCGTATCGCCCATGCGGTGGAAGGGGCAAGTCAGACAGTCCATATCGCAGGTGAGCCGCTTGCTTGCGGGACACACGCAGCGACCGTGCCTCTGCTGACGGATTCGGTAGATATTGATGTCGTGGTAGTAGGCATCGAATTCTTCCTTGTTGACAGGGATGCTCTCTTTCGTGGAGCGGATGTAGATGGTGTACTGCTTGTCTTTCTTTATCATAAAAAAGTCCTCCGATTTTCGATTTCTCGAAACGGAGGACTCTGGGTTCGGCTGCAAAAAGGGTGCAGAAAATTAACCACAGCCCGACAGAGAGATTCTCCGTTTCGGTCTGCGGCAACCCGCTCAAAAGGCAACCGTTGATATTCAGTTGTCCGTCAATGGATGTTGAGCTACCGTTGATCGGACGGTACATCAAGTGACGGATTTCCCCGAAGGGGGGATGGGCGGGCTGATTGAACAATCTGTCACCGCCCATCGGATTCAGACCTTACTTTTTCTTTCCAGGCCTGGTCTGCGACAGCGCACTGCCTGCGACAGATTTTGACTTGCCGCTGTAGCGGTTATCCCGAAGAATCTGACTCGCCTTGGTAGCAACAGCCTTCGATGTCTGCTTCTTATTGCTTGCCATGCCGTTTCACCTCCTCCAAAGTGATTTGAAGTGGATTTATGAGTGTTTACAAATCAAAATACCAATTGGGGATTGATTTTTACACATTTTCGTGATATAATAAAAATGTGTATCTTGCCCTTACTGCATCCTGTGTGGCACTCTTCGTCCATCCGAGAGTATTATCGCTCCTCAAAATGAGACACACAGCGGCTTAAACATAGGACGCATAGGACAAAACACAGGACAGATAAAAATCACGAGACAAGGAGAATCAGATGTGCTGGTAAAAACATATTTTGAGCGGTTATACCCGCACATACAGACAGCGGTTTACTATCCGAACAGGAAGAACAGCGGAATATTTGTTACGCTGTGCTTCTGTGCGGCGGGAAGCAATCACTTCCCGTTCACAAAAGGAAAAAGGTACACCTCGGAAGATGTACCTTTGCAAAGAAAACTATATGACGGCTCCCGGACAATGACCGCGGACATAAAAGCGTCTTTTCATCCGTTTAACAAGGATGGGCTTGCAGCTTTTTATAAGGAAAATATCGAAGCCTCAAAGATGCGGGATGTAATGACAGCTTTCGGAATTCCTCCGACTGCCGAAATGAATGCGGATTGCCTGTGCAGGGCGTTATCCATTCAGTTTCGGGCATTTGTCGACAGTCAAACAGATGAGGCGGATGATATCGTTGCTATGGAGTATCAGAAACTTCTTGCAGAGCCGCAGGAAAAAGCAAACGAAGTCTATCATCCGGCATCAGTGCTGTATCCGGGAGACCAGATATACTTCAAGTCGCAGTATCGACCTACCTATCAAGTGAACATATATGAGGTATTCCAACATACATGGGAATTTGAAAATGCCGGGACGCAAGTATGGCGTGGACGCAGACTCTTTTTCTCCAACCACGATACGGCTCGTCCAAGAACGGAAACAAATTATATTGATATACCTGATACGCCGCCTCATATGGGCGTAAAAATAACCGTGAGCATGGATGCCCGCGGCTTTGAAGGAAAAACGGAATGCAAATGGATTATGGTTGACAGCGATAACAATGACTGCTTTCCGAACAGCAGCACATTCACTTTTGTAGTCAGCACAAAATACGATTATCAGTAATTAACGGAGGTAATACAGTGAGTGATGTTAACATCGAGAAATGGGTAACCCTGAAAGAAGTCCAATCATACCTCGGAGTAGGAAGAGAAACTGTTCTCGCATGGATTGCCAAACGTAATATGCCGGCTTATAAGGTGGGTCGGCTTTGGAAGTTCAAACTGTCTGAGGTGGATGAATGGATTCGCTCCGGCGGGGCCGCCGATGACAGGGTTGACGAAAAATCCGATGAGGACAACGAATAAGTCCGTTTTATAGGACAACATAAAAAGTAGAATTATGATGGGTTCATCCAATTTACTGCAGGAGGTTATTTTAGATGGCTGAAAAAACAAATGCCAATATCGGCTTTGAAAAACAACTGTGGGATGCGGCTTGCGTTCTGTGGGGACATATACCGGCAGCGGAATACAGAAAGGTGATCATTGGGCTTATCTTTCTTCGTTACATATCCGCAGCCTTTGATAAGAGATACCAGGAACTCGTTGATGAAGGTGACGGCTTTGAAGATGACCGCGATGCCTATACGATGGAGAATGTTTTCTTCGTGCCGGAAGAGGCTCGTTGGAGTACTATTGCCGCAGCCGCTCATACGCCGGAGATCGGTACGGTTATCGATAATGCCATGAGAGCGATTGAAGCCGAGAACAAGACGCTGAAGAATGTTCTTCCGAAGAACTACGCCAGCCCCGACCTTGATAAGCGGGTGCTGGGTGATGTCGTTGACATCTTTACAAACAACATTGATATGAGAAATACCACAGAGAGCGAAGACCTCCTCGGTCGCACCTACGAATACTGTATCGCGCAGTTTGCAGAAAAAGAAGGTGTCGGCGGCGGTGAATTCTATACGCCGTCCAGCGTAGTCAAGACACTCGTTTCTATCCTCCGCCCGTTTGATAACTGCCGTGTATATGATTGTTGCTGCGGTTCCGGCGGTATGTTCGTGCAGAGCGCAAAATTCATTCAGGCTCATTCCGGCAAGCGCGGAGCCATTGCTGTTTACGGACAGGAGGCTAACGCCGATACCTGGAAGATGGCGAAAATGAACATGGCTATCCGTGGAATAGATGCTGACTTCGGACCCTATCAGGCGGACACCTTTACAAATGACCTGCACCCGACTCTGAAGGCAGATTTTATCCTTGCGAATCCTCCATTCAATTATCATCCGTGGAATCAGGAAAAGCTGCTTGATGATGTGCGCTGGAGGTACGGCATTCCGCCTGCAGGCAATGCAAACTATGCATGGATTCAGCACATGATCCATCATCTTGCCCCAAACGGCAAAATCGGTCTGGTGCTTGCAAACGGAGCGCTCTCCACGCAGTCCAGCGGCGAAGGCGAGATCCGCAAGAAGATCATCGAGGACGATTTGATTGAAGGAATCATCGCTATGCCGACACAGCTTTTCTACAGCGTGACCATCCCGGTTACCCTGTGGTTCATCACAAAGGGAAAAAAGCAGAAAGGCAAGACGCTCTTTATCGATGCCCGCAAGATGGGGCACATGGTCGATAGAAAGCACCGGGATTTTACCGAGGAGGATATTCAGAAGCTGGCTAATACCTTCGAGGCATTCCAGAATGGAACACTTGAGGATGTGAAGGGCTTCTGCTCTGTTACTACCCTGCAGGATATCGCAAAGCAGGATTACATTCTGACACCGGGACGCTATGTTGGCATTGAGGAGCAGGAGGACGATGGGGAGCCTTTTGAAGAGAAAATGGCACGCCTGACTTCTGAGCTTTCCGATATGTTTGCAAAGTCCCATGAACTGGAGGACGAAATCAGAAGAAAATTGGGGGCAATTGGGTATGAAGTATAATCTTGCGGATATATGTGAATACGCCAAGGGTAAAGTGGATGTTGCTATCCTGGATGATGAAACCTATATATCCACGGAGAATATGATGCCCAACAAGGGTGGCATTACAAGCGCATCTTCATTGCCGACCATAGCACAAACGCAGGTATTCCTTGCCGGTGACGTCTTGGTGTCGAATATCAGACCGTACTTCAAAAAGATATGGTTTGCCGAGTTCGATGGCGGCTGCTCTAACGATGTTCTCGTGTTTAGAGCGAAGGACGGCGTGAGCAAGCGGTTTCTGTACTATGTACTTTCAGACGATACTTTTTTCGATTACTCGATGGCGACCTCAAAAGGTACAAAGATGCCCCGTGGGGACAAAGCAGCCATTATGAAATATGAAGTGCCAGATTTCACTTACGAGGAACAGGAAAAAATCGCAGAAATATTGGAGGCACTCGACAGGAAAATACAGCTCAATACGGAGATAAACGAGAATTTACTTCAGCAGGCACAGGCTCTTTATAAGGATCGTTTTGTTGATTTGAACCCCTTCGACGGCGAGATACCCATGGATTGGCATCTTGGCACAGTTTCAGAAATCATAGAGCTACACGATTCCAAACGAATACCCCTTTCGAGCCGTGAACGCGCCAATCTCGCAAAGATTTATCCATACTATGGTGCTACATCAGTAATGGACTATGTGGATAGGTATCTTTTTGACGGAATCTATCTACTCCTTGCTGAAGATGGCACTGTTGTAGATAACAAAGGATTTCCAATTCTGCAATATGTGGAAGGAAAGTTCTGGGTGAACAATCATGCCCACATTATCACGGGCAAGAATGGCTTTACTGTCGAAACGCTTTATTTGCTGTTCAGTTTAACCAATGTCCAGTCAATTGTTACTGGAGCCGTTCAGCTAAAGATTAGCCAAGCCAATCTGAACAAAGTATCTGTCGTCATACCATCGGAAGCGGAATTGAGTGCGTTCAACTCAATCGTACAACCGATTTTTGCACAGATTCGCAATCTTCGTGCTGAAAATGATAGGCTTGCCGCCACTCGTGATACCCTGCTACCTCGATTGATGTCTGGAGAATTGGATGTTTCCAGCATCGACTTCTAAGCCGCTAAATTCTCGTTTAGATTTGTTGAGGTACGAATAATGAAGAGGATATTAAAAAGCGCCTTGTTCTGGGTAGTGGTTGGAGAATTAGCCATCGCCCTAATTATGTGGTGCATGGGATTCAGAATAACTTATGCTCCAGAACTTGACAGCAATTGGGAGGCTATAAGTGCCATTGCAGATTGGGCCGGAGTGATCGTTGGCGCAGTAATCGTCCCGCTCCTCGTTCTATGGCTCCAGCATAAGTGGGATTCTGACAAAAAAGAAATTGCTCGTTCAAACCTTGTTACTTCTGACCAACTGAAAGCATTTGAGCAAAGATTTGCACCACTGCTTAATGAGCAGGCTCAGGAGAGTAATAAAGCCCCCCTCGCGTTTGAGACAGAATCGTCTTTGCATGAACAGCAATTATTGCAATTTCTCTCTATCAATATGGGAGCAAACCGAAATGAAATATCCGAACATTTAGAATTATCGATTGCCACGACTCAGCATCTGATTAAGCGGTTGCTGGAAGCGGGAAAAATTGAGGCTTGCGGAACGCCAAGGGCACGGATATATAAAGTATCAAAAAAGCAATAATGTTATAGCCACCATCAACACCTCTCACCAACGGCGGGAGTCAAACCAACGGAACTGCCGTTGATGTCGTTCTCTGGAAATATAATTGAAGGAGAAATGACATGAAACAAAAACTAATTACAGAGGTAATGCAGCAGATGCTACCGTACCTCGACAACGCCCAGTTGAAGCAGCTGAAACAGGTGATGGAGCAGACGCTATTTCACTACGAAGTGATCGGCGCAAAGGTCAAGCCAGAGGAGGATAACAGCAATGACCTGATAGCAATGTTCATAGCCGCCAAGCGGATCGAGGGTTGCTCAGGAAAGACGTTGAAGTATTACCGAACAACGATCGATGCGATGGTTTCCTCGCTCGGCAAAAGTGTCCGGCATATTCTCACGGAAGATCTGCGAACATACCTTACCGAGTACCAGAGCAAAAATCAGTCGAGCCGGATCACGATTGATAATATCCGCCGCATTCTGTCCAGCTTCTTTTCGTGGCTGGAGGATGAGGATTATATCGTCAAAAGCCCTGTTCGCCGCATTCATAAGGTGAAAACCGCAAGCAGCATCAAAGAAACCTATTCCGATGAGGAATTGGAACGGATGCGTGATAACTGCGAGGAAATACGGGATCTGGCAATGATCGATATGCTGGCTTCGACGGGAATGCGTGTCGGCGAGATGGTTCTTCTGAACCGTGACGACATCAATTTTGCGGAGCGGGAATGTGTGGTTTTCGGCAAGGGAGACAAGGAACGGATCGTGTACTTTGACGCCAGAGCCAAACTGCATCTGCAGGAATATCTCGACAGCCGGACGGATGAGAACCCTGCCCTGTTCGTAACGCTGCGGTCGCCGCATGAGCGAATGCAGATCGGCGGCATTGAGTATCGGCTCCGTGAGATGGGCAGACGGCTGAATATTCAGAAAGTGCATCCGCACAAGTTTAGGCGGACATTGGCGACAATGGCCATTGATAAGGGAATGCCGATAGAGCAGCTCCAGCGGCTCCTTGGGCATCAACGGATAGATACGACCTTGCAGTACGCAATGGTCAAGCAAAGCAATGTAAAAACGGCGCATAGAAAATATATAGGTTAGGACGGTGATTTTGGTGGGAGAATGGCTCGAAAAGAGAATGGATGAGATTGCAGATTTCAATCCGCGTGAATCCATACAAAAGGGGGCTACTGCAAAGAAAATCGCAATGGATAAACTTCAACCTTTCTGCAGAGATGTTCCGGGTTATGAAATGGAGGCTTTTCTGGCGGCACTAAGTTTAGAAACGGTGACACCATAATGGCTCGTATTACTCCCTGCCTTGAAAATGGTAAGACTGCGAAAGTTGATGTGCTTGATGAGGAGGAAGTCGGATTTGGCTCAACAGAGTACATCGTTTTCAGAGCTAAGGAAGGAAATGATCCTGATTTCATATACTATCTGGTTACAAGCCCTGTAGTTAGAGAGCCAGCTATAAAATCTATGGTTGGCTCATCCGGCAGACAGAGAGTTCAAACTGATGTTGTTCAGGGACTAAAAGTTAGAGTCCCTGACTTAGAAGGACAACAAGCCATAGCCAGCGTGTTGAAGGCGCTGGATGATAAAATTGCCGCCAATCGTAAGGTAAGCGAGAATTTAGCGGCTTAGAGCTGGACGGCGGAGACATCGATCTCGCCAGACATGAGCCGAGGAAGTAAACTGTCCCTTGCTTTTGCTAATGACTGATTCTCCACAATGTTAGAGGCAATCAGATCGTACATAGGCGTTACAATATGACAGAAATCCTCGATAACGGAATCAGGCGGCAGGCAAAGAGTAAAGTCTAAAGTGCTTTTCGGTGTTGCGCGTTGACGGCTATTGGTTGATCCTGTCGTATGAGAGCAAAGATGGTTAAGGAAAGGAACGCTATCAAGGATCGAATAGATGTAATCCTTCTGCTCTTGTTTCTTTGCCTCATAAACAATGAATTCCGTAGAGCAAATGGGATGCTCTGAAAGGCACATCGGTCTCCATATACGCTTGGTGTCAGGATTCAACTTGGAAATCATCACCGAATTTGAACTGAGGATGTACTTGTTGCTCTTGATTCCAGATGCAATCTCAAACACCGGGTAGTGTTGCTCATCAAATGCTGGGATACTGTAATGCTCAACCACAACATCGGGATTTTTCGTCGGCGACCAGCTGTCGGTTTTTATCTCTGCTATTTGTCCCAATGTGGATGGATGCCAGTCTAAAGGAGCCGCACCGCCGAATGGTTCATAATCAATGAACCATGCTTGAAATATTGCACGGGCTTGTTCGGTTAAATTCTCGTTTGCAGGAGGAGAAATGGGTATTTTTGATAATGAAATTGAAATAATTGAATTCTTTCGCACAGCAAGAAAGAACGAAGTCCTTTTGCTTCCCGAAAAAGATAAGATTGCGGAGAAAATATATTTGTCCATAGTGGAAGAGTGGGATAAATGGACGAACAGCTCCGGAAAGTCTGACCCTCCACCGGATTTCTTTAGTGATGAACTCGGTCTTATGATGGATGTTATGAGAGTGGATGACCACGGCTATATTGGTCGCAACGGAAAGACGACAGTAAACCCAACCTTACGAAGAGAATCTGAGGTTATGCGGGAACTACAGGGAAAAGGCATCTTTGATATGTTCCCAAATGCCAAGCCACATCTTATTGTTGATACAAAGCTGCCCACGGACGAGGATCACAATTATGTTTTTTATCGAGATAATTTTAACAGAACGGTTGGTTCGCATATCAAGAAAATTACAAATTACAGAGCAAATCACCCTGGGCTGAAAACCATTTTCATGATTTTCGATGAATCCTCACCATACTTTGAATGCTTAGAATCACATCCAGTTAGGAGAATTGGAGATATTCAATCCGGACAACCACACTTGTGGTTTTGGGACAGTGCCTTTATGGACGTAGTCAAGGCCTCTGATATCGACTATTTGGTATGGTTTACTCCATATAAGCACTGCGATATGTTTTCTTCTATTGGCGAACGGGTTGAGCTTCCAAAAGCAGTAGTTATGAATATCAAAAACATACAGGAACTATTTAGATGCTATAAGTCATCAAACATGGTGAGTGCTGAACTGTAGCCAGCATAAAAAGCTGTGTATCATGTAGAAACAACGAAAAGGAGTGAATGCGATGTCAGGATTTTATACGGAAGCGGACTATGAAAATTCCATCGTAGAACTGTTCCGGAATATGGGGTACCGTCATGTCTACGGTCCCAATATTGAACGGGATTTTAGCAGTCCTCTGTACGAGGAGGAACTGGATGCAGCGCTGCGGCGGCTCAATCCGACCATGCCGGAGGACGCCATTGCGGATGCGTTGTATAAACTGAAAAACTTTGAAAATGCCGAACTCGTCCAGAAGAACGCCGTCTTTATGGACTATATTCAGCACGGAATCGAAGTGCGCTATTTCGTCAAGGGCGAGGAACGCTCCGGCCTCGTGTATCTTGTAGACTATAAAAATTCTGACAAAAACTCCTTCGTAGTAGCCAATCAGTGGACATTCATTGAGAATAGTAATAAGCGTCCTGATGTGCTGCTGTTCCTCAACGGTCTGCCTGTCGTGCTTGTAGAGCTGAAGTCTCCGTCAAGAGAAGAAACGGACGCATCGGAGGCTTATACACAGATACGCAACTATATGCACGAGATTCCGTCCATGTTCATTTATAACTGCATCTGCGTTATGAGCGACCACCTGACCTCCAAGGCGGGGACGATCACCTCCGGCGAAGACCGATTCATGGAGTGGAAAACAAAGGACGGCAACTATGAAAACACGCAGTACGCACAGTTTGACACCTTCTTTGAGGGTATCTTTGAGCGGGAGCGTCTACTCGACATTATCAAAAACTTCATCTGCTTCTCCAATGAAGGATTGAAGCAGTTTAAGATACTTGCTGGCTACCACCAGTATTTCGCTGTCAAGAAAGCCGTGGAGTCGACAAAACACGCAACTGTTACCGACGGTAAGGGTGGCGTGTTCTGGCATACCCAGGGCAGTGGCAAATCTCTGTCAATGGTCTTTTACGCTCACCTTCTGCAGGAGGCTCTGGACAGCCCGACTATCGTTGTGCTGACTGACCGCAACGATCTTGATGATCAGCTTTTTGGGCAGTTTGCTAAATGCAAGGATTTCCTGCGTCAGGAACCGATGCACGCCGAAAGCCGGGAACATCTGAAATCCCTGCTTGACGGTAGACAAGCAAACGGCATCATCTTTACCACGATGCAGAAGTTCGAGGAGTCCCATGAGCCATTATCCGTGCGTAGAAACATTGTCGTTATGGCGGACGAGGCACACCGCGGGCAGTACGGATTGAAAGAAAAAGTCGATGTAGAGACAGGTAAAATCAAGATCGGTACAGCCCGTATCATCCGCAACAGCCTCCCGAACGCTACATATATAGGATTCACGGGAACACCGATTTCCATGAAGGACAGAAGCACCCGCGAGGTCTTCGGAGATTATATTGATGTCTACGATATGACGCAGGCGGTTGAGGACGGTGCCACCCGCCCGGTTTACTACGAAAGCCGTGTCATTAAGCTGAATTTGGATGCAGATACTCTGCGCATGATCGATACAGAGTACGACATCATGGCAAATAACGCCGACCCCGAGGTGGTGGCGAGAAGCAAAAAAGAACTCGGCCAAATGGAAGCGATCCTTGGAAACGAGCAGACTATCGCTTCTCTGGTCGATGATATTCTTGACCACTACGAAAACTACCGTGCGGATTTGCTGACCGGTAAGGCTATGATCGTAGCCTATTCCCGCGCCATCGCAATGAAGATTTACAATCGCATTCTTCAGCTACGCCCGTCTTGGACGGAAAAGGTCGCTGTTGTTATGACGGAGAGCAACAAAGACCCTGAGGAATGGCGTGCAGTCATAGGAAATAAGCGTCACAAGGACGAGCTCGCAAAAAAATTTAAAGACAACAGCAGCCCTCTGAAAATCGCCATCGTAGTCGATATGTGGCTGACGGGCTTTGATGTTCCGTCCCTTGCGACCATGTATGTTTATAAGCCGATGCAGGGATATAACCTGATGCAGGCTATCGCCCGTGTAAACCGCGTCTTTGGAGACAAGGAAGGCGGTCTTGTTGTCGATTATGTCGGCATCGCCTCTGCGCTCAAGCAGGCAATGAATGATTACACCGCCCGCGATAAAAAGAACTACGGAGACACCGACATTGCAAAGGTGGCATATCCGAAGTTCTTAGAGAAGTTATCCATCTGCCGCGATATATTCCACGGATACGATTACTCCAAGTTCACAACAGGAACAGACCTTGAGCGATCCAAGGCTATCAGTGGTGCGGTCAACTTTATCGTCGGTGTTGATAAGGAACGGGAGCGCGAGGATTTCCTGAAAGAAGCCCTGCTTCTGCGTCAGGCTCTATCGCTGTGTTCTTCTCTTGCCGAGGAGTCCATGCGCATCGAAGCGGCATTTTTTGAATCCGTCCGTGTTCTTGTTATGCGGCTGATGAACCAGGGCGAAGGCAAGAAAATCTCCCTACCCGAGATGAACGCCAGAATCAATGCGCTGCTGGAGCAGAGTATAAAGTCGAGCGGCGTAATTAATCTGTTCTCCGATGTGAATGGTGATTTCTCCCTGTTCGATCCAAAATTCCTTGAGGAAATCGGAAAAATGAAGGAGAAGAACCTTGCTGTAGAACTTCTGAAAAAGCTGATCTCGGAGCAGGTCATCATTTACAAGAGAACGAATGTGGTAAAGTCACAAAAGTTCAGTGAGATAATCCAGCAGGCCATGAATCGCTATCTTAACGGAATGCTCACTAATGAGCAGGTCATAGAGGAACTGCTGAATTTGGCAAAGCAGATTCAAGCGGCACAAAAGGAAGGCGCACAACTTGGACTCACCGCCGATGAGCTGGCTTTCTACGATGCACTGACAAAACCGCAGGCAATCAAGGACTTTTACGAAAACGAAGAACTCATAGCCATCACAAAAGAATTGGCTGAATCCCTGCGTAACAATCGCACTATTGACTGGCAGAAGCGAGATTCCGCCAGAGCAAAGATGCGGATGATGATAAAGAAACTTTTGAAGAAGCATAAGTATCCGCCGGAGGGCATGGATGATGCCGTACAGACCGTCATGCTTCAGTGTGAATTATGGACAGACAATAACGACATGAGTGGTCGAGTTGAAGCGTATGCTTCCCGGCTTGGACAGTATGCTTCGGCAACACACGAATAATAGAAAGACGAGGAAATCATGTAATTTCGGAGGTAGGAAATGAGCGCAGTATTATCAAAAACGCTTAAAGATAAGGATATGGACAGGATTTTCGCGGAGGTTTCATGTACAGAAGACCTCGGCTTGAGCAAGCCTGGTCAATTGCGCCTTTTTCACCTTCTTGTTCGTGACGGTAAATTCTATCACGAGGATTTGGAGAGGTGGCTGTATCGGAATCTAAGCCGCTATGTTTTCTCACGGGCTATGCTTGAGCAATTCCGCAAGGATGATGATTTGGATGCTGCTATTGAACGAGCCATTCAGACTATGCGTGAGAACGGCGATGCTGATGAGAAAGGTACGGGAAATGAACTCGGAGAAATGCTGATCTACGCCTTTCTGGAAGGCAAGCTCTCCGCTCCGAAACTGATGAGTCGTGTGGAGCTATCCACCGACCTTTCACAACATAAAAGCGTCTGCGAGAGCATTCATCTGCTTTCGGATGCCGATGAGAACGGTGTGCCGTTTAATCAGATGGTATTCGGAACATCAAACATTATCGGTGAAATCCGCGATGCCGTGGATAATGCTTTCGAGGCTATCCTGCGCATCAAAAACCACACATCCCGCGAAATTCAGATGGTAGAAAAAACAGTGCTTGACCGATTCTTCGATGATGACGAGATCGCTTTTCTGAAGGACACCATCATCCCCACACCAAATGCCCAGAGCAGATATAACACAGCTTATGGTATATTTCTCGGTTATTCCATAGGCGTTAAAGCCGAAGAACACCCGGAAATCGAATATGATCAGCTCGTTACGAAAAAGATGACAGAGGATATTCAGCGTCACGCCGGGTACATAGCAAACAAGATAAAGAGCAATGGCCTTGATATGCATTCCTTCTACATCTACATTCTTCCCTTTATGGATGCAGAAACCAACAAGAGCGAAATAATGGATCATGTTATGAAGGGAGCTGTTGTCTTATGAGTGATGTCCAGAAAACGAAGCTCGGCGATGCCATATTCGGAAGCATTGATGATAACGACTTCCTCAATGTTCTGTACGACAATATGCTCTACAACTATGCCATCTTGAAGCTGCACCTTGAGGGATTTCAGCAAGCACGGCAGGTCGATGTGGAGGCGGCTCTGCGATTTGCAGACCTTCTTTCCAAGTCCACGCATCCTACAAAATCCGATGATCATAAAATGTGGGCGCAGGCTATCATCACGCTTCTTCTTGAACTGGAGCCGGACAATGAGGATGTTGCATATTATGCCGGTTCTGTTCTTTCGAGCATCGGCAACTTCCGTGGCACAGAGATTGCCAGAACAACATATAAATCCGGCTATACTGAAACTACGCTTCAGGAGAAAGCCTACGCAACATTCATAAGTGATTATCTGTCCATCCCTGCGGAAAGGGACAAGCGCTTCTTTATTCCGCAGAAAAACATTTATGATCAGCTGAATAATGGTGCATTCAGTTATTCGGCGCCGACCTCTATGGGCAAATCTTTTATCATGGAGGTCTTCATTAAAGACAAAATCCAAAAAGGTGAAAAGTTGAATTTCGCACGGATAGTCCCTACCAAAGCTCTGATTAACGAGGTCAGAGAAGATACGGTCAAGGGACTGGATAAGCTGCTGGAAGAAATGAATTATAGCGTAGTCACAGCGGCAAGTGATTATTCTCTTGAAGAGGATCACAATTTTATTCTTGTGATGACGCCGGAGCGTTTGTTATACCTTCTAATCAGCAAACCCGAGTTCAAAATAGACTATATTTTTATAGATGAGGCTCACAAGATGACCGGCAGAAACAGCCGGGGACCTTTTTACTACAAAACGGTCGATATGCTTGCACAGCAAAAGCCCATGCCACATTTCATCTTTGCTTCCCCCAACATTCCAAACCCAGAAGTCTATCTGAAACTGGTAACCGAAGCACAGAAAGGTGAAGAAAATGCCATCTCTTCTACATTTGCGCCGGTTACACAGTTCAAATTTCTGATAAGTCAGGAAACAAAATCCATACGCATTTTCAATGACCACACGCAGGACACCATCTTTGTGTGCAAATATGGGAATGCCACCATGTCGGTCGTGGATTTTATGAATATTATGACTGCCTTCGACCGAAACAAGCCGCTGAATGAACGCAAGCGTAATATTGCTTATTTCAGCGGAAAGAACGGTGCAATCGAAGCAGCCAGAGCCTTTGCCGAAGGAAAAGATGATATTGATGATGACGATCTGAAGCAACTGGCGAATGATATCAGGGACCAGGTGCATGGCGATTACTATCTGACGAAACTCATACGCAAGGGTATCGCATACCACATCGGCTACCTTCCTGCTTCAATTCGCCAGAGAATAGAGAAGCTCTTCAAAGAAGGCAAAATCACCGCAATGTTCTGCACCAGCACTCTGATAGAGGGTGTTAATCTGCCTGCGGATAATCTTTTCATTACGAACTATCGTAGTGGCAGACCGCAGATGACAAGCGTGGAATTTCGTAATCTCATCGGTCGTGTTGGGCGAATCAAGTTCAATCTTTATGGCAATGTATTCTTCATCAGCGATGGAGAGCAGGTAACCGAAAAAGAATATGTCCGCCTTTTGCGTGAGCCTATTCCCGATCAGAGGCTTTCCATTGTGCAGGAACTGAAACCAAAACTGAAAAAGCACGTTGTGGAGACACTTCTTTCCGGCAGTTCCAAAATTGAACCTTACGATACAAAGAGCCAGAAGCAGCCGGAAGAAGAATACATCATGATGCGGAAGTTCGGCCTGATTCTTCTAAAGGATATAATGGATGACAGGGATAGCCTTGTTCGCCGTGAATTCGCTGCATTTATGCCAGAAGGCGGTGAGCAGACCATTCGTGAGAAGTTTGAGGGGCAGAAGGAGTTCATTGACAGTGATATCAATATTTCTGCCGACCAGTCAAGAAGGCTTGCGGCTGCAATCAGAAATGGAACGCACTATCCGAAATCTCAGGATGGCAGATTCTCTCATCCTGTTGTGCTCGGATTTTTGGAAGAACTGAGCCGCATCTTTAATTGGGACAAATATGAGTTTGGAACTCTTGGTAAGCGGAATAAGGCTGGCGAACACGCAAAGTTAAGCTGGTATGCCGTAATCCTCTCTCAATGGATGGAAGGTCACGGATTGAGCTATATCATGCGAAAAGCGATTGATTACATGAAAGACAACCCGGAAAAGTTCTGGCTGAATGACTATACTCCGTCATATTTTGACGATGGTCCCGAACATCGTAATGTAGTATTTGCCGATACACTGGAGGTTATCGAGAATGTTATCCTCTTCAGCATATCAAACTATTTCCTGCGGTTCTCCAATATGTACATAGCCATCAACGGTGAGCATTCTCTTGATGACAACAACTGGTATGAATTCGTAGAGTACGGTACAACAAATGAAATAACGGTGTTCCTGCAGAGGAACGGCTTCTCCCGCGAATCCGCAAACTACATCAAAGATCACCCGGAGTATATTTTCAGAACGGACGAAGGATTGAAACTTCGCCGCACTCTTTTGGAATGCAAAAATAATGACGCACGGACAGAGGCGGAATTGATTGCTCTGAATAGGCCTAAACTATTTGAAGAAACATAATCTACGAACGAGGAGAAAAAAGTATGGCATATGGAAAATCAATAGAACTGTTCCTCGCAAACGGAACAGCAGATAGTTTAATAATTGCGGAACTATCCAACTGGAACGGCAAAGCAATAAAAATACCTCGTATTGAAGTTGCTGATTGTAAACGAGACGATATTAATGGAGCCGGAGTGTATTTTTTGTTCTGCAAAGAGGAAGATGATGCCGATTCCGTCTATATCGGAGAATCCGAAACTGTACAAGATAGGCTCATCCAGCACATTCGGGATTACAATGCCGAAAAGGAGAAATTCTACTGGACAACAGCGGTTATCTTTTTAGGTCGTGATTTGAACAAAGCTCTCATCCGTTATCTTGAAGACCGTTTCGTTCAGATTGCACGTGAGTGCAAACGATATAATGTGTTAACTAAAAACACCTACAGTCGTACCGTTATGAAAGAAGCTCATATTGCAGCGATGGAGGAGTTCATTGACAATGTGCGAGTCCTGATAAATGCATTGGGATATAAAGTTCTTGAGCCTACGGTTCAAAACACATCAAGCTCCACCCAAGATGATGAAATTCTTTATCTAAGCACTGGTGCTGCTAAAGCTACCGGCATCGTTACAACGGAGGGTTTTGTCCTTCTTGCCGGATCTGTAGTAAACGAAAAGGTGTCGGAGAAGTCTCTTAGTAAAGGTGCGATTGCACTTCGGAAAAAGCACTTCAATTCTGGAAAGGTCAAAGACTTGACAACAACAGAAGATATCCTTTTTTCAAGCTCATCAGCGGCGGCCGACTTCGTTACCGGGTATAGCGTTAGTGGCCCCGCCATGTGGAAAAATGCAGTTGGAAAACCATTAAAAGAAATCGAATCAAGATAATCCGTAGGTGAACCTTTTAATTTTTCCTCGAACCTTTTAATTATTCTATGAAAAATTAAAAGGTTCGGCAGAGTGGGTTCATTTTTTCCGGCGGCAGCGTTTGCCAGAAACTCCATAAACGAAAAAAAGCGAGGTCGGCAGGTTCACATTTGAACCCACTAACCTCGCTTTTGGCTTCATATCAAGGGATTATCACAGGGAATAATTAAAAAGTACGGTAGCAATTTGTATCATTGCTACCGTACCTTTGTGGTGCGGATGACGGGACTTGAACCCACATGACCTTGCGATCACTAGCACCTGAGGGTGGGGTAACGACAGTGAATAATAAGTTAACTCATACCCTTATCCTACTGATAACCCTCTTATCCATCTCATGCACCGTATCGCACAGCACGGAAATATCCTCTGCCGAATGAAAGCATATCAGAATAGTCTTGCCCTGCTCCTTGTAGCTGAGAAGATACTCTCTCATTTCCTTAACGCCGTCCTTGTCAAGTCAGTTGAAAGGCTCGTCAAGAATAAGAATCTTCGGGTTTTCCATGATAGCCTGAGCAAGCCCTAAGCGCTGAAAGCCAAAGATATAGTGCTTGCATTCAATACAAAATTAAGTATTGATTCCATAGCTAAGAATCACGAAATTTAGTTTTTTCTTAACCAATTATACAATTCATACATTATTTTTTAAAAACTTCAAACGCATCTTCGTTTTCAAGACTCCATTTATATTTTGTCCCAATGATCTTTGTTCCTTTAAATCTAACAGTAATGGTTTTACCTTTATAATCTGCTGTTATTCTGCAATATATATCCCTGTCATGATATTTATATATTTGTGGATCACCATGGATGATAAGGGAAAGGGTTTGACTGTCGTATCCTGCAGATTCAGCATAGTTGAAGGTCTCATCAACAAAAGTTAATTCATATTTTTTACAAATCTTTTTTTCAAAATATGAGCCAAATATCTTATGATCCATCTGTGGTGATGGTATTTTTGCAAATAGAAAAAGTATCATACCGAGCAGTATTATCGCCAAGACTGAAAATAATATTATTTTTTTTTTCATAATACCTCCACATATATTTATATTAATGCTGTTGTATTTTTTATGAATAAAGGTTTTAGGGTTTTTACGACTTTTTTGTCACTATTTTTAATTTCATAAGAGGCTGTACTACTGTAACCTATTGGGTCATTATTTCCTGTAGACGCATTATCACCATACATCTTTTTATAGTCGACTACTGTCTTAATTGCTACATATGGCTTGTAATAATTTCCTTTGTTTGTAAAACTTCTAGTTAACTTCTCATAATCGTATAACTTTGTTTTTGTGTTTAACTTTCCCTCAGTAAGCACATACTTCCACGCTGTCTTATCACAACTGTAGCCAAATTCCCATCTGCCTTTATACTTAACCCATGTATATTTCATTGTGGTATTTAAGCAAACATCCGACAATCGAAGAAACTTTGAACTATCCGTATATAGATCATGTGGTGACGGCGTACGAGAAAATAGTGATTTTATTACCACCCCTAAAGTTTTACCAGCTATAGGATGACCACATCCTGCTAATAAAGCCCCAAAACCTTTTCCAAATAATGTTGAAACAGCTGTATTTAAATATTTTTTTGCGGTTGCTTCATTGGTGCATTTACCAATAAGATAGATATTGGGAGAATAATTGCGACGTAACTTTGGTTTACTAGTGGATACTTTATCACTTACACTTAGTGAGTAGTATTGATATGACTTTCCACCATAGGAATACGTTGATGATGTGCGAATCACGTCATACATCTTTTCGATTCCCTTACAAGGATAAAAGCTAGCTTTAGCTTTGTTCATAACATTGTAACTACTCGATATATTTTCTTGATTGCAAAATAATTCAGAAATCTCATTTTCGCTTAGTAAAAGGTCTTTAATTTGCAATTCTTTTCTCAAATCGTTGTATTTACTTTCCATAATTATGTCGTCTGGATTATCTTCTAGAGCCGATACAGTATCAAAATACTCAGTAATTAGTTCATCATTTCTCTGTTGATATTCTTGCTCCATTGTATTAAAGTTTGTGAAAACCTCATCACTCTCTGAAATTGTTACATCATCTCCAGATATAGAGATACCAGCCGCAATTATGAATCCTTTGAAATCAATATTTTTAGAATTAATATTTACATAACCATTTGGTGCAAAAAAAATACCTTTATAATTAAATTCATTGGAATTAATCACTATATTTCCTGTGTGAGATGCAATAATTGAATTTTTTGATTCGGAGGTCACAGATGTAGCATTAATAGTAATGTCTCCGTCAGTATATAATCTCCCATCAATATTTAAATCTTGTAAAACCAATGAAAAGTCAGTAAAATAATTATCTCCTTCAATAGTATATAGATTATCAGAGTTAGCTATATTATTAAAATCATCATATTCATTGTTAATAAATATTGCATTTAATGAATCAAAAATTAATCCATTATCATTTTCTGTTCTCATTCCTATTTCTTTTATGCTATTGTATGAAATATTAATAGAACCAGCTCATGCCAATCACAAGAATTGTAATCAAAGAAACGATCCTTTTATACACAAAAAACACCTCCTTTTTTGTTAGCATTAATTCAGAAGCTTTTACTCCCTCATTCATACATAACAAATCAGAAGGTGGATTCGTTACAGAAAAACAAAAAATAGTTTTATTTTTCTGCTTTTTGCACAGAATTTGCTATATCAATTAGTTCATTTCTGCCAATGTTGGAGCTTATCATAATAATATAATCTCCATTATCCCAAATCAAGTGATAAAATTGATGATTATCTATATAATAAACTGCATTGTGTCCGGATATATCTATTGTTGATATTTCAGCGTTTTCTGTGTTAAGTCCCATATCAAATTCGGATTTGACTAACTGCTGATAATCAATTATTGTATTCTCATTTTGATAAATGATATTCCGAGAAATTTTATCATATTCCTCATAAATAACATCATAATCACTCAAATCATAACCTATATCATAGTTGACTTGAATTGTGTCCAATGCAGCCTCATTGCTTTCAACATTTGCTGATATCTCTGAATGGTCTGAAAAAATGCTCATGAAAAAATCCTTAAATGCATTTCTCAAAGCGGATACGCTCATTATTGTTGTAAATGCAGCAATAAAAATCACTATAAAAATACAAGCCACTCGCTTACTGGCTGTATTAATCATTTGGTAGTACGGCTTTTTCTGGCGACCTATCAGCTTATTCATCTTTCGGGTAAACTTATCTGAAAACTTATAGTCATTGTTATGTGCAGGAACAGATAATTCATATTCTCTTGTCAAAGCCTCAGATATTGCTCTCTTAAACTGAGTATTATTCAATGTGACTACTCCTTTCTAAGATGTCTTTCAACATCTTTTTAGCTCTTAATGCACGTTGTCTGACCAATTCAGAAGATATTTCAAGTTGTGTTGCCGTTTCTTTTGCTGAGAACTCTTGCAGAAAATACAGATAGATAACATCCTTATAAATCTGCGGAAGTTGTTTTATTGCTAATAAAAGTTCATCATAGTTTTGTTTTTCAAAATATGATTCATCAACTATTTCAGTTTCAAATAATTCTGTACTATGCTTTGCACGATTTTGATTTTGCCTATAAATATTTATCGCTGTGTTTCTACATATAATAACAATATATGCTTTTAATTCGTGACATGGAATTTGTGAAACTTTTGAAAAGTTATCTGCTATTTTCAAAAAAGACTGATGTACAGCATCCTCAGCATCTTCCTTGTTTTTCAAAATGCCATATGCAACCGCATACATATCCTGCTTGTATTTTATGTAAAGCTGTTCAAACTGATTTTTTTCTTCGTTGGTTTCGAGCATTGATAGGTAAATTGCCAGCATCAAATCACCTCTCCGTTTTTTGTCTGTGCATAACAGTATATCATTAAAAGATAAATATTTCAAGTGCATTTTCAGTATGAACATAAAAATGATAATTATTTACTTTCAACCGGACAGCCCAGAAAAGTTAAGTCCGCAGACTTAGCAAGCATCGCAAACGGCAGTCCGCCCACAAGGGGCAGACCACCGATTGCGGCTTGTCGGGGAGAACCCCGAACCCCCAATCTGCCACTCCCTCCCTCTCACAGTGCGACGGCGAAAACGCACATCTTACCCCCGTGTCAAAATCAAATCT
>ENA-ORNR01000782-ORNR01000782.1-human-gut-metagenome-genome-assembly--contig:-NODE-782-length-30397-cov-14.109254_pt1 | contig 30397 bp, 16 predicted proteins | sample MGYA00242114_ERZ509020 | MGnify/ENA primary metagenome ERZ509020 (study PRJEB26280, sample SAMEA2338758) | human gut metagenome | biome: human gut; feature: human-associated habitat; material: faeces...
GTTTGTACTTTCCTCTCAGCAATTTTGCAACTTTTGCTCCCAGACGACCTAAAGTCTGGTCTGTAGCGTCAACAATAACCCATTCTTTGGTTACGGTTGCCTTGTTTGCAGAAATGGTCTTGTAACTTAAAGTATCCACTCTTAAATTTGTTTTTTAAATGTTACTACTAAAATTTCTTCACCACTTATTAGTCCTCCCCGGACAAAGGACGACTAACTCGCTATGAATTAATCTCTTATCATTTTGTGATAATAATCGGCTTGCAAAAGTACGGCTTTTCTTTGAATTGGCAAACAAATTCTTCCTTTTTTTGGATTTATTCGGTTGAATGACAAGGAGTAGATAATAAGGTATACAAAAGTCCGGCACCGGGGAAGACACCGTCCGGCACCGGGGAAGGCATGGTTCGCCACCGAGGAACACAGGCTTCGGCACCGGGGAAAAAAGTACAGATTTCCACCCCTTCCACAAGCCCTCTGGCGGGTATCGGGATAAAATCAAAAAGCTTTTAGACGAATTCAAAATCCTTATACCTGTTTCCATAAGGAATAAAAGACATAATTCAACGACCGAATGCAAGAATTACGGTAATTTAGCAGCAGAATTTCAAAGTCAAGACTCAATGCTAATTTAACCATTAAAAACATGAGAAGAATTTTATTTCTAATCGCAGGGATCGGTCTTTCACTGACACTGCATGCACAACAAAAGAATTTTTCAACCAAGGATCACGGTTTCGTACATGGCGCATCCAAGCAATACGAATGGCCTACCGATCCTGAAGTACTAAAGAAGCTGGACGAATGGCAAGACCGCAAGTTCGGAATTATGTTCCATTGGGGCGTCTACTCCGTTCCCGGAATCTCGGAATCATGGGCGCTTTGTTCGGAAGACAGATTTACGGCACGACGTAAGAAGATTCGCCCGGGCGCAACCTACGGAGATTTCAAGAAATGGTATTGGGGGCTTGCAGATTCCTTTAATCCTACCAAGTTTGAACCTTCCGAATGGGCTTCCATTATGAAAGACGCCGGTTTCAAATACCTTATATTTACGACCAAGCATCATGACGGATTTTGTATGTTCGACTCTAAATACACTGATTACAATATCGCTAAAGGTCCTTACAAAGATGGGAAGTATAGCAATGTTGCCTATCACTTGTTCGACGCATTCAGACAAGAGGGATTTATGATAGGCGCTTATTTTTCCAAGCCGGACTGGCACTGCGAGGATTATTGGGATCCATATCTGTCCACCCCGACACGAAATCCGAATTACGATATTAAAAAATATCCGGAGAAATGGGCTAAATATCAGCAATACACAGCCAACCAAATCGACGAATTGATGTCTAACTATGGTAGCATGGACATCCTTTGGTTGGATGGAGGCTGGGTAAGAAAGCCTCAACAGGACATCAAACTGGATGAAATCATTGATAATGCCCGCAAAAAACAGCCCGGTCTGATTGTCGCAGACAGGACTGTCCCCGGACGAAACGAAAACTATCAGACACCGGAACTTACTATTCCCAAGACCCAGCTAAATCATCCCTGGGAAAGCTGTATCACCATCAGCAATAGCTGGGGATGGAATCCTAAGCCCAAGCTTAAATCTGCAGCATGGGTTATCAACACCTTAGCAGAGGTCACTGCTAAAGGTGGATGTCTAGCCCTGAATGTAGGACCAACGGGAGAAGGCGTCATCGAAGAGGAAGTCATAAAACGCCTGAAGACCATAGGAGCATGGTTAAAGAAAAACGGCACAGCTATCTATGCGACCCGCCCCACTCCTAACTACCATAGTGGAAATGTATGGTTCACAGCCAACAAAGACAAGAAGACTTTGTACGCCATCTATACCCTGCCCGAAGGAGAAGATTTGCCGTCAACCATCGAATGGGAAGGCAACGAACCCACCGGGAAGATGACATTGTTACAGAATGGAGCACGAGTGAAATACACTTGTGAGAACGGTAAAGTAACAGTTACACTGCCTGAAGGCTTAAAAAAAGAAGCTTTGGCATTCAGTTTCAAGATTAAGAAACAATAGGTATTTATTATAATTACCACAAATACAGCTATTTAATCACTCATAATAGATAAATCCTAAAGGTTTTTACACAAATTCTAAAGCCCATTATCAGTTTTCAAATAAAGGAAAGACAATAGGGAAACAACATTTATACGAAAAGCCCATACCTTTGCCATAGATTCTTAACTCAGAAAACAACGAATAGAATTGATATGAAAAACATTCAAAGAATTCTCCTTTTTGCGGTTTGCCTTTGCACCGCATTTACAGTTCAAGCCCAAAGCCTGACGGTCACCGGAAAGGTGATTGATGCGGAAGGCTTGGAAGTCATCGGAGCCAACATTACCCTCAAAGGTGCTTCCGGTGTCGGCTCAATCAGTGATTTAAGCGGAAATTACAGGCTGAAAGTCGACAATGCCGCCAAGGCTATCCTTGTATTTTCTTATATAGGAATGAAAACACAAGAAGTCCCCGTAAAAGGGAAAGCGGTCATCAACGTGACGCTGCAAAGTGATGCGAAAGCATTGGATGAAGTGGTAGTAGTAGGTTATGGAACAAGCAAGCGCAGTGACCTGACGGGCTCCGTCGTTTCCGTAAAGAGTGAAGACCTGATGAAAATGCCTACCTCCGATGTCGCCCAAGCATTGGCGGGAAGAGTGGCAGGTGTGCAAATCACGCAAAGCGAAGGAGCCCCCGGTTCTGAAATATCCATTCGTGTACGTGGAGGTATTTCCATTACCCAAAGCAACGAACCTCTTTATATCATCGACGGCTTCCCCAGCGAAGACGGGATGTCAACTCTCGACCCTGCGGAAATCGAAACCATTGATATCCTGAAAGACGCTTCGGCAACAGCCATTTACGGTGCACGCGGAGCAAACGGAGTAGTAGTCATTACCACCAAGAAAGGAAACAAGGACGATAGCAAAATGTCGGTCAGCTTTGACAGCTATGTCGGTGTAAAGACATTGGCGCGTAAGCTTCCGGTACTCTCCACCAAAGAGTTTGTATTGCTCGACTATGAACGCAGCTTACAGTTTGACGGCGAGTCCGGAATAAAAAACTTCCAAAACACATACGGTTCATTCCTCGACATTGACGAAAACTACGGAAGCCGTCCCGGCATTGACTGGCAGGAAGAGACTTTAGGCAGGACAACGACTTCACAAAACTACCGTGTCAACATATCCGGTGGCAACAAAGACTTGAAATATTCTCTTAACTACAGTTATTTCAAGGATCTCGGGGCAATGGTATATAGCGGCAGCGACAAGCACAACATATCATTCAGCATTTCCCACAAATCCACCAAACGCCTTTCCATCAATGCACGTGTGAATTATAACCAATCTCGTATTTACGGTATGGGAACTTCCGAAGAATCCACCCGCTTTAACAAGATGGAACATATTCTCCAGTATCGTCCCACAGCCGGTATATATAAAAGCGATGAGGACTTTCGAAATAGCGAAGATACCATAGAGGACGACGACTCCAACCCGATGCAGAACCCGTTGATTTCCGCATCGGAAGAAATCAATAACAAGCAATTGCGTACCTTTCAAGCAAACGGAGGACTAACGTTTAAGATATTCAAAGGCCTGACGTTCCGCAACAATACCGGAATGCGTTACCAGACGGTACGTAATGACATTTTTTATGGCGAGCGTTCCAGTTTCGGTAAACGTTCCAACGCCAACGGTTACATCCAATATGCGGAGAACAGCAGTTTCCAGACTTCCAACGTACTTAACTACGAATACAAAAGGAAGAAACACAAATTAATCGCCATGCTCGGACAGGAATGGGTATCACGCTGGACACGCAATATGAGAGCGAGCGCTACCAATTTCCCCAACAACGATATCAACCTGAATGATATGGGCTTGGGAATTCCCGGCTCCATCACTTCCAACTTCAACGATGACGACAAACTGTTGTCTTTCTTCACACGGTTCAATTATAATATAGGAGAGAAATATCTGTTCACAGCCACCCTGCGCGCGGACGGTTCTTCCAAGTTCAGCGCAGACAAGAAGTGGGGATTCTTCCCCTCTTTCTCAGCGGCATGGCGTATGGGGGAAGAAGAATTTATCAAGAAACTAGGCATATTCTCCGATCTGAAACTACGCGCAGGATACGGTATGGCAGGAAACAACCGCATTGGCAGCTACGCTTCTTTGGAACTTCTGAATTCCATAAAGTATCCCAACGGTGAAAATTACACACCGGGATATGTGCCGGCCTCCATTCCGAATGAATATCTGCAATGGGAATCGAATAATACGTTCAATCTCGGAATAGACCTTGGATTCCTCGAACAGCGACTCACCATCTCGCCGGAATTCTATGTCAACCAAAGTACACACCTGCTTTTAAACTCACGTATCCCCAGTTCTTCCGGTTACAGCAACATGGTACGCAACATCGGAAAAACACAGAATGTAGGTGTAGACCTGACAATCAGCTCCGTCAATATCCAGAAAAGGAACTTTACCTGGAACACCAGCCTGAACCTTTCCCACAATAAGAACAAAATCAAAGCCCTCTCCGGTGAAGAGTTCTTCTTGGAAGAAGCAAAATTCGGATATAACCAGAAGACCCATAAAATAGAAGTAGGCAAACCCATCGGGCAGTTCTACGGATATCGCACTTTGGGGCTCTATCAGGTAGAAGATTTCAATTACGACCCGAACACAAAGAAATATACCCTGAAAGAAGGCATTCCATACAGAGGTTCACGCAATGATATACAGCCGGGTATGTGGAAATTCGCCGATACGGATCATAATAATGTAATCGACGAGAATGACCAGACGGTCATAGGCAACGCCAACCCCACCTTCTATGGTGGATTAAACAACTCTTTCACATACAAAAACTTTGATCTGAGTGTGTTCTTCACTTTCTCATACGGTGGAGAAGTACTGAATGCCACGAAACTGACCAATACACAAGCCGGAAAATCCAACTATAACGTACTGGATGTCGCCAATAGCCATAAACGCTGGATGACCATCAACGCCAATGGAGATATCATCACCGACCCAGCGGAACTTGCAGCGTTGAATGCAGGCAAAAGCGTAGCAGCCGTTTATGATATGGAACAAGGAGATACCTACATCCATTCATGGGCTGTAGAAGACGCATCCTACCTTCGTCTGAGTAATATAACCATCGGATATAACTTCCCCAGACAATGGATACGGAAAGCGTCCATCCAGAAACTCCGCCTATACGCCACAGGCAGCAACCTGTTCGTATGGACTCCCTACACCGGATTCGATCCGGAAGTATCTACCAAAGGAAACAACTTAACCCCCGGCGTAGATTTCGGAGCTTATCCGAGAAGCCGTAGCTTCGTATTCGGTCTGAACGTAACATTCTAATTCATTCAAAAACAAGATAAGATGAAAAGCTGTAATACCTATATTTATATATTAAGTCTCTTGCTGGCAGGCGGATTATCCACCACATCCTGCTCCGACCTATTGACGGAAGACCCGAGTTCCTATTACGAAAAGAAAGAAATATTTGCCAGTGAAGAGAAAGCGGCAATGGCGGTCGTCGGGGTATACGATGAACTTCCGACACTTTACAGTTATATGGATATGGCATTTCCATGTTCGGACGATACTTACTATGTATCCGGCTTAACCGCCGACAAAGGACGACGCGACATCGCCCATTATAAACTGACCAGTTCCAACACGTGGGTAAATAGTGTATGGCAAGGCAATTATACCGGAATCGAACGTGCCAACTACACCATTGAAGGAATCGAGGGTATGGAGAATTACGAGGGAGATGAAGGTTTGCAGTCACTGGTTGCGGAAGCAAAATTTCTGAGAGCGTTGTATGCTTTCAACCTTGTGCGCTATTGGGGAGACGTGCCGTTCAAAACTACCTCTACCAATGTGAATAAAGATATTTATCAGCCACGTGTCAGCCGTGAACTCATCTACGACCAGATGATCGATGACCTGAACTTCGCCAAAAATCATCTCCCTTGGGCTACCGCAGCCACCAGCCCCGAAAAAGCGACCCAGGGTGCTGCCCGTGCACTTCTGATGCGTGTCCTGCTCCAACGTGCCGGTTATAGTCTGCAAATGGACGGAAGCATAACCCGCCCCGACGACGCGAAACGCAAGGAATACTTCGAAGACGTTATTGAAGAATGGAAAGCCTTTCAGGAGAACAAATACCACGATTTCTATCCCGGCGGTTATACGGAGCTGTTCAAAGGCTTTTCCGCCGGAACGATTGACTCCAAAGAAAGCCTGTTTGAAGTAGCGTTCTATAGTGCCGACGGGAAGAGCGGAGCCAAAGGATATTGGGGAACCTATATCGGACCATCCGTAGCGCAGCCCAGTATCAAAGTGACGGAAGTAAGTCATTTCATGGGACGTGCCAGCGCCATGTTCCGTGCAGTACCCGAATGGAGAGATTTCTTTGATGTGCAGGAAGAAGACGAGGATGGTACTATCATCAAAGGTGACGAACGCCGTGACGTGATGATTTGCAACTACAAATTCACTTGGGATAAAGAGGCATACAATCACAAGAAAGTAGTCAATAAAAGCGGAAAAGACTGGTATCCGGGCAAATGGCGCCGTGAATGGATGCCTATCGGATACAAAGACCCGAACGTGACCGATGTCAACTTCTGCTACCTGCGCTATGCCGACGTAGTATTGATGGCTGCCGAAGCCTATAACGAGACAGAAAACACCGCCGAAGCCTGGAAGCTGCTCAATAGTGTGCGCAGACGTGCCGGTGCGCGGGAAATCACAACGGAGAACTATCAGGAACTGATGAAAGAGAAAGTCTACAAGCTACGGTTTATTTCCGACAGCGATGATGCGGGCAAGTTCCGTACGGCATTATTTTGGGAGCGTGGCTTTGAGTTGGCTTTTGAAGGACAACGCAAATACGACCTTATCCGTTGGGGCATTATCAAAGATGCCTTGTCGCTGTTCGGCAGCCGTTCGGAAGTGAACACAAGTACCACAACCGCCTACCCTGCCGGGGAGAATTTCCAAAAAGGAAAGCATGAACTGTTCCCCATCCCATTGGATGAATTGCAATTGAACCCTCTGTTAGAAAATAAGAACAACCCTAATTATTAATAGTACCATGAAAAGATCAGTTAGCACCATACTATTCTGCTGTCTGGCGGCAATCTCCGGAATGCAGGCACAGCAAAAGTCCGCACGGATCAAGTTGAACGAGGTAACTCTCATGCACGAGATGCGCTCCACCCCATCCCCGCTGGACAAAGCGACGGTAAACGACCGCGCCGTTTCGTTCCAATGGCCGCTTCATGCAGATGTAGATACTTCCGAAGAGGTATTGGACGGAATGAAATCCGCCAAGAAGAAAGTAGACAAGTCGCAATTGAAATACCGGTTACGCTATTCACAGGATGCAGCCATGAAGAGCAATGTTGTGCAGGTGGAAAGCCGTTGGCCTTTCTTTAACCCGGAAAAGGATCTGGACGCCGGTGTATGGTATTGGCAGTACGGATATGTGGAAGACGGAAATACTTTATGGTCTCCTGTCCTGCAATTCACCGTCAAAGCCAATCCGGACAAATTCTGTCCGCCATCATTCAAGACGATGCAGGCACGTTTGTCCACGAATCATCCGCGCATCCTGATACAGAAAGATAAATGGACGGACTTTATGAGCAACAGCAAGTCCAAGCCCGAACATCAATGGTATCTGGAACGTGCAGACAAGGTTCTGACAATTCCGATGCAATCCGTTAATGACATCAAAGCCGACCTTGCCAAAGGACTGAAGAGCGAGATGCAGCGCAGCGCCATGCTAACCCGTGAAAGCCGCCGCATCATCGACAAAGAAGAGGGTAACGTGGAACTCCTGATACGCGCCTACCTGCTGACCAAAGATACCCGTTACAGCAAAGAGGCTATCAAACGCATCATGGAAATGCTTAGTTGGGATAAAAACAAAAACGTGATGGGGGACTTCAATGCCGCTACTATGCTTTCACTCAGTTCGCTGGCATACGACTCATTCTATGATCTGCTGACCGAGCCGCAAAAACAGGATTTATTGAAAGAAATAAAAAGACGCGGAAGTGAGTTCTATGCGAACTTCAACAACCGGCTGGAGAACCATATTGCCGACAACCACGTCTGGCAAATGACACTTCGCATTTTCACATTCGCCGCATTCAGCGTGTATGGTGATCTTCCCGAAGCAACGGTATGGGCGGATTACTGTTACAATGTATGGCTGGCACGATTCCCCGGTCTGAACAAGGACGGTGCCTGGCACAATGGCGACAGTTATTTCGCCGTCAATTTCCGCACACTCATCGAAATTCCTTACTTTTACAGTACCGTCACCGGTTTCGATTTCTTCAGTGATCCATGGTATCAAGGTTCTGTCATGTACACCATGTACCAGCAACCTCCTTTTTCCAAATCCGGAGGAAACGGTAGCGGACATCAAGGCAACCTTAAACCGAATTCGATTCGTGTAGGCTATCTGGACGCATTGGCACGACTAACCGGCAATACATACGCAGCCGACTACGTACGTCGCGTCGCCACTACTCCCGACTATCACAAGCGTCTTATAACCGTAAAATCCGGTAGCCTGGCATGGTTTCGTCTCCAATGTGACAAACCTTTGCCGACAGGAGAAGGACTCACCTCACTCCCGATGGGATATGTCTTTCCTCAGAGCGGTCTTGCCTCTTTCATGACCAACTGGGATCGCGTAGGCAGCAACGCCATGTTCAGCTTCCGCAGCAGTCCTTACGGCAGCACGTCACACGCCATAGCCAACCAAAACGCGTTCAACACCTTTTTCGGAGGAAACTCGCTCTTCTACAGCAGCGGTCATCACATCGCCTTTGTAGACAAGCATAGTATGCTTTGCCACCGTTCCACCCGAGCTCACAACACAATCCTCGTGAATGGTATGGGACAGCGTATCGGTACAGAGGGTTATGGCTGGATTCCACGCTATTATGTAGGCGAGAAAATCGGCTATGTGCTCGGCGACGCTTCCAATGCATATGGAAAAGAGGTTTCTCCCCTTTGGCTGGAACGTGGCAAAGAGGGCGGCATTGAATATACTCCCGCCAACGGCTGGGACGAGAATCATCTGAAAACTTTCAGACGACATACGGTTGCTTTAGGCAAATCGGGACTGATGTTTATCTACGACGAACTGGAAGCGGACGAGCCTGTCACTTGGGATTATCTGTTGCACACAGTCATCAAGCCGATGAGTGTTACCAAGAAAGACAACTTCGTACACATACAGGCCACCAACAAGAACGGTGCTTCCGACGCTTACCTCTTTTCAAGCGGTGCATTGAAGACGGATACCACCAGTCAGTTCTTCGTTCCCGCCGTCAACTGGCTACGGGCGGATGCAAACGGTAAGTTCGCTCCTTACCCCAACCATTGGCATTTCAAGGCTACTTCCGAAAAGAAACAAATATATCGTTTCGCAACGGTCATCAACACACATGCGCTGAACAAGCCTGCCGCCGACCCGCAGATACTGCCCGACGGACGTATCAAGATAGGTAGCTGGATTATCAAAGTGAACGTATCGTCGGAAGGCACTCCATCTTTCTTCATCCGTTCCACCCGAAAAGGGGAAGATGTGAACATTACCTATAAAGGCGGAGCCACTATCGTACGCGAAGACGGCTACCAAACGACTTTAGTAGACAAATTGCCTGAACTGGAAATCTAAAAACAACCTGAAAGATATGAAAACAAAAAGATACTTGGTACAAGGCTTCCTGTTGCTGCTTTGCTCTCTGACAGCAATGGCGGGTTCTCCGTCTGAAGGAACACAACACCCGCAGGAACCGCAGAAACAAAACGGGAAACGCCCGCGCATACAGACATCGGCGAGCGAAAAAGAAATCGTATTCAAGCCCGTTGCCGGACAAGGGCAAACAGTTGTGAACGATTCTCCTAAGAAAAAGGAAGCGAAAAAAGAGTCCCGGCAACCTAAGACTAAAGTCTCTCGGCAACGCAAAGTTTCCGAACGTTATATGGCACTTAAAACGAATATTGCCTACGATGCCATTGCTGTGCCGAACCTTGCATTCGAAATACAGTGCAGCAAACATATTTCCGTTGAACTGCCTGTCATGTTCAGTGGCTGGGATATCAGTAGCGAACACGCAGCCCGTACCTTCGCTATCCAGCCCGAAGGACGCTGGTGGTTGAAAAAAGCCGGAACAGGCCATTTCTTCGGGGTGCACGCCCACATGGCATTCTTCAATGTGAAATGGGACGAGAACCGTTATCAGGATACCGGTCGCCCACTATTGGGAGCAGGTGTAAGTTATGGATATAAGCTTCCCTTATCCCGCCATTGGGGAGCGGAGTTTACCTTAGGCGCCGGATATGCCAATATGAAGTACAACACCTATTATAATATAGACAACGGAGCTCAAATAGAAACCCGAAGCCGTAACTATTGGGGGATTACCCGTCTCGGTTTGTCATTGTCTTATCACTTTTAAGCCAGTTCGATTATGAAAAGAAATACATATACCTCTATTATTCGTACGCTGGGTTGCCTGCTGTTATTGCCGGTATTTGCAAGTAGCTGTATTCATGAAGATCCGGAGCTGACGGCTGACGGAGAAATCGGAGTAGATCCTACCGCTGTCAATATCATGACCAACCTGACTTTGGAAACACCCTTCGACCCGATAGACATCAGCCGCAACACCCGTGCGGAAGAAGAAACTGAATTCCTGCATCGTTTCACGGTTTCTGCCTATGAGGGTACACAGAAAGTAGCGTCGCAAGTTATTTTCCAGAAGGTACAGACAGGAGAAACCACCATCAGCATACCCGTCCAACTGAAGCTCCACGCCCGCAAGTATCAGATTGCCGTATGGGCGGACTATGCAGGTAAAACAGGAGACACTTACCAACTCTTCTACAACGCGGAAGACAAAGGATTTATCATGCGGGCCACTCCTTATAAAGCCAACTCCAAGTATTATGACGCTTTTTACGGAAGCACTTCGCTGGATTTAAGCGCCTATCGTGACCAATGGAATGTCACCGTGCCGACAGATATCGAAATGATCCGTCCGATGGCACGCTACAACCTGATAGCCACAGATGTTGAAAAGTTCCTACAGAAAGTGGACAAGAAAGAAATCACGGGAAAGAAGTTTACTATTACCGTGAAGTACAACTACTATCTGCCCACCGCCTTCGATGCGCTCACCGGAAAATTGAAGCGTTCCCTGCAATATATGGAATATAACAAGACGGTTGAACTTGCAACACTACGAGGATTAGAGAATAAGGACGAGTTCACTATCGGATTCGACTATCTGCTCATCAATAACGAGAGCGCAGCTTCTGTCCCGGTGACTATCGAGATAACCAATGATAGTAAGAAAGTGGTGGCACGCTACCAGAATCTGAAAATACCCTATGAACGGAACAAGGAGACCAATATACGGGGACACTTTATGACCGCCAGTCCGGGTATCGATTTCGATCCTGACTTTGAGGACGAGGACATCATTATCGATGTTACTCCCATCACTCCAACCGAATAATAATAATTATAATACACTTTAATCATTACCATTATGAAAAAGAACTTTATTTATTTCGCAATCACGCTGCTCATGGGGCTGTTTGCCGCATGTAGCCAGGAAGAAGCTCCGGAAGCTTCAAGCAATGCTAACAATTTAGTTAACATCTCGGCTGAATTACCCTCTGAATTTGCACAAACACGTGCTATCCCCGAAGTGACCGGCCACTACCTGCGTTGTATCCTCGAAATCAGCGATGCAGACGGTAATCAGGTCTATCGGGAAGAAAAATTAGGAACCGAAGCCACTAACGGAAAACTTTCTTTCACCTTTGCACTCGAAAACGCCGGGACTTATAAGTATATGATGTGGGCGGACTTTATCCCCGCTGAGGGACAAGGCAAAGACCAAGTAACCGGACGCTACACCGACAAGTTCTACAATACGGAAGACCTTACCAAAGTCACAATCAAAGATGCAAGCCTGCTCTACAATAGTGACGCTTGCGACGCTTTCTCCGGTCAAGGTTCTTTTGAAAAGAGCCAAGCTTCTTTAGAGAGCCCGCTGAATGTCACCCTGACCCGCCCGTTCGCCAAACTGATTGTTTCGGACAAGAGCAAGGCAAACTTCGACAAATGCCAGAAAGTAGCTGTCAGCCAGAAGATTCCGGCCGCTTTTAATGTTTCAACAGGCAAGGTTTCTACGGAGATGATTGCCGCCATCATGTCAGCCACCGAACCAATCGGAACAGGCGAGACTACCGGTGAGACAACCGATCTGCAACTTTTCTCTTGTTATGTCTTCGCAGAAGACGATGTTTTAGGAGAAATAGCCCTGACTTTTGTAACAGAGGATGGCGGACGCACCGTTGCTATCCCCGCCAATGTGCCTGTCAAGAAGAATACACGTACACAAGTCAGAGGATATTTCATAGCGGAATCTTCTGCAGATACACAAATTGATACTGACTTCGGAGAATGGAATCCGGACATAGACGGCGGAGACCTCGAGCCTGTAGTACCGACAGTAAATCCGGAAATTGGTGATTTCTATTATAAAGACGGTACATATTCCGCTGAATTGAAAGAGGATGCAGAGAATCCGTGCATCGGTGTTGTATTTGCAACAACACCATTGGATGAAGATGTAGCATCTAACTACGGGAGCGAATATACGGCTATTAAAGGATATGTAGTCGCACTGGAAAGCGCACCGACTAATACACGTTTGGAATTTTGTGCCAAAGGTAGTGCTATTGATTTCACAGGAATGGAGTTAAACAAAACTGGATATGAAAATACAAAGGCGTTTTTTGCAGATGAACGTTATACCAATAATACAGACAAATATCCCGTAATTGAGAAATACCTTGCTTTCAAAACAAAGACGCCTACTCCTGAAAAGTCAAGCGGATGGTACATACCTTCCATCAATCAATTAAAAGAAATGACAATCGGATATTATGGTTCCGAAGAGACTGCTAAAAACGAGACATTTGTCAATGCCATAAACGCAATAGAAGGCGCTAACCTATTTGTTCATACCACAACATCGGCACGCTACTTACTTTCCAGCAGTGTCAGCAACAAATCCATCAGTCCTATCACACTTACTAATAATGTATTGGATGCTAATACCAAAATTCAGCCCATTTTCAACACAGACCCCGACAAAGCCGGTGTACAAGGACAAATCCGTCCTATCCTCACCATTTTAGAATAAACAGTCGAAAGCGAACACAATAATCAAGTCAAGATAAGCAAGGCCCCCCCAATGCCTTGCTTATCCTTTACTTCTTTTCATTCACTTTTTATCAAATCATCTTATGAAAACATACTTCCGCTTCCGGAACCTCTTTTACGTCCTTATCTGTTCAGGGATATTAGCTACCTCATGCAGCGATGATTCCCTCCCCGTGACAGACAACAAAGAAATAGCCGACAGTACCGAATCTCCCGATGCATGGCACGACAAGATTCGCGAGAAGCCATACCCCAAAGCGGACAATGAAATATTCATTAACCCTGCCCCGTTCATCGTGCCCCAAGATATGATGACCGGAGAGCAGCTTCAATTTTCCCTCTCACAAAAAGAAGACTTTCCGGATGCGGAAACCATCGTGTCCGAACCAAAGCCGTGGTGTATGTTCAATCCACACCAGATAATGAATAGCGGTACCTGGTACTGGCGTTTCCGTTCCATCGTCTCCGGCACGCCACAGCCCTGGAGCGCTACCTACTCATTCGAGATAAAAGATGATACTCCTAAATTTGTAACGCCGACTTTCGATACGTTCTTTCTGAATATCCCCCACACTCATCCCCGTTTATACTGTTTTCTGGACAACTACTTGGAACAGGCACGCAAAAACGCTTCCAAGCACCGGGAATATAAGGCTCTGACCGGACGTGCCAATACCGCAGCAGGAATCGATTATACTACTGCTTATCCCAACCCGTTCGACTTTGAGAGCACCGAAGATATAAAGCTCCATGTAGATATGCTCTATCAAGCCTATCATCTGACGCAGAATACAAAGTACCTGGACAAGATGAAAGAGATTCTAAGATATATGCGACAAAAGCTTTCAAGTCTCACCGATAAAGAGCTGTTCGCAACCAACTTCGGCTCCACCAACATCGCCATTATCTTTATCGAAATATACGACATCGCTTTCAACGAGCTTTCCGCAGAGGAGAAAAGAGATACTGAAGAGCTATTGATGAGGATTGCCCACCACTATTATAAGATGTATCGGGGAATGCAGGAAAACCGTTTCTTCGATAACCACTTCTGGCAACACAATATGCGCATTCTCTTCCAGTCCGCACTCGTCCTGTTCGACAAGGACGCATATACGGAAGAATGTTCCGAAATGCTTGAATATTATTACGAACTCTGGACAGCCCGCGCTCCGGACGCCGGATACAACCGTAGCGGGCTTTGGAAAAACGGTGTGGGATACTTCACCGCCAATGTGAAAACTCTTTTTTATATGCCGTCGCTATTTTCCACACTGACAGGCAGTAATTTCCTTACTCATCCGTGGTATCGGAATGCCGGTCAGGCACTTGTATACGCCTGGCCTCCTCAATCCAAGAGCACCAGCTTCGGAGACGGCAACGAGAAAGCAAGTACCCCCGACCGTCAACGGGTGGCTTTCGCCGATTTCCTCGCACGGGAGACGGGGGACGCATACGCCTCTTGGTATGCCAAGCAATGCGACGAGACATTAGTCACGGACGTAGATATGCGTTTGTATCGTATGATCAGTCCGAAAACTTATTCGGGAGAGGAGTTGCCGTCTTATTCTCCCAAGTTACTATGGTATAAAGATGCAGGAGAGGTGGCCATCCACTCGGACTTACAGCATATAGACAATAACCTCTCACTCGCTTTCCGTTCGAGCACATTCGGGTCCAACAGCCATGCCGTTGCCGATCAGAACAGTTTCACCTTGCTCTATCAAGGTCATGACGTATTCCGAAACGGCGGCTATTACATCGGAGCCGGCAACACTCCCTACAATCTGCTGTGGTATCGACACACGCGCGGTCATAACAGCATTCTGGTGAATGGTATCGGACAACCTTATTCCTTGGCGGGATACGGACAAGTACTGAGGGCCATAGGAGGGAATCACATCGCTTATTGTCTGGGAGACGCATCGAAAGCCTATAACGGCATCAGTGAAGAGAAGTCTTGGACCGATTTATTCGCAAGCGCAGGCATTGCTCAAACTCCGGAAAACGGTTTCGGTAAAACTCCGTTGAAGAAATACAAACGCCACATACTAGTACTTTATCCGCAGACCGTGCTCATCTACGACGAACTGGAAGCAAGCGAGTCTGTACGATGGGAATGGCTGTTACACAGTCCCACCCCATTCTCTATAGACAACACCCGCAAAAGTTGGAAGACAGCAAATACGGAAAAAGAGTTCTATACTAAAGTTTCTCAATTCAGCGACATATCTTCCGATATTTCGCAAACCGACCAGACCATTATACCGATAACGGAAACGCCTGACCCTCAATATCCAACCTTATGGCATTTGACCGGTACTTTCGCACAAAGCGAACGGAACCGTATATTGACCATTATCCAAATAGCTTCGGATACGGAACAGGCACCCGCAATTACCCGTCAGGGAGATACCTTCTACTGTGGCAACTGGGACATAACAGCCATCCTTAATCCGCAGGAACCGGCAGAATTGATTGTGACTAACCGCAACACTCCTACCGTATTCAGTTATTCTCCGGGTAACCCGACAATCGAAGGAAGCACTTATCTGCGTAGATACGCTTCTTCTTCGCTACTCTATGACGAAACGAACGGGAAATACGGTGTAACGGAACAGACTGACTATATACCGGCTTCCACCCGGATGGCACAATAACAAATATCATGCAAACGAGCAGGATAAAGCAATATTTCGGTACGATGTTTGGCTATTGAATGAAAGATGTTTATCTTTACCTTCGCATTTATCAGTAATCACATTGATTATCCAACATTTATGAAGAACCGAAATATGCCCGCAAACATCCTGCTCAGCATTTGTCTCTTATGCTGTTTGTCTCTCTGCCAAGCGGCAGCACGTAATTCCAGCCGTATTCATTTCAAACGACTTTCGGTAAACGACGGAATGTCTCAAAGTACTGTTCTTGCCCTGACGCAAGACCATAATGGAAAAATCTGGGTAGGAACAATGGATGGGCTGAATTGGTATGACGGTTACCGATTCGCCCCTTTTCATAAGGATCTGAATGACAGTACCAGCCTCAGCAACAGTCATATATACTCTCTCTACACAGATGCGGACGGCACGGTATGGGTAGGAACTCTGACTGGATTGTCGCGATACAATATCGTAGGAAACAACTTCACCAATTATACTTTACCCGAAGGAGCGCCTGTACAGATTTTTGCCATTGAGGAACTCAAAGACAAGCAACAGCTTTTGCTTGGCACGAACAACGGACTGGCGGTCTTTGACAAGAAGACCGGACTGATGCAATTACATCCCCACCTGCAAGCAACAACCGTTTATTCCATCCGCAAAGCCAACGACGAGGTTCTGCTGGGTACTCACACCGGTATTTACCATTACCTGCCACAAGATAACTCCATAGCCCGGCTGCTTCCGGAACTGAAAAACGAAGTGATCTCCTCCATCGTCTACGATCCCAGAAAACGTGTCTATTGGATGGGCTCTTTTATAAACGGAGTATATTGCATGGACGACAAATTCCAGATAAAGAAACACTACCCATATACAGACAGACAACAAAAAGAGCCGTTAGGAACTGTACGCACACTGGCGCAAGACGACAAGGGGAATCTGTGGATCGGAACCATCAACGGGTTGTTTATCCTTGAACCGGAAACCGAAGCAATGGAAAAATACACCTTCTCCCATGAAAACGGAAACTCGCTAGGCCACAACTCCGTACGTTCTCTTCTGAAAGACAATCAAGGCGGCATGTGGGTAGGGACATTCTACGGAGGACTGAGCTACTATCATGCTATGGCACCGGCATTTGACACCATGACTTATTCCGCCTATAAGAATTCACTTAGTGACAATACGGTCAGTTGCATTGTAGAAGATCCCTCTACAGGAAACCTATGGATCGGAACCAACGATGGCGGACTAAATGAATATAACCGCCGCACCAACCATTTCTCCGTCTTCCGGGCCAACCGCAAGGATGCACACGCATTGCAGTCGGACAATATCAAATGTGTACTTCCCGACGACGATGGCGTTTATATAGGGAGTCATGGAGGAGGGTTAAGCTATCTGTCCACCCGCACCCGGCAAATAAAGAATTACACATTTCCGGGAGCTGTCTCGTTCAACAACAGTTGCTATTCACTGCTCGACGGACAAGACGGAACTATCTGGGTAGGCGCCATCATCGGATTGTATCAATTCAACAAAAAGACCGGTTCCCTCTCTTTACACCCGCTAGCGCAAAAACATCCGCGCTTAAACAATATACTCATTTCCGTTCTCTATCGCGACAGCAAGGGGCGGATATGGATTGGTACCGAAGAAAGCCTGTTTGTGTATGCCGACGGCAAATTGGAGGAGTGGAAAGATGAGACATCCCGGTTTCCGGCACTGATACAGGCATTTTGTATCCATGAGGATAGCAATCACCATATCTGGATCGGTTCTTCGGTAGGCCTGTACAAGTCTGACAATACTACTCCCCGACCGCTCACCCGTTATTCCACCTACGACGGACTGCCCAACAATTTTATCTATGGCATCCTGGAAGACGGACGGGGACGACTTTGGATCACTACCAATCACGGACTATCCTGCTTTGACCCGTCAGAACAAACTTTCCTCAATTATAGCGTCAAGGACGGACTCAGCCACAACCAGTTCAATACATACGGAGCGTGCCAGACCAAAGACGGCATTATTTATTTGGGAAGTCTGAAAGGTATCACTTATTTCAACCCCTTTCAGTTTGTCGATAACCCCTATTCCCCGAACGCCGTCATTACCGGAGCGACCATCCAGAACCAGCCGGTAACGAATATCAGGGACGGTGTATCCAAATATTTCCAGGCCAGCAACGGGAAATTGCTGGGGATGTCTTTCCCCGCCAACCGGAAGACGTTCAGTATCCGCTTTTCCGTTATCAATTATCTTTCCGGAAGACGTAATCTCTTCGCCTACCAATTGGAAGGATTTGATGATGACTGGATTTCTTCCGCTCAAGCTATCTCGCAACGAGGCGTCACTTACTCCAATCTTCCACCGGGAAAATACACATTCAGAGTAAAGGCGTGCAACAATAACGGACGATGGAGCCTCACTCCTACCGAGTTTTTCGTTCATATCACTCCCATGTGGTATCAAACGTGGTGGGCAAAGACACTCTACGTCCTACTCACTCTGGGCGGAATCGCTTTCATACTCTACTTCTTTATCGCACGCGCCAAAATGAAAATGCAAGTGCAGATCGAGCATCTGGAACGGATGAAAGTGGAAGAAGTCAGTCAGGAGAAAGTCCGTTTCTATATCAATATGTCTCACGAGCTGCGTACTCCGTTAAGCCTGATACTGGCTCCTCTGGAAGAGCTGGTGGAAGAGAAAAGCAAGTTTGACCTGCAAGAGCAGCAAAAACTTTCGTATATCTACCGGAACGGGCGCAAACTGCTGCATCTCATCAACCAGTTGCTCGACTTCCGTAAAGCGGAATCAGGCGCATTGCCTATTCATGTGGCTATGAATCAGGTAGACAAGCTGGCGAAGAATATCTTTACCATGTTCGAAGAGAATGCGCAGAAACGAAATATCACATACGAATATCAGTCCGACCTGAAGGATGATTTACTCCCGGTAGACAAGATGTACGTAGAGATGATATTGACCAACCTGTTGTCCAATGCTTTCAAATTCACCCGCAACGGCGGTAAGATAACGCTTTCCGTCTGGAGAAAGGAAAACAGCTTCGGATTTAGCGTAAAGGACAATGGAATCGGAATCCCCCAAGATAAACTAGCACGTATCTTTGAGCGGTTCTATCAAGCCAACGAAAGCGTGAAAGGAAGCGGAATCGGACTTTCACTCGTAAAATGTCTGGTTGAAAAACATCACGGAACGATTCAAGTATCCAGCGAACCGGATAAAGGTACAGAGTTTTCCATCGAGCTCCCTGCTGACTTGCATACGTTTGCCGCTACGGAATTGCTCGACCAAGATCAACAGGGAACAGAACGCAGTAACATCACACCGTCTCCATCGCCGGCAACCGGCACAATGGTTGAAAGCGAAGAGTTCTCCGAAACAAACGGAATCAACGAAGAGGAAAAAGACACTTCCACCGGAGAAACGACCGAAACAATTCTGTTGGTCGACGACAACAAGGAAATGGTGGACTACCTGAAAAGCAACTTCAAGTCGAAGTATACCACACTGACTGCCGGAAACGGTGAGGAGGCTTTGGCGATTCTCAAGGAACAAAAGGTGGACATCGTGCTTTCCGACGTGATGATGCCTGGCATTGACGGCATTAAGTTGTGCGAACTGATCAAAAAGAATATGCAGACCTGTCATATTCCGGTCATCCTCTTATCGGCCAAAGGCAGCATTGAAGCTCAGACTACCGGTATCCGGACCGGAGCGGACGACTATATCCCCAAACCTTTCTCTATGAGTTTGCTGAAAGGAAAAATCGCGAATATCCTGAAATCCAAACAACGGTTAAGGTATTATTATTCGAATACGATTGATATTGATACGGCGAAAATGACGTCCAACGCACTGGACGAGGAGTTTATGAGCAAAGCGATACAGATCGTGGAAGAGAATATCGACGATGAGAGTTTCACTGCCGATGATTTAGCGGAAAAGCTCTTTATAAGCCGTTCTTCACTGTATCTCAAAATGAACTCCATATCGGGAGAGCCACCCGCCAATTTTATCCGCCGTATCCGTTTCAACAAGGCTTGCAAACTATTGCTTGAGGGGCGGTATTCAATCTCTGAAATCAGTAACAAGATTGGTTTCAGTTCACCGTCCTATTTTTCGACGAGCTTCAAGAAGTATGTAGGTTGCCTGCCGTCGGAGTATGTCAAGAATCAGGGGAAGAATATGGAACAATAGGACCCGGACAATAGGATATGGACAAAATCAAAAGCTTTTCGATAGGATTCAAAAGCCGGATATTGACTTTCAAACAAGGTCTGCACAAGAGTGAACTCCGTTCATACGAGAATCTCCTATCTTTGTGCACATAAACATTAATCCTCAAATTGAATCATGAAGAATTTAAAACCTACATTACTTTGCAGTATGATGCTTCCTGCGGCATTGTCGGCCCAAGAGCGTCCGAACATCCTCTACATCATGACCGACCAGCAGACAGCCAACGCCATGAGCTGTGCCGGTAATACCGATCTGCGCACTCCCAACATGGACAAGTTGGCGGAACGGGGTATCCGCTTTACAAACGCCTATTGCTCCATGCCCCTCAGCGGTCCGTCACGCGGCGCCATGTTTACAGGATATATGCCCGGTGAAGTCGGCCTGCTGGAAAACGGGACTCCTATGCCGGATTCACTTCATGCCACCTCTCTCGGCGTGCTGATGAACAAAGCCGGTTATACCTGCGCATACGCCGGGAAGTGGCACGTACACACCAACTCACTGCCCGACAAGCAAGCATTCGGTTTCGAGAACCTGCACGGACACAATGATTTCGGCCTGGCGGAGGCAGCCGTCTCTTTCCTGCAACGCAAGAAGAAAGGCCAACCTTTCTTTCTGGTAGCCTCTTTCGACAATCCACACAATATCTGCGAATATGCCCGCAAACAGAACACTCCGTATGCCACCATCAAAGAACCGGCTTTGGAGGATTGTCCGGGACTGCCGTCTAACTTTGCCGTCAATCCGTACGATGCAACGGCGTTGGCTTTCGAGAAAAAACAAAACCACCGTCTCTATCCCACTCACGACTACACGCCGGACGACTGGCGACGTTACCGGAACGCTTACTATCGACTGGTAGAAACCGTAGATGCGGAAATAGGGAAAATCATTGCGGAGCTAGACCGCCAGGACTTATGGAAGAATACGGTTATCATCTTCACCAGCGATCATGGCGACGGCTGTGGAGCACATCAATGGAATCAGAAAACGGTTCTATATGAAGAGGTAGCCAATGTCCCGTTCATCGTCTGTCTGCCCAAAGGCAAGCATGCCGGAAAGATATTGCCCCAACTTATCAACAACGGGGTAGACCTCATGCCCTCCATTTGTGATTGGGCAGGAATCAATGTTCCCGGCAAACGTCAAGGAGTGAGTTTCCGTCCTATCGTAGAAAACGGCAGTGCCGACAAGCAACACCAACCTTACGTCGTAACAGAAACGAGCTTTGCCCAAACAGCCTCAACGCGGGGATGGATGCTTCGTACTTCCCAATATAAATATGTATTGTACGATACCGGCAAAAATCGCGAACAGCTCTATGACATGGAGACAGATCGCGGAGAAATGCGCAACCTTGCCATCGAAAAGAAATATACCGATATCCTCCGGCAACATCGGGAGCTATTAGCCGAATGGATGAAGAAACATCCGGAAAACGGAAAGACACTATTTACCCGGTTTATCCCCAATCTTCACTAAATATCGGGGCTGATACCGCATTATTATAAATACAATTATTATATTTGCAATAATTGTATTTATAATAATCAGTATGGCAGCCATTCATAATCCTTTTATTGTAGGCGGATACATATCCCCTCATTATTTCTGTGACCGGGAAAAAGAAACAGAACAGTTGATACGCAACATTACGAACGGAAGAAATGTCGTTATCATTTCTACACGCCGTATGGGAAAGACAGGCTTGATTCGCCACTGCTTCTATCAAAACGAAATAAAGAAGAATCTGGTATCTCAAGAGCAGAATCAATATGAAATATCCGACAAGTTACTGGGGGTATGGTTACAAAAGAATTATTAATAAACATTCTTATCCGAATAAATCCTATAAAAGCGGTTTATACATCAAAACCGCTAAATACTGATACTGATTACATACCATTTCTTTCTGCCCCACTCTTGCTTTTCTCTATTTAATTTTGTATCTTTAGGAATTTCTCTCCTCTTGAAAAAAGGTAATCACCTTACAGAGTGACAATGGTCACCTTACAAAGTGCCATTCATCACTCTATAAGGTGACCATTGTCCCCTTATAACGGGACGACTTCCCAGCTCCCTAAAAGGCTACTGTTTTGTGCGCTGAAAGCCCTTATTCTTCGCACCGGGAAACCTTAAAACTGGTAGTCCAACTAAAATTTCTTCAAGTCTTTATACCGTTTCATTGCTTCCAAATAATAATAGTCGGCATAGTTCAACGGAACATCCACCTCACTGTCATGCGGGAAACTGCCTACAGAATGCATCAGGATAAATCCCTTATTCTCATTCTCTTTCGCCAGATAATCCGGTGAGGATAACTGTTTCAATATATTCTCCGCATACTCAATATACGCATCACTTAGGCTCTGGTCTTCCGTATAAGCATATAACTCGAGCAATGCGGAAGCCGTAACCGCCGCTGCAGAAGCGTCACGGGGAGCATTCGGAATATCGGGCGCATCATAATCCCAATAAGGAATATAATCATTCCCCGAAGGACGGTTCTCCATAATGAAGCGGGCAATCTTATGTGCCGCCTCCAGATAAACCGGATTTTTCGTAAAGCGATAGCACATGGTATAGCCATACACTCCCCATGCCTGCCCGCGAGCCCAAGCGGAAGAATCGGCATAACCTTGAAATGTGCCCTTTGACTCTACCTTTCCGCTCGGAACGGAATAACTTACCACATGATACGAAGTCATATTCTCACGGAAATGATTCTTTAAAGTCTTGTCGGCATGAGCAATGGCGATGTCGCGATATTTGGAATTGCCGGTTTGCTCGGACGCCCAGAAAAGCATTTCAAGATTCATCATATTATCAATGATGACGGGATAACTCCAATCACCGAAATCCCAAGAACGAATCAGACCGATTTCGGGACTGAAACGTGCGCAAAGACTTTCCGAAGAATTAATCAGGATCTCTTTATCTTTCGGCTCCGGTTTCAGACGAAGAGCATTCCCATAACTGCAATACATCATAAAACCAATGTCATGGTTACCTGTATAATACTGAATATCTTCCAGACGGTCGGTGTACCGACGGGCTTCTTTTGCCAAAGCCTCATCTCCCGACAATTCGTAAGCCAGCCACATGGAGCCGGGGTAGAATCCGCTTGTCCAGTCTTTCGCATTTTCCAAACGGTAACTTCCGTCCGCTTTGGTTGAGCGCGGGAAACAGGCTGTATCCGGTACATCTTTCAATTGTTCAGCCATATAGAGCAACTGATGATCGGATGTTTTTACCGCATTCTCAAACCATTCCGGCGCACCCGTCTTGGGGGCGCTGCAAGCGGTCAGCAAACTCATTCCCCAAACCGCTACGTACAACTTTCTTTTCATTTTCATATTAATAGCTTTAGTGATTAAATGTATTCTTATCGATTGCTTCCGGTAAGCTGTGGCTTTCTATCCATCCTTTCCTGTATCTGCCAACTACCATCTATTTTGTCAAACAACAAAGAGGCCGTTTTATCAACCGGTCTGTACGGTTTTTCATTTATCAGTAAAGACGATTTTCCATAACCGAACACTGCTTGATTGGTTTTATTCGTAATATACAGACTCGCCGGTTTCTTCACATCCAGTTCCGCTTCAATCGTCCAGTCGCCACATTGAAAAAGATTGCCGTCTCTTTGTATTCCGACAGCCTGTTTACCGTCAGGCTGTACTTGAATGATAGTCAGAATACGGTTGCGCTTACCGGGAGTAAAGCTTGCAGTCAAATGCCATGAATTGGTAAAGACTTCCCCGCGAACAGCATTCTCCCGGTTTGGCGGAACGACAAAACGGTCGGTCTGTGTAATCTTACAATCTTGCCGGCTGAACAGTTGCGCTACCGAAGTAAACTGTTTCTCTTCGTTCCGGGTAACGAGCTTACAGGTCTGTTCATCAATAGAAAACTTTACAGGACTATGCAGCAACCAATCCCAACGGACAGGCTTTTTGGCTTCCATCTCATCATAAATCACGATTTTGTCGGGATGCAAAAGGAAAATATGCCTTCTATAAAGAGTCAGAGGAGTTTCTCCAAATCCGTTCTCCATCGATTGTTCCAAATGCTGTTTGGCAAAATTCGCAACCCACATCGGATACTCGCTAATGCCGCAATAGGCATTCGACGCGTCACCCAAAGCGTATGAGATGTGTTCGCCACTGAACGCACGCACGATATTGCCATACGCCCTGGTGGTGAAAGGCTGTCCGATACCATCTATCAGCAAAGTGTTGTGGGCACGGGTATGACGATAAGACAATAGATTATGCGCATCCGAAAAATTCATATAGTAACCGGTGGAACCGTATACCGGCACTCCCCGATAATGCAGGTTGAAAGCATTTTGTGCAGAGTGCGTATGACTGCCGGAACCGAAAGGGCTGGAATGAAAACTCAGGCATAAGTTATTACGGTAGTCTCTCATGGAGGAATTGGCTATCATCTCCCCCGTATCACGGAACCAGACAGCTTTAGGTTCATCGGCCGGAAGTGCGGCTATCGTTTTCTTTGATTCACTCCGTACCATGCGGTACAAACGCATCTCGTCGTCCATTTCATATCGTTTGTCAATGGAGGTATACCAAGCGGAATAAGGGTCGCCGGTTTCTCTTGCCAGAAACTCAGCAAAAGCGCTGCGAATCACCAAAGGTTTATCGTTCATCTGCTCATGACCGTCGCCAAAGCCCACACTCCGGGAAAGAGGCGGCCAGCTATAGACCATTGCCTTCCCCACCTCCCGATACCAGGGATGTTGCAGGAAATCGGTTCCGGTCAGATAAGAAAAAAGACTCGGAATATAGTATAGACTCACTGCATTGGCACTGAAATAGCAAGTACCGTTCATCCAAATACCGTCGCGGTTGAAGCCTGTGGCCGGAGCACGGCAAGTCCATAACTCGTAGGCGTATTCAAAAAACTCACGCGCTTCAGGAGATTTGTCGTAGAGCACTAAGGAGGTCTGCAACAGACGGCGGAAAGTGAACTGCCACAAATGGTTGTCGAAGATATGATTTTCCGTTCCGCCGAAGAAACGACGCTTATAGAATTTAATGATCCGTTCCATCAGTCGTTCCATCTGCTCACGTTCCTTCACAGAAAAACGGTCATAACAGGTCTCGTATGTACAAGCAAGGAGATAGGCGAGATCACCGGCATAAAAGTCATTCTCTATCTGACGGTCGGTTACGGGGGAAGGAAGCAGCCAACGGACCAACTGCGCCATCTTATCGGCATAGACATTCCGTTGGAGCAAAGTATAAGCCGTATGCAACTTTTCACATTGAACAACCATAGCAGACACATGATTGGATACGAGTGTGTCGGTAGCATAGTTGGCAGCCAAGCCTTCCCGTCCGGAAGTAATCATCAGATTGTATTCCGGATGGGTATATATTTTCGACCGCGATTTCTTCAGGTCATCTTCCAAGAAACAGTAAAGACGAGGGGAGTTTCCGACTATCTTCTTTCGGACTACCTCGAAAGAGGAAGTTACAAACTGGGGGATATCATCCGTTATCGTGAAAGAATAAGTAGGACTCCACGCCATATTCTCACCGGACTTACTTACCGAACGAAAACGCCAATACCAGGTTCCGCTGCTCAATATCTGATGAGGGTTGAACATACACCAGGGGACAGGTTTGGAAACGACTGTCGTATTTCCGGAGAAGTCTTTCTCTTTGGATAGCGCAAACTGGAGGAAATCCGCCTGTTTCATCTGCTGCGGAACCAACAAAGGAGCCGGATTCAGATAGGGTCGGTGGTACTCTTGCGGATAAGGGGTCTGTCTCATATTCTCATGAATACAAGCCGGAGAATACTCTCGGGCCCCCAGAGTCAGCACGGAAAACAAAGAACAGAAAACTGCAAATCCCCAGATTGTCAACGATGTGCGAAAGTTACTTTCTCGTAGATTCATACTATTAAAATTAATCGATACTTTACTTGTGACAAAAGTAGGGATTATCGGAAAGACGGACTTTATATATCTATTTTTTCAGTATTGATTCCTTATCAACAGGTATTAATATCGTCCAAAGAAGTTTTGATTTTGTGTATCTGTAGTACTATTATTTACAATCTCGTCTCAGAAAGGAAGCTATCGACATTGCAAATTGGCATTAGCGCCTATATATAAAAAGTGCGTACATATATCCTTTCACGGATAATGTACGCAGTTCACTTTATCGGAATGTATTTTATTTATATAAATAGAACATACGATCCATCAGTTGCCATTTCTCCGCAGAAGTCGCTGTTGCATCCGCCTGCTGGAATATAGACATATAGGCTTCCCATTCAGCCTGACGAGGCAGGGTGGCGAGACGCGTCATCGCAGTCTCCCAATCAAAATCAAGCGGTGTCTCGACTATCATGAACAGACGGGTTCCCAATATATAAATCTCCATTTCCAGAATACCCACTTCACGGATTCCAGCCCGGATTTCCGGCCACGCCTCTGCTTCACTATGACGCTTTACATATTCCGCTATCAATTCGGGGTTGTCTTTCAAATCCATTGTCTGGCAGTACCTTTTCACCGGAACTTTATATTCCTGTACTACATAACCATTTTCTTTCATTTTCTAGTGTTCCTTAATTCAATTATATTTTAATTAGTTGGATATATGTTCTTTTTATAGCTAAACAGACTAGACTATCTCACGATGTCTTCCGGAAACTTGGCCGGCATTCCCAGTCTCTTCCAAGTCTCATAATACCAGGCATTGAGTTCGTTTCCATTCAAATCGTTCTTGATAAAGTATTTCAGATGCAAGTAATCCTTATCCTTGATTTCGAATTGCAGAATATTATCCTGATTGTCCAACATCGGAAGATGGATATTCTTCTCGATACTCTCTTTATAAGAATCATCCGTCAGTTGCTTCCACGTTCCATATCCCGTGATGATAGCATCGGAACCGGGAATAATCGTGAAGTTCACGATTCGTCCGTCATCACTCAGAACCTTGAACGTGTTACTAGGTTTTAAAGATCCCGGAACATCAGGAGATTCGGACACATAGTGGCAAAGCTGCCAAATACCTTTCAGATCGGCCAACTGGAATTTTGTTTTCTTCTGGGCCATCGCACCTGTTACCGCCAACAACATTATTGAAAGCATGGTAAAGAAATAGAGCTTTTTCATGATAGTATTATTTTAGTTAACACTCTCGAATGCGTATGTCCAAATATAAAGATTTATTTTGAGAAAAGAAACAGAAAGCGCATAAAAAACTCGCATAACCAGAAGATTATGCGAGTTTTACATAAATATACCGAAATATTAGAAATCAGCATTTCGCGGTGTACGCGGGAACGGTATCACGTCACGGATGTTGGACATACCCGTTACAAAGAGCAACAGGCGTTCAAAACCCAGTCCGAAACCGGAATGAGGACAGGTACCGAACTTACGTGTATCCAGATACCACCACATATCCTTCATCGGAATGTGAAGTTCTTCGATACGGGTCATCAGCTTGTTGTAGTCCGATTCACGTTCGGAACCACCGATAATTTCACCGATCTTCGGGAAAAGAACATCCATCGCACGTACCGTCTTGCCATCCTCGTTCTGCTTCATATAGAAGGCTTTGATTTCCTTCGGATAGTCAGTCAGGATGACCGGACGTTTGAAGTGATCTTCCACCAAGTAGCGTTCGTGCTCGGAAGCCAAGTCCACACCCCAGTAAACGGGGAACTCGAACTTATGACCTTTCGCCACGGCATCTTCCAGAATCTTGATACCGTCTGTATAGGGCAGACGAACAAAATCATCTTTCAATACACCTTGCAGACGCTCAATCAAGCCCTTGTCGAACATATCGTTCAGGAACTTCACATCATCCGCACAGTTATCCAACGCCCATTTCACACAGTATTTGATGAACTCTTCAGCCAAGTCCATATTATCTGTAATGTCGTTGAAAGCAACTTCCGGTTCAATCATCCAGAACTCTGCCAAGTGACGGGGAGTATTGGAGTTTTCGGCACGGAACGTGGGACCGAATGTGTAAATAGATCCCAAAGCCGTAGCAGCCAACTCACCTTCCAACTGACCGGAGACTGTCAGACTTGCCTGTTTGCCAAAGAAATCGTCATCATAAATGATAGAGCCTTCTTCGTTTTTCTTCAAGTCATACAAGTTCATGGTGGTCACCTGGAACATCTGTCCGGCACCTTCGCAGTCGGAAGCCGTAATGATCGGTGTATGGAAATAGAAGAATCCTTTTTCATGGAAGAACTTATGGATAGCAATCGCCATATTGTGGCGGATGCGGAACACAGCACCAAATGTATTGGTACGCGGACGCAAATGAGCTATCTCACGCAGGAATTCCATGGAATGACCTTTCTTCTGCAATGGATATGTATTGTCGCAAGTACCCAGCACTTCGATTTCACGAGCCTGCACTTCCACCTTCTGGCCGGAACCTACTGATTCTACCATTTCCCCGTTCACGCTGATACAAGCGCCGGTGGTGATCTGCTTCAACATCTCTTCGTCGAAATTAGCCAAGTCTACTACGACCTGCAAATTATTTATTGTAGAACCGTCATTCAGTGCGATAAAGTTTACTTGTTTGCTACCTCTGCGGGTGCGAACCCATCCTTTCACATTGACCATAGCGCCAATATCCGTGCGCTTCAACAGATCAACAATTTTTGTTCTACCAATCTTTTCCATTTAACTTATTCTTTTATTAACGTTCTTATTCAAACGAACCCATACGGAGGTAGTTTACTTCTGCTTCCGTCAGGTAACGCCAGTCTCCGCGTCGCAGACCTTTTTTAGTCAGCCCGGCGAAGAATACACGGTCGAGTTTCACTACTTTATAACCCAGTGATTCGAAAATACGGCGAACGATACGGTTCTTGCCGGAGTGGATTTCGATACCTACCTGGTCTTTTTTAAAGTCATCTGTATAGCTGATGGCGTCTGCATGAATCTCGCCGTCTTCCAACTGGATACCGGCTGCAATCTGATCCATATCCGCTTTCGTCAGGTTCTTGTCCAGATGAACATGATAAATCTTCTTCTTCAGGAATTTCGGGTGTGTCAGCTTGGAAGCCAGATCACCGTCATTCGTCAGTAACAGTACCCCGGTGGTGTTACGGTCAAGACGTCCTACCGGATAGATACGTTCATTGCAAGCGCCTTTTACCAAATCCATTACCGTACGGCGTTCCTGCGGATCATCCGATGTAGTAACCGTATCTTTCGGCTTATTCAGCAACACGTATACTTTGCGTTCAATGCTAACCGGTTCTTCGTGGAACTTAACCACATCCGAGCGTTTGATCTTTGTACCCAATTCAGTTACTACCTCACCGTTTACAGAAACCACACCCGCCGTAATAAATTCATCAGCCTCACGGCGTGAACAAACACCGGCATTTGCCAGGAACTTATTCAGACGAATCGGTTCGTTCGGGTCAACAAACTGTTCCTTGTACTCAATCTGTTTCTTCACGCTGTACTTAGCATTCGGATCATAATCAGCGGTACGCGGACGAGGACGGTATCCTCCTTGACGGTCGTTGTTGAATCTCGGACGGTAACCTCCGCCATTGTTGCTGCGATAGCCGCCACCTTCACCGTTATTGAAACGGGGACGATACGGACGGTCACCACCTTCACGGTTGTAAGGACGCTGAGGACGGTCGCCACCTTCACCGTTATTGAAACGGGGACGATACGGGCGATCACCACCTTCACGATTGTAAGGACGCTGTGGACGGTCGCCACCTTCACCGTTATTGAAACGAGGACGGTAAGGACGGTCACCACCTTCGCTATTGAAACGGGGACGTTGAGGACGGTCACCGTATGAACCACCTTCACTATTGAAACGGGGACGTTGAGGACGATCACCGTATGAACCTCCTTCGCTATTGAAGCGGGGACGCTGAGGACGGTCACCGTAAGAACCACCTTCGCTATTGAAGCGAGGACGTTGAGGACGGTCGCCGTATGAACGTTGCGGACGTTCGCCTCCTTCATTGTTGGCATTAAATCTCGGGCGATACGGACGATCCCCTCCTTCACGATTGTAAGAAGGACGATACGGACGTTCTCCACCTTCTCTGTTGTAAGACCTGTTAC
>ENA-ORNR01000786-ORNR01000786.1-human-gut-metagenome-genome-assembly--contig:-NODE-786-length-30362-cov-6.058831_pt1 | contig 30362 bp, 19 predicted proteins | sample MGYA00242114_ERZ509020 | MGnify/ENA primary metagenome ERZ509020 (study PRJEB26280, sample SAMEA2338758) | human gut metagenome | biome: human gut; feature: human-associated habitat; material: faeces...
ACAATATTGTTTCAGGGAAAAATGCTTTTCCACGACTCCATACACCTTAAACCCGAACTGCTGATAAAACGCAACGTTACGCGGGTTGTGCGTTTCCAGCGAAATCATCAGATCGTTGCGTTCCGCGTATGCAACTGCCTCTTCCACCAGCGTCGCCGCGATTCCGTGATGCTGCATTTCCGGATCAACCGCCAGATAAATGATATGCAGTCTCCGATCCTGATGCAGCTGATCCGTCCAGCTGGAATTCAGATAATCCCTGCCGAGCACGAAATTAAAAAATGTCTTCAGGCTGTGATCCTCCCGGATCAGATAGCCCTCCGTGCGCAGCGTCGCCTGCACCTCCGTAAAATAACGATGCAGCAGATGGTACGGCTCCGTTTCGTCCGAAACGACCAATATGCCGTTTAATTCCTTACTGTCTGCAAAAATTTCACACGTCTCATAAAATTCCGTCAGGTCGCATTGAAACAGCTCCGGCATCAGTCGTTTCCGCACCTCTTCATCCGGAATCAGCTCCACATACAACGGGTCCGCCGCAAACGAACGGCACAACAGCTCCTCAAGCTTCGACAAATCCTCTTCCTGTACTCGATACAGTTTTTCACTGTCCATAAAATTCCACTCCGGCTTCTCTCAAAAGCCGCTCCATCCTTTCCGTCTGCACGCACAGCGTATCGATTTCTTTCCGGTATAAATCGCTCTGGCGCTCATATGCAGCCTCCAGCTGTGCAATTTCTTCCGTAAAATCACTGCAGTCCGTCTTTTCTTTTTCCAGAAGTCCGGTCACAACCGGGAAAAAGTTTTCAAACCCGATAATTCTTCCGGTTCCCCATTTCAGCCGATCTGCGCTCTGATCCAATGCATACGATGTAAAATGTCGATAAACCTCTTCTTCAAACAAAAATGCGTACCGGTTGCTGTCGATCTCATACAGCTTGCGCAGTGCCGCCGAGAGCCTTCCCTCTTTCAGATTGCGCACCGCACCTTCCAGAAGCTGCAAACGATCCTGCAAAATTCCATGCGGAAACAACACGTTTCCATACCAGTCGATCCGGACATAGGCGTCCTGCTCCTGCTGAAAAACCTGTAAAAGCGATCGTTCCAGCTTCCGGGTGTCTGCCGCAGGTACTTCTGCAGCAGTGTTCGTTCCCTGCACACATGTGATAAAATCTCCGTTCACCGCCCCGGCATCGCCAGTCTCCGCTACGCACAGTCCAGATGCATTTTCCACACCAGCCGCCGATGCGTCAGCGTGCCTCGCGTTCCGGTTCGTTTTCTCTACCTTTGCATACAGCTGTTGCGCCGTCGCCGTTGCCTGCTCCAACACCCGCAGCAACCGTTGTCCGTCCGCGCCGGTCTTTTCACACCATTCACTGTCCAGCCGCTCCCTTGCTTTTCGGAATACTCTGGAAAAATCCAGCGGAACAACAACCGTACGGTCAATCGCCATCAGCAAAAGTCCAAACAGCTCATGGTGCATCCGATAAACATCCTCATCGTAAAAGCCGTCGTTGTCGAACTGTGAATGATAGTTCGTTTCCATAAAGCTTCCGCCCGTAAAATCATTTACCATCGACGGGATTCCGGCAATCGCAATGGAAAAATCGTCCGACCAGGTTTCAATCGGCGCGGTAATCCTCGTTTCCTCCGGATATGCGCCGGTCAGGCTCGGCAGCTCTTCCAGAAATTCTTCCAGAAAAGTAACGTATTCGAACGTGCTCCGAATCCTCGCCCGCGTCCCGTGTGCCAGCGCAGGGAGCTCAAAATTCAGGTCGGCAATCACGCTTCCCCGCCACTCCGGATGCACCGTAAATACCTGTTCATACGCGCCCGTCGACCAGTCGAACTGCGAATCCGCCACGCCCCATTCCTCGGACGCCATGCAGCAGAACATCAGCGTATTTTCGGGCTGATATCCAATTTCCAGCAGCGTTTTTCCCATCGAAAGCATCATCGAAATCGCGGTGTTATCATCCTGAAAACCGTCAAAATAGGAATCGTAATGTGCGGAAAGCATAATTCTGCGCTCCGGGTGCGTTTTTCCGGGAATCTCCCCGACGATGTTATAGGTCGTCTGCGCCGGGATCACCTTTGTCGAAGCGTCAAACAGCACCTTTACCTCACTGCGGCCCTGCAGCATTTTTTTCAATTGATCTGCATCGTGCCGGGCAATCGAAAATGCCGGTGCATTCGACGGTCCCGCGATATCCTGTGCGTTCAGTGCGCGTTCGTCTACCTCTCCGTAGCCGCCCGTCTGTGCGGCAATGACAGCTGCCGCGCCTTTTAAATGCGCCTGATAAACCGGATAATTGATCCACCACTCATCCCGCTGGTTGATATCCACTAATACGAGCTTTCCGGTCACATCCATTCCTTCATAATCCTGCAGAGTTCCTCTGCCTGCATACACAACCGAATAGCACTCCGGTCCGTCCGTCACAAAATTCGTCTGATACGCGCCAAGCTGTATCGTTTCCTCTTCGCCTTTTTCGTTTAAAAAAGTCATTTTCGCGCGTTCAAATTCCCACGCATCTACTGTAATCGCATCCTTATGGATAATCGGAAAACCGATTGTGTGCATCTCCTGCTCCAGCATTTCCCCGGTTGCAAGCTCTGCCTTCGACCCCGCCGTCCGATAGCCGAGTTCTTCGTTGGTGCGGTGTTTTTCCATCCGTTTCGCCAGATGATAGGAATAGGAAATATCCAACTGCTGTCTGTATTTCTCCTGCATGTCCATCGTATACCACTCCTGTCTGTCATCGCTTTTATGCCTGATCCGGTATCATAGGAGACAAAAGACCTTTTTGATCCCGACATCATTTCAGTCCCAGTATATCATTCTTGTAGCAAAAGACAAGAAGGTTTCCGCTGCATAGAGGGCAAAGATTGAAAAATAAAATTTTTCAATCGTGAGATTTGTGTCTGTACTCACTTGACACAAACTCGACATGCGCAAAAAACGTGCGCAGAAAGGAGGAGAAATATGCCGCGCAGAGGCGACCAGTTGTGGCTTTGCGCGGCATATTGTATTTTGCGACGATGTCTGGTTACCCGATTACAAGCTCCCTGCCGCCCATTTTTTCATACAAACGGTGGGAAATGGAAACCACCGTCCGGTTTTCTCCGGCGCGCCTGAGCGCATATAAAACCTCCTGCTCTGTGCCTACATCGAGGTTCGCCGTGATTTCATCCAGCAGCAGAATCGACGGCTTCGCTGCAACCGCCCGGGCAATGGACAAAAGCTGCCACTGTCCCTGTGAAAACAGTGCATCCGTGCAGGGCGTATCATACCCCTGCTCCATTCCGTCAATCACTTCATGCAGTCCTGCCAGCTTCGCCGCTTCGACTGCATCCTCTCTGGAAATCATCGGATCAGAAAGCGTAATCTGCTCCAGAACGGTTCCGGGAACCCGCTTAAAGCTCTGCTCCACGCAGCCAAACAGACGCCGTCTGATACTGTCCGGAAGCAGATAAGCGTCCTGTCCATATATTTTTACACAGCCCTTCTGCGGACGATACAGCCCCAAAAGCAATTTAAAAACTGTGCTCTTTCCTGCGCCGGTGCGCCCGGTCATCGTTACCTGCTCGCCGGTTTTTATCTCGAAGCTCAAATGCTTCAGAACCATCTTTTCCTCTTCATAGCCGAAGCTGACGTCTTCCAGGGAAATGCATGCGACCGCAGGCGATTTTGCCGGCTCAGCGACCGCAGCGCGATCCGAACCAGCGGCCGCAGCATAATCCGAACCAGAGGCCGCGCCGGCTCTGCCAAGTTCTACCATCGCTTTTTCTCCCGCCTCCCCGGAGGTTTCCAGCCGCGTCGGCAGCTCCAGAAATTCTCCGACACGCTTCGCACCTGCCAGCGCCTCCTGGATCGTCTGGATTTCCATGCCAATGCTTTCGATTGGGGAAAAGATTCTCGAAATATAGGAAATTACCGCAACCGCCGTACCGACTGACATGCCGAAAAACATTCTGACTTCCGGGCCGGACGAAGCCGACAGCAGCATAACAACGCCCGTCACCAGCGCATCTGTAATCAAAATAACCGGAGAATACAGTGCATCGTAAAAATTTGTACGCTCCATCGCAGCATATCCCTCCTGCAGCGTACGGTCATAACGTTTGCGCATAAAGCCTTCTTTTCCAAAAACATGGATCATCCGAATGCAATGAATCGTCTCCGGCACAAGACCCGACGTCCGCGCGGCAGCCTTTCTGCTGTCCATCTGCGCAGCCAGCATTTTTTTCTGAACATGTCTTGTAAACAGTGCGATCAGCGGCAGAATCGCCAGCAAAGTAATCGCGAGTCCGCGGTTTTTCTGCCAGAGCACTGCGTAAATACCGATCATCGTGCAAGCGTCTGCAAACATGCTGATGATACCGGAGGTAAACAGCGTTTCCAGCGTATCAACATCTCCGACGAACCGGGATGCGATCGTTCCTGCGTCCATTTTACTCAACGTATCTGCGGACAGCTGCGACAGCTTTTCGCACATCTGACTGCGCAGACCGTGAGTCAGCTTCTGTCCGAATACGATCAAAAGGCTTTCCCGCGTAGATTCCAGCAATCCCGCCAGTGCTGTCACGCCGAAATAAGAAAATGCCTGTGCAATCGGCATCGGATTTCCCGCAGTCAGCCCGTCCACGATGTTTTCCAGAATCAGCGGCGGCACAAGTGCAGTGACGACTGCGCCGACTACGGTGATGACCAATGCAATCGGAAGCAGAAGATTCTGTGTGCAGATCGATCCCACCGCAGTGAGAATTTCATGATGCGCCTTTGACGGCATCGTTTTTTTCAAACGCTCACGCATGGTCTGCTCCCTCCTTCCATCCCTTGCACAAATTTGCATATTCCGGAACGATCTGCAGCATTTTTTCGTGCGTTCCTGTCTGCGTCTGTCCGTTTTCCATCCAGATGACCTGATCCATCTGATCAAACAAATACAGGCGGTGCGAAATCAGCAGGATAATCCGATCCTTTGACATCGCTTTTAATTCCCGGAAAATCTCCTCCTCCGTATTCCGATCCAGCGCCGCAAACGGGTCATCCAGAACGATCAACGGCTTTGCATGGGACAGCGTCCGTGCAAGCGCCGTTCTCGCCTGCTGCCCGCCGGAAAGCCGCACGCCGCGGCTGCCGACCAGTGTATCGATGCCGTTTTCCATTTCGGACACTTCCCGGTCCAGGCAGACGCGCGAAAGCTCCCTGCCGACGTCGATCTGCTCCTCTCCGAGCGCGACATTGTTTCGGACACTGTCCGCCAAAAGCTCCGGATCGTGTCCCTGCCATCCGACCATGCTCCTGCGTTCTTTGTCTGAATATTCAGATAATTCTTTCCCGTTTAACAAAACATGTCCGGTATAAGGCACTTCTCCCAGAAAAATTTTACCAAGCGTCGATTTGCCGCACGCAACAGGACCCGTGATCCCGATGATCTGTCCAGGCTTTGCACTTATCGTCAATCCGTCAAAAATCTGCTTTCCGCCCGGATATGCGCCGCCCGCCTGATCCAGCTTCAGGCTGACCGCCCCGGCTGTTTTTTCTTCTGTTTCTTCCGGAGGCTCTGTCAGCAGCGGACGGATTCTTTTCCACGAAACGTTCGCTTTCTGTACGGAGTTAAACAGCTTCGCCGCCTTCGAGGACTTGACCGCAAGCTTTCCATAGCAGGATAAAAATGTCGTAAACGCTGCGATGTTCCAAACCGTCCATCCGCTGTTTAACACATTTTTCGAACCGAAATACAAAATCAGCACGGCGCTTCCCATGGAAATCACCTGATACAGCGGAGGCATCGCTACGACCTGCATTCCTGCACGGACTGCTGTTTTTTCGTAATCGTCCAGCTGTTTTTCATACATGCCGCTGCGCTGTTTTTCACAGCCGTAAATCCGATAAGTCACCGCGTTGCCCGCGCGGTCCAGCGTCGCTGTATTCAAGCGTCCGGCGCTCTCCTTATATGCGGCATTGCTGCGCTCTACCACGGTTTTCATCTTTTCCGCCATCAAATAGGAAAACGGCGGGAACAACAGACACAGCAGTGCAAGCCGCCAGTCGTACCACAACAGCATCGCAGCATAGGCAAGCAGCGCAATACCGGTATCAAAAATCTCCGTCGTAAACTTCCGGATTCCCTCTACGCACGCATCCACGTCAGACACCGCTTTTGTCAGAAGGCTTCCGGCCCCCTCTTTTTCCAGCTCACCTACACTTTTATGTACCAGATTCCCGTAAAGCACCTGCTTCATGCTCCGGTTGATATCGTTCGCAAACCGGCGCACATAAAACCGCTTGATGTAGCGCGCGCCCTGCACGAATCCGATCACTGCCACATACGCGCACACCAAAAGCAGCATATCGGTAAAAAATTTTTTCCCTGTAAACACATCCAGCAGGCACTGTGCAAGCCGTCCTTCAAACCACGGCCCCGCGAGCAGTCCGATATTATAAATCAGGCCGGAAACCGTCACCGCAAGCAGCGGCTTCCACTCCGTCACAAAGTAGCTTCCGATCTGATCCGGTTTTCTCCCGGCAGTCCGGATTCCCGATTCTTTCCTGTCGCACATCGTCGTCCCTTCAGCCATCCTTTTCTCCCCTGTCCATCCGTTCCTTTACCTGCAAAAATCCAGACCGGCTTTCTTTTTTCGATCTCAGATACAGTCGATCCAGCATTTCGCAAAAGTGCTCGGTTTCTGATTCGTCCAGTTCCTCCATCAGCCACTCATAAAACGTCGATTCAATGCTGACCTTGGAGTTTTTCAGCCCTTCCGCCTTTTTTGTCGCATACAAAAGCTGACTTCTTTTGTCCTCCGGATTGTCCCGGCGAATCAGGTAGCCCTTCGCTTCCAGGCTTGCCGCCCGGCGCGCCGCAGCTCCCTTGTCGATCTTTAATTCTTCCCGCAGCTGCGCCTGTGTGATGCCGGGATGGTGCCGCACCAGATGGATAAAATCGAACTCCGCCGTCCCGATTCCTTTCTCCTTCATCGCCTGTACCGTCAGCTTATTTAACTCCCGCGCAATTTTCGTCATTTTCCGTTCGGTTTTATCCATCGCAATCGTCCTCCTGAATTTAAGTTGCAGGGGCTTTCCTGCACGATAGTTTTTCAAAATGGATGTACCTACATCTTTCTTTCATCCTAGTTTATCCGCAGAGAACTGTCAACCGTTTTCCTGCGCTTGAATTATCAGGAAAACCGCGCTATGATGTTCTTAACTGACTTATGTATCTCACAAAGAAGGGAGCTTCGTATGACTTTAGAACCGCTTATTTTAAAAATGATTTCCTACGATCACGGCAGCCCGGAGCGCATTCAGCATTTTCTGAAGGTGCACAGCTTTGCAAAGACGATCGCTGTTTCCGAGTATCTCGATGAAAAAACACTGTTCATTACGGAAGCTGCCGCCATCGTGCACGATATCGGCATCCGGCTGTGTCTGGAAAAATACGGAGACGGAAACGGAAAATTACAGGAAAAAGAAGGTCCTGCCCTGGCAGAGCAGATGCTCTCCGAGCTGGGATTTGAAAAAGATGTGATAGAGCGCGTCAGCTTTTTAGTCGGTCATCATCATACTTATACCGGCATCGACGGTCTCGATTATCAGATTCTGGTGGAGGCGGATTTTCTGGTCAACCTCTTTGAAGGAAACACGGACACAGCCCATATCCGGGCGACCTATGACAACATTTTCCGCACAGAGACCGGGAAAAAAATCTGCCGCGAAATGTTTGGCTTATAATGTGGAGACATCATCAGCTTTTCTTTCCATTTCGCGGCATTTTGTTAAAAGGATGGGCCTCCCACAAAAACGGCGACGCTGCGCGGTTTCAGGATAAATTCACTGTCAATGACAGTCATCTGTGACTCCTTTTCGGGCATTTCCGGCTGGTCCGTATTGACCGCAAGCCTCCATACAAAGCCGTTTGGAAGCTTCGGCAGAAAAAACTGCTGATCCTCCCAGAAAACATTGACCGCCAGGTACACGAGATCTTCCGTTTCCAATTCCCGGGTTCGCTCCATTTCCAAGCTCCACACAGATTCCCGGCGTCTCTCTGCTTCCTGACTCCACGCGTTTTCCTGATTTCGTCCTGTTTTCTGACTGCTTCCGGCCGGAACCGCCCCCGCAAACATCACGCCCAGGAATTTACTTTCCTGGGTCACATTATTGTCCCAGGGCTGATTCGTATGGACGCTGACCGTCGGGAACCCAAGCCCGGACGAACTGCATTCTCCGCGGATTGCAGAGTGTTTTTTGCGGAATGCAATCATATACCGGAAAAATTCGTAAATTTCTCTATTTTTTTCCAACAGCGACCAGTCCAGCCAGGAAATTTCGTTGTCCTGACAGTAGGCGTTGTTGTTGCCAAACTGCGTATTGCAAAATTCGTCTCCCGCCAGAAACATCGGCGTTCCGCGGCTGCACAGTAACACCGCACAGGCATTTTTGATCATTCTTTTCCGAAGCGCTTCAATTCCGGGGTTGTCGGTTTTTCCCTCGTACCCACAGTTCCAGCTCCGGTTATCATCTGCACCGTCAGTATTATTCCAGCCGTTTTCCTCGTTATGTTTTTCATTATAAGAATACAGGTCGTACAGCGTAAAGCCGTCGTGACAGGTCAGAAAATTGATTGACGAATTGTAGCCCCGATACTGCCCGCCGTACAGATCCGGAGAGCCGGTAATCCGCTTTGCCGCCTGTGCTGCGAACCAGTACTCTCCTTTTAAAAAGCTGCGCAGCTCGTCCCGGTATTTGCCGTTCCACTCCGCCCACCGGTTCCACGCCGGGAAATTTCCGACCTGATACAAACCGCCCGCATCCCATGCCTCCGCAATCAGGTTGACGTCCTTCAGCACCGGATCTTCCGCCAGATTCCGAAGCAGAGGCGGCTGTAACAGCGGCGTCCCGTCCTCGTTTCGTCCCAAAATGCTCGCAAGATCAAAGCGAAAACCGTCCACCCGATAATGAATTACCCAATGCCGCAGGCATTCCAGAATCATCTGCTGTACGACTGGATGATTGCAATTTAACGTATTTCCGCATCCGCTGAAATTATAATAGTTTCCCTCCGGCGTCAGCATATAATAAATCCGGTTGTCGATTCCCTTAAATTCAAAAAACGGTCCCTGCTCGTTTCCCTCCGCGGTATGATTGAACACCACGTCTAAAATGACTTCGATTCCGTTCTGGTGAAGCTCCCGGATGAGATTTTTAAACTCCGTCCCTTCCCGGTTATACTCCTGACGCGCCGTGTATCCTGTGTTCGGTGCAAAAAATCCAACCGTGTTGTAGCCCCAGTAATCCAGAAGCGTCCTGCCGCCAATTTCACGTTTTCCCATCGTCTCGTCGAATTCAAACACCGGCATCAGCTCAACCGCAGTGATGCCAAGCGCCTTCAGGTAGGGGATTTTTTCCCGGATACCCTCAAACGTTCCCGGAAACTGCACGCCCGAAGAGGCATGCTTTGTAAAACCGCGCACATGCATCTCATAAATAATCAGCTCCTGCATCGGCTTTTTCGGCTCTCTGGCGTCACCCCAGTCGAAATCGTTGAACACCACCCGCCCATGATAACCCTTCTCCCGGTCGGGCTCTTTTCCCCAGATGCTCTGCTGCGTCACCGCCCGCGCATACGGATCCAAAAGCACTTTTGTTTTATCATAAATCAGCCCTTTTTCCGGAACGTTCGGCCCGTCCATCCGATAGGCGTACTCAAAATCGTAAATATCCAGACCGAACACGATCATCGAATATACCCGCCCGATCCTGTAATTTTCCGGAAAAGGAATCGTCCCGTAAGGCTCTTTTTCCCCTCTGTGAAACAGCAGCAGCTCACAGGAAACCGCATTCTGAGAATGAATTGTAAAGTTGACGCAGCTTCCGAAGGAAGTCGCTCCGTTGATTTCATATAGCCCCGGACGGATATCGAATCCGTTGACGCGATCCAATGGGTTTAAAAACTGTTCCTCTGCCGCAAGCGGATTTAGGTTCATGCTGTGTGCCTCCTGTCCCTTTCGATTCTTACTCCCAGTTTATCATCTGTAGGGCAGGATGCAAGCAGGAAAGTCTTGTCATCGCTGTTTTTATCCGGAAAGAAGAGGTATCCACCGCAGCGGTTTCGCACCCCGGCGGCACGCGCGCCATACTATATAGAAACGGAGCGTTTCAGGTGATCTGCATGGCAGTCTCTTCTCTGGATATTCTGAATCTGTCCCACTCTTTCAAGGACGTGTGCGAAGCGCACGCCAAATCTCCCGAATGTCTCTCCTGCACGCTCCGTCTTTTACTGGAATACAACCTGATTCAGGCAAACCTGGAATATTCCAGACGCTTTTGCTGCACCCCCCAGGCACCGGACGACGCAGCTTCTAAAAACTGCAAAAAGGAATTTCCATCTGCAGAATCGTAGATTGTCAACAAAACTAAAAAAATTTTTGAAAAGAAAGCAAATTCTGGTAAATTTAAATAACATTTCTTCCTTTTCCCCATTAAATTAATGTCGATTTTATAAAATTTCCTTTTTTTCTTTCCTTTTTTGTATTACAATGAAATTATCAAAAATCGATCGAAAGAAAGGGGTTTTTCCAATGGCAAACAGAATTATGCTCAACCAGACCTCCTATCACGGAGCTGGCGCAATCGAAGAAATCGCAAACGAAGCAAAGGCTCATGCTTTCCGGAAAGCATTTGTATGTTCCGATCCGGATCTGATCAAGTTCGGCGTAACCGCAAAGGTAACGGATATTTTAGACCGCGAAGGTCTTGCTTATGAAATCTACTCCGATATCAAAGCAAACCCGACCATCGAAAACGTAAAGAACGGCGTTGCAGCGTTCAAGGCTTCCGGCGCTGACTACATCATCGCAATCGGCGGCGGTTCCTCTATGGATACCTCCAAGGCCATCGGCATCATCATCGCCAACCCGGAATTTGAAGACGTCCGCAGCCTCGAAGGCGTTGCTCCCACCAAAAAGCCCTGCGTTCCGATTATCGCTGTTCCTACCACTGCCGGCACCGCTGCAGAGGTTACCATCAACTACGTTATCACCGACGTAGAGCGCAAGCGCAAATTCGTATGCGTTGACCCCCACGACATGCCGATCATCGCAGTCGTTGATCCCGATATGATGTCCTCCATGCCAAAGGGCCTGACCGCTTCTACTGGTATGGATGCTCTGACCCACGCAATCGAAGGCTACACCACAAAGGCTGCATGGGAAATGACCGATATGTTCCACTTAAAGGCAATCGAAATCATTTCCAAATCCCTGCGTAATGCCGTCGCTAACACCAAAGAAGGCCGTGAAGGCATGGCTCTTGGTCAGTATATCGCAGGCATGGGCTTCTCCAATGTCGGTCTCGGCATCGCTCATTCCATGGCACACACCCTGGGCGCTGTTTATGACACCCCTCACGGCGTTGCATGCGCAATGATGCTTCCGATCGTTATGGAATACAACGCAGACTGCACCGGTGAAAAATACCGTGAAATCGCACGCGCAATGGGCGTAGAAGGCGTTGATCAGATGGATCAGGCTGCTTACCGTAAAGCTGCGGTCGATGCTGTCCGCAAGCTTTCCGAGGATGTCGGCATTCCGTCCAAGCTCGAAGCCATCAAGGAAGAGGATCTTCCGTTTCTGGCAGAATCTGCCCATGCAGATGCATGCGCACCCGGCAACCCGAAGGATGCAAGCATCGAAGATCTGACCGCATTATTCCGTAAGCTGATGTAAAAAAGAATGTGCCTTGGCACATTCTCACGCCGAGGCGCGGTTGCTTCGGCAACCATCTACCCTTGCGCCGAGTGCGCATCCTCGCGGAGCGTTTTTATTTCATAGGACGCATTTTCCCATGAAACAAAAAACAGCCCCGACAGTTTTTATTCATGACAATAGAATGCTCGCAGAGCGTGCATTCTATTGTTTGAAAACTGCCGGGGCTGTTCCTGTGCACCTCTTATAACGGGGCGCGCCCTCGATTTTTACTTAATTTCTTCCGGATTCGGTTTCAGGGTAACGCCTCTGTTAATATCACCCTTTAAATCCTTACCGAACTCATAGTCATTGCCAGGCAGAATTGCATTCAGGATAATACCTGCCAGCGCTGCGATTGCAAGACCGGTCAGCGTGATGGATGTGCCGAATACCGTAAAGGTCAGACCACTGGAGAAGCCCAGGCCGCATACCAGGATCACTGCTGCGATAACCAGGTTGCGGGACTTGGTCAGGTCTACATGGTTCTCTACTACGTTACGGACACCGATTGCGGAAATCATACCATACAGCATGAAGCTTACGCCGCCGATGATTGCGGACGGCATGGAGCCGATTACATCAGCCATCTTCGGAATAAAGCTTAAGATTACTGCGAATACAGCTGCAATACGGATCACTCGGGGATCATGTACATGGCTTAATTCCAGAACGCCGGTGTTCTCACCGTAGGTGGTGTTTGCAGGACCGCCAACCAGAGCGGACAGAGCGGTTGCAAGACCGTCGCCTACCAGAGTGCGGTGCAGACCGGGATCAGCGATGAAGTTTTCGCCGACTGTTGCGGAAATCGCGGACATATCGCCGATGTGCTCCATCATGGTAGCAAGCGCGATCGGAGCCATAACTAAAATTGCAGTCAGGTTAAATTTGCACAGCTGGAAAGGCGGCAGGCCAACCCAGGATGCAGATGCAATGTTGGAGAAATCCAGGATAGCGCTTCCGTCCGGATTTGTCAGGCCAATTGCATTTAAAACAGCTGCAACAACATAGGAAACCACAACGCCCATCAGAATCGGGATAATTTTGAACATTCCTTTTCCCCAGATGTTAAATACGATAATGGTTCCAAGTGCAATCAGGGCAATCAGCCAGTTGGTCGATGCGTTGGAGATTGCAGACGGTGCAAGGGACAGACCGATACAGATGATAATCGGACCGGTTACAACAGGCGGCAGATAATGCATAACGCGATGTACACCTGCAAGCTTGATGACCAGGGCAAGCACCAGATACAACAAACCAGCTACAACAATACCGCCACAGGCATAAGGCAGCTTTTCTCCCATGGTCATGTCTGCGAAAATTCCGGTGTTCAGATTTGCTACCGTAGCAAAACCGCCCAGGAATGCGAAGGACGAACCAAGGAAAGCCGGTACCTTCAGCTTGGAGCACAGGTGGAAGAACAGAGTTCCCAGACCCGCGCAGATCAGGGTTACCTGAATGGAAAGCCCTTCTCCTTCAAAATAGTTGTTGACCAGAATCGGTACCAAAATCGTCGCACCAAACATTGCGAACATATGCTGCAGACCTAACAGCAGCATCTTCGGTACACCAAGTGTTCTGGCGTCTTTAATTGCCACACTTTTCTCCTCCATTATGAACCTCCTATAAATTTTTATCTGTTCTATAGTAGTCTCTTTCTTCCTTTCCGTCAATCATTTCCTGTAGAAAAAAACCTTCTATTTTCTATGTAAATTCAGTTTTTTCCTCTTTTTTTCAAAGATAGGGTGCGCTATAATAAATTCTGCACGCCATTGGTGTGCAGTTCACACGCACCAAAGAAAGGACTTCTATTATCATGACTTCCAGTTCCGAAACCTCCCGGCTGTCCGGCCGCCCCGCCTGGGCGTTCGACCGCAGGATTTTCTTAAACGGCATGCGCGACGGCGTTCCCATCGCACTGGGCTATTTTGCCGTTTCCTTTTCCCTCGGTATCGCCGCAAGAAACGCCGGTCTGACGCCGCTGCAGGGCTTTTTTGCCAGTCTGTTAAACAATGCCTCCGCCGGAGAATATGCTGCGTTCACCTTAATCGCCGCCAATGCGACGCTTTTCCAGGTAGCGCTTATTACTTTGATCGCAAATGCGCGGTATCTGCTGATGAGCTGTGCGCTCGCGCAGCGCTTTGCACCCGGCACGCCGTTTTTCCACAGACTGATTATCGCTTATGATGTAACGGACGAGCTGTTCGGCATCACGATTTCCCGCCCCGGCTGCCTGAATCCGTTCTATACCTATGGTGCGATTTTGCTTGCCGCTCCTGCATGGGCGTTCGGCACAGCCTTCGGCATCATGGCAGGAAACGCGCTTCCGCTGCGCGCTGTCAGTGCGCTCAGCGTCGCCCTTTACGGCATGTTCCTCGCAATCATCATCCCCCCCGCCCGGAAAAATAAAGTCGTTGCTATCCTGATCGTCATCAGCTTTGCATTGAGCTTTTTCGGCAGTTATGTGCCCGGAATTTCTGCATTGTCCGACGGAACCCGCACGATTTTGCTTACCGTGCTGATTTCCGCTGCCGCAGCAATTTTATTCCCGGTCAAAAATACACAGGAGGAATCCGAACATGAGTCGTAATGTGCTTTATATCGCCGTCATGGCGCTGGTTTCCTATACAATCCGCGTCCTTCCGCTGACGCTGATCCGCAAACCGATCCGCAACACATTTATCCAGTCGTTTCTTTATTATGTGCCTTATGTTACGCTCGCTGTGATGACCTTTCCAGCCATCCTGCACGCAACGCAGTCGCCGATTTCCGGTGCAGTTGCCCTGATCGCCGGAATCATCGCCGCATGGCTCGGCGCCGGATTATTTCCGGTATCCGTGATCTGCTGCGCACTGGTTTTCCTGATCGAGCTGTTTATCTAAAAAAACTGATATCACAGCTTAAATTTCTTGCTTTATCTTCCGTTATGAACTTGTTATGCTGTTCCTATGACACAGATCAATCTGAAATCCCACACGATTTCAGCTCTGGGAGGAGAGTTATCGTTAATGGAAGATTTTAAAAAGAACTTGCTTAAAATGGGAAAAACAAACCGGACTGTCCCGGCGGTTTTGCTGATTGCTGCTGCCTTCTTTCTGCTGTTCGGCATTTTTTTGATCCCCCACAAGGATCAGCCCTTTGACCCGACCTCCGGCGGCTATGCTTCCCTCAATATCGTCTATGTTATGGGACCCTTCGCAGAGCAAACCTCTGACGGAAGGACTGTAAAGAAATATTATGTTGCCGAAAACGACAAAGGTTACTGGTCTATCATCAGCACCGAAAACTCCTGTCCCTTTCCGGTTTACAATGAAACCATTTCCGATGCCGATCTGAAAGCAATGGTTCCTCAGACTGCTGTCGGTCAAAGCAAGAAGATCCCCAAAAAGCTTGCCGGATACCTTGTAGACTACTTTAATAACAACGGCTTTGAGCTCTCCCTTTCCGACTATGAGCAAACCTTGGGTGATCATTATCTCGATACCACCGCACCTTTGATGGGCAGCAGCCTTGTGCTCTTTATATTTTCTGCAGTCTTTTTCATCCTCAGTGTGATCGTCCTGATCTCCTTCAGGAAAAACAGCAATCACATTCAGACCCGTATTCAGGAGCTTATGCAAGACGGTGAGTTCGAACCACTCTGTCAGGATTTCCAGTCAACTGACGCTGCTTTTTATGACAGATTAGGTCTCGCTGTCTCTCCCCATTATCTCCTTGACTTTTCCAATTTGCAGTATGGTTTTTCTGTATACCCCCTCGATCAGTTTTATAATGTTTTTAAATGCAACATGGTGAACGGCCAGCCTACAACATCCAATTACATTGCTCTGGAGCTCAAGAATGGACAGCGGATCCTTGTTGCAGCCTGCCCGAATACATCTAAAAGCTTTAACACTGCACTGGATATGCTGAAACAATCTGTAAACGGAGGTATGCAATGGTGATCACTTACGGAACCAGAACCTTATTCAAGCGGGAAGGCGCATGGGGACATGCGATCTGTAAAAACTGCGGACATGATGCTCCCCAAACCCTTTGCCGCCAGCTCGATCAGGTAACGCTTTTCTTTATCCCCATCGTCAGTCTTGAAAAACAACGCGGCATCCTGTGCGAAAGCTGCGGCATGATTGTACCCCTAGACAAGGCAGAATACAAACGCCGCCGTGAAGCAAGACAAAAAGCTGCCCTTTTCTGAGCCTTTGATATCTCTGCCACTAAAAAAAGAATGTGCCTTGGCACATTCTCGCGCCGAGGCGCGGTTGCTTCGGCAACCATCTACCCTTGCGCCGAGTGCGCATCCTCGCGGAGCGTTTTTATTTCATAGGACGCATTTTCCTATGAAATAAAGAACCGGTCATAAAAGACCGGTTCTTTTGCATTCTATTGTTTATTCTTTTTTCATAATCCATACTTCGCTGACTGCCAGCGCCTTTAAGGTATCGTAAACCTCCCAACGGACTTTCAGCGTGCCGTCCTGATAGGATTCCTTCGGCAGGTCGTATTCCCAGAACGGCTCTCTTCCAGCCTCGATCTCCCGGCGGACAGATTTTCCGTTCGGATTCTGCGCAATCCGATCTGCCAGCAGGACTTTTCCGGCACGGATATTGACCAGCGTTTCATCCTTCAGCGCGGTCTGTCCCACAAATGCCCGGAAAAACGAATTCGGATAAAATACCTTCATCCCATAAGAAGCTTCCGGATCAAGTCCGGTAAACGTCATTTCCAGCGGTGTTCCATACTGCACCGTCACATTCAGCGCCCAGGTCAGCGGCATCGGGAACTCGTGGTACCAGCCGTCGATCTCATGCAGCAGGCCGACCATTGTATACACGCTGTGATCGATGAACGGAGTTTTTAAATATCCGGGATCTTCCTCCCAGCTGTGCCATACGGAAACATGTGAAAAGCCTTCGTAAGTGCCGGGCGCGCAGAACTGGTTTCCGTCGCCGGGATCCTGACGCAGGTTCAGCTGATGCAGTGCTGCGCATCTGTTCTTTTCGTTCTGCATCTTTTCAATCCGCTTAAAGCTCTGCATCAAATACTGATAATCGTTTAACGGCATGCTTCTCGTCTGCAGGTACGCGCCGCGAATCCAGCACTGCCCGCCGTGATGGTTTTCGGTCAGCTGAATACCGCACAAATTCCGCAGGCTGTCTGCCAGCTTCAGCATTTCAAACAGCACATCCTCCGCCGCCGGAACGTCCCTGGAAAGATTCAGGATCGTCCGCGCCTCCCGGATAACTGCTTCGCTTCCGGTAATATCCGCCAGGTCGAGCACCGCACGCGCCTGCTGCTCCAACTCCTGATCCTTTGCATATTTCTGTTTCGTCCAGTAATCCGTCAAAATCCGCAGCTTTAACATCTGATAGCGGTAATTGTTTTTCACCTGTTTCGATACGGTTTTATCGAATGCTGTAAAGGATTCATACAGTGCATCGATTCCGTCGTTTTCCAGAACCGGGCCATCCCAGTTATGCTCCACGTCCATCAAAAATTCCGCAACCTGCTCAGAGGTTTCCGAATCAATAAACAGGTTTGCATAATCCGCCATCGTTTCCTCTGCCGCCACCGAGCTGTCAAAATCCTGATCCGCCCAGAGGATCTTGTTGACGTCGTCATGGATACCCTCGGAATAGGTGATCGAACCGATGGTATACGGCTCTAACATATTGTGAATCGCTTTCATTTTTTCCGGACGCGCATTGTAGCCCTCCCGTCCGCTCGTCAGTGCAAACGCCATATCCCAGTTTTCCACCGGGAACTGACAGTTCGAATTGTGGGAAATATCCGGATAGTTCCGAATGTTTTCACGATATTTTTCGGGAAGCTTCTCATACAGCTCTTCGATGCTGTCCTGCTCCCAGGGCGCAAAGCACACACCGGTAATCCAGTCCGGCTCCTTTGCGATTTCTTCATAAAAAGTATCGTACCAGCCAGGCTCCGGCTGAAAATGCTGCGGTGCAACCCATACGCCCGCTTCCGGATGATATTCGTGCAGAATTTCCACAAAATGCTCTGTCAGACGCATCGCATCCGTCGGCCAGAGGGAACCGGGATCCCCCAGCGGAACCAGCATTGCATCCAGATAAGGAATTGCAGAAAAGACCCTCCGGCGTTCTTCCATCTCCCGGTCGATGCACCCAAAATCATGATAATCGCGTCCGACATTCGGATACCACAACCAGACGTCCATGCCATAGGAATGAATGATTTTGGAAACCTCGCACATCAGCTCCATCGGATCTTCCGGGAAAAGTGCGGAATACAAACGGTCGTCCGTCTTCGGCGGAAGCAGCTCGATGGCGTTTGCTCCGAACAGCGCCAGATCCTCGATATACGCCTCGAATTCCTTTTTTGACCATGCACCGTAGGTATTGTTTTTGTCCCGGTAGCCCAACTGATGTCCCCGCAGCGGATACTGCGGCGTCATGCTCAGGCTGTCCAGCTCGTCCGGAATTTCAATGCTGCCTTTTTTTACAATTGCTTTTCTCAAAAGCCGCGCCATCCCGTAAAACTCACCGCGCTCGTCTTTTCCGAGCACAACGATGCGCCCGCTGCCGTCCGGGTTGTCGATAACCCGGATCCGGAAGCCCTCTTTGCCCGGCACAGTGATGCCGTCAAACAGCGCTTTGACCTCCTCGCTGCAGCTGTCCTCTTTATAAAACTCTATGCTGATTTTTCCAGACGTTTTAGACTGCAGTAAAGAAACACCGCTTCGTTTTTTTAAATTTTTGCAAAATACGTCCGCAGTCTTTTTTTCCAGAGCAGTCTGAAGCTGCGGTTTGTATACAACAGCTGATATGATTTTCATTTTCTTTCTCTCCTTTTCTTTATTTCCACAACTTCCGTGCCAGGATGTCCAGCGGCTCTGCGAACCGCTCAAACAGCCCGTCCTCCGTAATTTCATTTCCATCCTGCGATGCATAATCATTCCACAGCATGTAGCAGGCTCCCAGCATCCGGCTCGACCACCGCGGAAGCTCCCAGGTTCGCTCCTGCGTTTCGAAAACGTTCGGCTGCCACTTTTTTTCCAGAAAATCCAGATCCAGACGGTCATAGCCGCCGCCCGGAATCAGGTACAGACTGCTGCTCAGCGAATTGATGACGGAAAATCCGGCATCATACATTTCCTGCGGATCTGTCCAGTCCGTATCCCATACCTGTAGCTGAATTTTTCTGGAAAGCCCCGAATAATCCTGTCCGGTCTTCGACAGGCTGCCCCACATGCGGATCGTCTTTTCCGGCGCTGCCTCCGCCACATAGTCCGAAAGCGCTTTCATATAATCCACAAAGGCTTTCTGATTCCCAAAATACTCGTCCATGCCGATATGCACCGTCCCCGTTCCGGAAAAAGTATCCGACTCCGTCAGGTATTCCGACCAAATCGTCTCTGCCAGCTTCTGCGCTGCCGGGTTGGACAAATCCAGCTGATCGACACTCTCCGGGTCACCGGAAAGCCCAAGCTTCGGAAATACTTTTGTAAGTGCCAGACTGTGGGCGGGCGTGTCGATTTCCGGCACGACCTCAACGCCCATCACCGCAGCGTCCTCGATAAACTGTGCAAATTCTTCTTTGGAATAATACAGATCCTGCGACGTAATCGACTGTCCCGCTTTATTTCTCACATCCGATTCCAGTCGAAACCCCGCATACAACTGTCGCGCGCCCTCTTTTGTCCCATCGTAATCGCTCTGGGAAATGATCTGATTGTCGTTCAAATGAATCTGCAGCGTGTTCATCTGATGCTTTGAAAGCTCTTCTGCAATGCGGTACAGAAGTTCGAGGGAAACCGGTCTGCGCCCTACGTCGATTCCAAAGCCCCGGACCGACCACGCCGGATAGTCCCGCAGCACGCCGGCCGGAAGCTGTCCTTCTGATTTCTCCCAAAGCTGTCCAAGCGCCACACACCCCCAGCGCACCCCGCGCTTCGTGCGCGCCGAAATCGAAATCACGCCCGGACTCTCTGCTTCCAAATTCAGTTCATACCCCTCGTTCCCAAGCGTCTGTGTCCATTCTTTCCCGTCCCCGACAGCCTTCCGAAAGTTCAGGGCGATATCTCCTTCCGCTGGTTTTTCTGTATCCGCCAGCTTCTCAACCGATACGTCCTGCAGCAACTGTCCGGAAAGCTCCGTTGCAAAAAGCTGTGCCGTCCGCTCCAGCTCCTCGTCCCGGTACACGACCCGGATGAAACGGGTTGTCCAGTCAGAGTGGGCCGCTCCAGTGGACGCGCCACCGGGCTTCCATTCCATCGCGGTAAAGCCCTCTGGAAGGGTCACTGCCGAGAGGGCTTCCGGTACTTCCTCCCGTTCTCTGTCCACTTCCACCCTCTCCGATGCCGGAATCTTTGTCTGTATTCCCGGCAGTTCCTGCATTTCTCCGTCTTTTTCCAGAATAAATCCAAGCTCAACCTGCGTATCCGCGATCGTGTCCGTGATTTTTCCGTCCATATTTACCAGCACATCATAATCCGCACCGCCAAAGGAAATGCTGTACGGCTCCGGCACCGTTGGGAGCTCCAGCGTTCTGCGGCTCCCAGCTTCAATCACAGGTGTTTCAACCACAAAACAATCCTCCAACTGTCCGTACACTTCCAGCTCCTGTACCGAGACGTTCTGATAATACAGGCTTAAATCGCTTTCCTCTTTCAAAACGTCCGTCACATGCAGACGAAAATACCGCGCCTCTACAGGCTCATTCAACACAATCTGCTGCTCTTTTTGCTCCGGCGCTTCTTCAAAAACAGACGCCTGCTGCCAGTTCTCTTTATCCTGGGAATATTCCAGCGCATAGCTTTTCGCATTCGTCCGTTCCCAGTATATCCGAACTGCACCGATGCTGACCGGTTCTCCAAAATCCGCCATCAGCCAGTGATCGTTGTTTTCCCAATCGTTTTCCGACGACCAGCGCAGGGTTTCGTCCGTATGATTTCCGTCCCCCGCATACATCGCCCGAAAGTCCTTGCCTTCCTCGCTGTCCGCTGTCAGCTTCGCTTTTTTCTGTAAAATCAGATTTTCCCCAACGGTTTCTACCGTCAATCCGGCGTCACATTCTTCCGCACTCCATACCTGCCATAACGGCTGCTCTTTCTCAGAAATTTTTGTCATGCTTTGAGAAGCAGCTGACATTCCGAGCACTCCTGCAGCAAGCACTGTAACCTGAAGAAATTTTGACACACGGACTGCGTGCTTGCCATTGGCATGCCGCCTGCCCACCGATTTGTCGCCTGCAGATTTTCCATCTTCCAGTCTGCGATCCGCGTGCAGCAACCTTCCGCTGTCTTTTCCCGCTTTTTTCTCTTTCATGCCATCCCAGAACCTTTCCAGTCCGATTTCTATCTACTATCCGAAAAATTTCATCACGATTTTTCCAGTCAGAGAAACGACCATTCCAATCGTGGGAACCACATAGATTCCTGCAAAAAAGACTGCCAACAGCAGCCGATACAGCATACCGAAGCATTTTTCAGCCTTCCCCTTCTGCTCTGCTGCAATTTTCCATCCCGCCTCAGCTTTTTGCCTCGCAAAAAACAAAATCAACAGGAATGCAAACCCCAAAATGCTGATGCCAACCCCAGCTTTCAGTCCCGGTTCCTCAAACGAAAATACAACTTCATTTTCGCCCTCTGTCAATGTTATCCCCAAAAAGCCGCCAAGTATCGGCTCGATATCCACAGTTTTTCCGTTTTGTATACACTTCCATCCGTCTATCGCAACGAACGGAACAAACAACGTTTCTCCCTCTGCCGCAGACACACTCACATGAATTTGTGCATTGCGCTCTGAAATGGAACATTCTGACGGCTGCAGGATTCTGGCGGTTTCTGACTGCAATACCGCCTGCCATGCATTCTCATGCAGCGCACCAAGCTCCATCTCCTGTGCTGCGACCAGCGTCCCCATCCGGTCGGTAACAGAAATCATCACCTCCTGCGCTTCAAAAGTTCCCAACCAAATCAGCCGATGTGCACTCGCCATCTGGTTTTTCTCCGGAATTTCAATCGGCTCACCGTTGACTGAAACAAAAATTTCATCCGCGCTTCTTCCTGCATCCAGATACAAAAGCTGCTTGTCCGTCACAGAAATACAAAGCGTTCCATCCTCCACAACAAGCTCCTGAGCCGGGAAAACTTCCATGATATTCGTATACTCTTTCGAACCGGTCGTCACATCCACGCTCTGCTCTTCTTCAGAAGTCTGTCGATGTTTCGTTTCAACATCCTCTGCAGACAGAAGCTCTGCCCAGGCACGCTGATTGGAAAGTACGCTGCCGCTGCCCGACTGCCCCAAAGCTTCCTTTGAGAATACAAACGCATTGCGCAGCATTGTATCGGAAATTTCCGTTCCGCCGACGGCCCGCACCGAAACCCAGGGTGCAAGATAACCGAGACTTTCCAAAACCGCCTTTGTCTGTTTGCTTTCGGTCGGAAAGTATCCGCTGATCGAGCCTTTCCGGTCCACCAATGCAGCGTTGATCGGAAGATCGTCCCGATCAGCCTCGCGCGCAAGCAGCCACGAAGGCTCTGCGGATGCAGCGTTTTTACTCTCCGCCTGCTTTGCAATTTCTGTCATCTGTCGGTACGCCGCTTCATTTTCCTGTCGAACCGCATAATCTGGTGGCAGTAAAATCATTGTATACACACAAAAGCCGCCAACAAGTGCTCCAAGCACCGCCATTCCCGGGAACCCTGCCTCTCCTGTTTTTTTCCCGGAGGTCTTTGCATGCAGCACCTTTTGTCCGCACCACGCCGATACTCCAACAAGCAGCAATACAACCGCTGTCACGGCGGTTTCTTTCGGACACACCTTGCTGATCGCCAGCGAGGAAAACGCCTGCACCAGACGCTTTTCCCAAATGAGTGTCAGGCATACAGCACCCAATGCGGATACAGCCGAAGCAACCAGCAGGAGCACACAGCGCAGCCGGAGCCCTGCCGGATGTTTGCAGACATTTTCTGTACGAAAATCATCCGCATCGCGCTCCTTTCTCACCGCCACAAGTGCCGCCATGCTCAGCACCGCCATGTACCCATAGCGCACCGGGAAGCACACATAGGACCCCATATGCCACAGGAGGTTAGCCGGTTCCAGCAATACCGTCAGCCACAAAAATCCCGTCAGATACAGCCAGAACCGTTCTGCAGCGCTGTGCGTTTCCTGTTCCGCAGCGCTGCGCCTTTTGCGTTTCCGGAAACATCCCGAAGCAAACAGAAGCCCGATCAGTACCGGATTTGCAATCTGGAACAGCCGCTCAAACAAATCATCCAAACCATGCCGTTCCATCACGCCGAAATAGGACAGATTTTCTCCGGAACGCGCAGACTGCAAAAGCAGAATCGCAGACGGGAGCAGAACCGCCGCCGAAATACAAATTCCGATCAGCGTATCAATTCCCATGCACCCCATTTTTTTGGTGCGGTTTTCTTTTCTCTCACAGGTATAGAGCCAGATCGCCCCGGCAAAAAGTGAAAACAGAAGCGTCATAAACCCGAGCTGAATGGACAACATCAGCTGCCATGCGAGCAAAACAGTGTACCAGCCGCCCTTTTTCTCCCGCAGCAAACGCAAAAGCGCCAGACAAAACAGCGGAAAAATCACCGGAAAAATCATCCACTTGATGATCTGATAGTTATACGCCATGTACCCGCAGCATGCGTAGCAAAGGGCGAGCGCTACATTCTGAAAGCGTCTGCCCGATGCTGTTTTTTCCAGAAAAATATGCGCTGTAACCGCCGATGCAGTGCTGTAAAGCAGCACCAGCACATTGACCGCCTGATAAATTCTGTCCCGCCCAAACAATAGCAAAACATAGTTAAACGGATTGAGCACCTCATTGATCGTATCCGCATACAGATTCGCCCCGCCGGAAACGCTAAAGTCCAGAAACAGATTTTTCTGTCCTGTCACAACATCGTAAAAATGATACAAAAGCGGCAGATACTGGGAATATAAATCCGTGATCGCCACTGATCCATCCCCGAAGGGATACATTTTTTTATAAGAAAAAAGCAGGCAAAACAGCGCCACACTGCAAAGTGCAGTAAGCGCCGTCGCCTGCCATGTTTTACGGGATTCTTTTTTCAGTTTTCCATGCCAGAATACTCTTTGGTCTGTCCGATTTTCCATTCAGATTTCTCCGTACTCTATCTTCCTTAAAGCAGACACCACACTGCCGTCATCGCCGTGCTCAACATGCAAAATGCCAGTAGCAGTACAAAAAGCACCTGCGATATTGCTCTTTTCACCGCCGGATGCCCGGTCGCACCGCCCTCCCTGCGCCGCATCTCAAGCTGCTCTTTCGTGCCCTCCTGCCAGATAAATGCCAGCGCAATCGCCGGAAACAGCAGCTCGATTTCCATATATCGAAAATGCATGCTGCATTCCTGCGGATAATCATATGCAAACTTCAGATACAGGAGCAGATGCACAAAATAGCCGACCACAAATAAAATCCGGCTCGCAGAATCGATGCCGAAGCGCTTTGCCCGAACGACAAATACGCGAATAAACGCCATCCATGCCGCCAGCGCCAGCAGCGCACCGACCAGCATCAAAAGCACTGCCAGCACCTTTACACTACGTCCGACGTCCGCCATATCCCATTCACCCAGCACTGAGGTACGGATGATCTGCATCCATACATTATAGCCGCAGCCCAGCTTAAACTGACGTAAGTTGTCCAACATTTCCGACGGAACCGGGAACAGGAAACGGTTCAAAACCGGGACATTTCCGGTGTACTGCCAGGAATCCTCCGGCAGCGTATAAATCCACACGAGGGGCATATGGAACTGAATCCTATTTCGGATATAAAAGCTCATGCCAAGGGGAATCGAAACTACACCAAACAGAACGTACTGACCGAGCAGCTTCTTTACCGGGACGACGGGAATTGCAGCATTTCGGGTGCTCTCTACGCTGCGCCCCCCGTAATCTCGTCCATTACCCAGACTTCTTACCAGCATCCAGAGCATCACCGCCGCGATCGGAAAGGCCATCTGCGCGACACTCTGTTTTGTCAGCATACCAAGCGCGATGGAAACCGCCAGCTTTAAGATGTTATGCGCCGTCGGAAAGCGGCTCCACAAAATCGTATAGTACACGCACATCACCGTAAACATCAGGCTCATGCAATCGTTGTTCACGCTTCCGGAAAGCAGCACCAGCGCCGGATGGAAGCAAAACAGCAGCATCACAAAGCGTTTTGCTTTTTCCGTCAGTTCAAACTGCTCTGCAATCCGCAAAAGGAACCAGAGAATAAGCAGCGAGCAGACAAACGGGACGACCTGGATCGACTCCTCCAGCACATCCGTATTGGAAATAAAAAGAGAGCAAAGCTTCATCCACAGCGCGCACAGATAATGGTGCAGCGGCGGATGGTTGAACTGATAAACACTCGTCGGGTCAAAATCCGGCAGCTTCCAGTTTTCATATAAATACTGGATATATGCCAGATGTCCGCCTGTCACCGTGTGTCCGGCATCCAGATCGATCATCCCGATATCATACTGTCTGTCATAGATCGTGGAAAAAAACACATAAAACAGGCGCAGTATACAGCCTGCCGCCAGTATCACATCCATTTTGATCCGATCTGTCCTTTTTTCCACTTTCTCCATGCTCTCCCCCATTTCGTGCCCTGCGCTGCAGTAGTTTGACGCTGCGCCGTTCTTACATCCGTGCTATAATTTTTATGCCCGTGCCTCAGTTTTTGACCGCACGGCGCGGCCAGCTTTAATGCATCAAAATCATCGAAAACAGTACGGTAAGGATACCGCAGACACCGATCGCCAGTCCGCTCATGGCGCCCTCTGTTTCTCCCAACTCAATCGCCTTGGATGTTCCCACCGCGTGGGAGCATGCGCCGATGGAAATTCCGGCGATCATCGGATCGTTTACCCGGAAAAGTCTGATCAGTGTCGGTGCAAAAATGCTTCCCAGAATGCCGGTAAAAATAACCGCAACAACGGTAATGGGCACCATTCCTCCGTGTCCCTCCGCAACGCTGACTGCGATGGGTGTCGTAACGGACTTCGGAATGAGCGAGACTGTCATCGCCTCGTCCATGCCAAACAGCTTACACATCAGCAGCACGCTCCCCATTGATGCAAGAGATCCACAGGACGCACCGACTACGATGGGAAGCCAGTTTTTCTTTAACAGCTCTGCCCGCGTGTAGATCGAAACTGCAAGACATGCCGTTGCAGGTGCGAGGAACATGTTGATAAGCGCTCCGCCTTCATTATATTCCTCATACGGAATTTTAAAGATCAGTAAAACGCCGGATACGATCACAATTGCAAGCACAAGGGGATTGCACAGCACCAATCCGGTCTTTTTGCGGATCCAGGTTCCAACCCAGAATGCGGCGATACTTAATCCGATTCCGAAAAACGGAGACATAAACAGTTCATGCATCATTCTTTTGCCCTCCCGCTTTTCTTTTTCTGCATCAAATACAGCGCGAGCTTCATGCTGTACGCCGTCACTGCGAATGTCACCACTGTACTCACCACGCAGATCACGATCAGCTGCACCACCCAGTTTTTCAGGACGTCAAAATAGTTGATGATGCTGACTCCCGCCGGGATAAAAAAGAATGCCATATTTTCCAGCAGAAAATCCGATTTTTCGCGGATATGGTCTACCTTCAGAATATGTACGCACAACAGAATGAACAGCAAAATCATGCCGATCACGCTCGCTGGGAAAGAAAACGGAAGAAGCTTTTCGATAATCTGAGAAATCCAGCAAATCGAAAAGATAATTCCTACCTGTGTTACGATTTTCAAGTCTTAAATTCCTCCTTTGATCCGGTGCTGCCCCTTAAAGCAGGCAGCGCTGCATATCTTTTATCATCTGTTCCGCCTGCGAAAGCAGGTCTTCAGAGTTTTTCTCCACTACATTACTCCTTTTGAACTGATAAGTAAAGACCGGATTCCCCTGAGGTAAAAACTTTAAACTGTTCCCATATTGTTCGAAAAGCATCGGGATATTTTCCCCGTGCACCCGTGCGTCCGGTCTGTATACAAAGCGCAGCTCCCCCGGACGCCCCTTGATTTCCATAATATAAAGCTTGTGCGCCTGCGCCCGCAAAAGCGCAATCCGCAGCAAATTGTCTACGGACTTCGGCACGGTTCCGAAGCGGTCGAGCAGCTCTTCTTTCATCTCTGCACTCTCGCTTTCCGTCTCCACGCCGGCGATTCGCTTGTAAATGTCAAGCTTCTGCTGCTCATTGACAATGTAAGAAGCCGGAATATAAGCGTCCACCTCCAGCTCCACAGTCGTAAGAAAGTCCGGTGCAGTGTCCTCGCCCTTTAAATTCTTTACCGCTTCGTTCAACATTTTACAATATAAATCATAGCCAACCGCTTCCATATGACCGTGCTGACGCTCTCCCAAAAGGTTGCCCGCGCCGCGGATCTCCAGATCCTTCATCGCAATCTTAAAACCGCTGCCCAGATCGGTAAACTCCCGGATCGCCGCCAAACGCTTTTCTGCAATTTCCCGCAGCACCTTGTCCCGCTTATACATCAAAAATGCATAAGCCGTCCGGTTCGAGCGCCCGACACGTCCGCGCAGCTGATACAGCTGGGACAATCCCATTCGGTCAGAATCGTGGATGATGATCGTGTTGACGTTGGAAATGTCCAGACCGGTTTCGATGATCGTCGTCGCAACCAGAATGTCAATTTCGCCGTTGATAAAGCTAAACATGATTTTTTCCAGCTCTCTCTCCGACATCTGCCCGTGTGCAAATGCCACATTCGCATCCGGCACCATTTCCCCAATCTTTGCTGCCATATCTGCAATCGTATTGACGCGGTTGTATACATAATACACCTGACCATTCCGGGACAGCTCACGGGTGATCGCCTCACGCACCATTTCTTCATTATATTCCATCACATAGGTCTGGATCGGCTGACGTTCCTCCGGCGCTTCCTCCAGCACGCTCATGTCGCGGATACCGACCAGAGACATATGCAGGGTCCGTGGAATCGGCGTTGCCGTCAGGGTCAGCACATCCACGTTCTCTTTCATTTTCTTGATCTTTTCCTTATGGGTCACGCCAAAGCGCTGCTCCTCGTCGATCATCAAAAGACCAAGATCCTTATATTGCATATCTGATGAAAGCACGCGATGCGTCCCGATCACGATATCCACCAGACCTTTTTTGAGATCCTCGATCACCTTTTTCTGCTGCGCAGGCGTCCGAAACCGCGACATCTGCTCAATCCGGATCGGATAATCCTTCATCCGCTGCACAAACGTATTGTAATGCTGCTGCGCCAGAATCGTCGTCGGCACCAGAAAAACAACCTGCTTGCCGTCCTGCACCGCCTTAAACGCCGCGCGGATTGCAACCTCGGTTTTGCCATAGCCAACGTCCCCGCAGATCAGGCGATCCATGATTTTGTTGCTCTCCATGTCCCGCTTCGTCGCCGCAATTGCCATCAGCTGGTCATCCGTTTCCTCAAACGGGAACATTTCTTCAAACTCCCGCTGCCAGACCGTATCCTCCGAAAAAGCGTAGCCCTTCCCGTTCTGGCGCGCCGCATACAGCTCCACCAGATCCTTTGCGACCTCATCCACTGCCGCCCGGACACGGGTCTTGGTCTTGTGCCACTCCTGCGTTCCGAGCTTGTTTAACTTCGGCTTTTTCGCTGCATCGGCGGATGCGTACTTCTGAATCGCGTCCAGACCAGTTGCCAGCACATAGAGGTTTCCTCCATCCCGGTACGAAATTTTCATGTAATCCCGGACCGTTCCCTCCATCTCGACCTTCTCGATGCCCTGATAAATACCGAGACCGTGCGTCTCATGTACGACATAATCCCCAACCTTCAGCTCTCCGAAATCGCGGATTTTCGTGCCCTCATAGCGCTGAATTTTCCGCTTTTTCTTTTTGGGCGCACCAAAAATATCCCCCTCCGAAATGACCGTGAATTTCAGCATCGGATATTCAAAGCCCTTTTCCACATGTCCGTAAAAAAGCTCTGTCTCGCCAGGCAAAACCTCCCGGTCAGGGTCTTCGCTGTAAAAAGCGCTCAGCTCCTGCTCCCGCAGATCGGCTGCCAGACGCTTCGCCCGCGTCCGGGATGCACATAACAAAAGCACCCTGCTGCCATTTTTCTTGTAACGTTTTAAGTCCTTTAACAGGGCTTCAAAACTGTTGTTATAGGACGGCATGCTGCGCACCGTGATTTCAAACCTGCGATCCGGCTTAAACAGGCTGCTCTTTGCATCCAGCGCGGCGAGTGACACTGCCCGATACTGCGACAGCTTCCCTGCGATTTCCTTTTCGGGGTACAAAAGCTGCGCCTGTCCCGGCAGGATATAGCCTTTTTCCAGACGTCCGGTCATGCTCTCCCGAAATTCTGTCTCAAGTGCGTTCGCCGTCTCCGACAAATGCTGTGGCTCATCCAGAAAAACTGCCGTCGTTTCCGGATGGAAAAATTCCAGAAAGGACTCCGTCTGCGGATAAAAATAATGCACGAAGCTTTCCAGATTGACTACACTGCCAAACTCCTGCGCAGACTCTTCGATCTCTTTGATCTGCGTCTCAATCCGGTGCGCTGCCTCCGGATTGCCCTGCTCCCGCAATTTTTTGGCATATTGCTTCGTCTCTTTTTTGATTCTCGCAAAGCCGTCCTGCCTGCGCGCCTCCGAAAGCATCAGCTCCGTTGCCGGATAAATCGCAATCTCATCCAGATTTTCCACCGAACGCTGGGACAGCACGTCAAAGCTTCGAATCGACTCCACGCTGTCTCCCCACAGCTCGATTCGATACGGATTTTCTTCCGTCATATCGAAAATATCAATAATTCCGCCGCGAATGGAAAACTGTCCCGGTTCCTCTACCTGCGGGCTCTTTTCATAACCCATTTCCACCAGCTGAGCGGAAAGTTTTCTCTCGTCTACCGTTGATTTTTTATCGAAATGTAGTATTCTTGACACAATCCCGGAAAGCGGCGTCTGCGGCATCATCAACGCGGACATCGTCGTTACGATCGTAACCGGACGCTTTTCGAGCAGCGCGCGCAGCACACGCATCCGCTCCCGCACCAGATCGCCGCCGGAAACATCCGCCTGATAAAAGATCAGATCCCTCGCCGGATAATACAGTACTTCCGGATCATACAGCCGAAAATCCTCATAAAATGCCTTGGCTTTCAGATCATTTTCCGCAACGATCAGCCGAAAAGGAAACTCCCGGAGAAGCCCATTGGTAAAATGAGCTTTCTGGGAGTCCAGGCATCCGGAAACCTGTACGATTCCCGGTTTCTTCAGTTGTCTTATGATCGCATCAAAATCGGCCAGTTCATATAATGGTTGTACGAATGCATCCATCGTTTTCCCTTTCTAGTTAAACTGATTCATCGCCTGATCCACTTCTCCCTGTACCATCAGTTCCACGGCCCCTGCCGCGCGTTTCAGCGCGTCATCCACCAGTCCCCGGTCTTCTTTGGAAAAGTGTCCCAGCACATAATCTGCCAGATCCCAGCCCTTCGGCTTTTCTCCGACTCCAACTTTGATTCTCTGGAAGTTCTGAGTGCCCAGCTGTGCGATAATATTTTTGATCCCGTTATGGCCACCCGCACTTCCTTT
>ENA-ORNR01000787-ORNR01000787.1-human-gut-metagenome-genome-assembly--contig:-NODE-787-length-30348-cov-5.147955_pt1 | contig 30348 bp, 19 predicted proteins | sample MGYA00242114_ERZ509020 | MGnify/ENA primary metagenome ERZ509020 (study PRJEB26280, sample SAMEA2338758) | human gut metagenome | biome: human gut; feature: human-associated habitat; material: faeces...
ATACGTCTTACTCAATTCTCCCCAGCATAGCTGGGGGTTTAAGCATTTCAATTATATCGGATATGCACTCGGAGCGTAAGTTCACAAAAGTCGTTATCCTTTTATATATATAAGTAGGGAACATTGAGGAGTGCTTTTTAGCCACATTGATGTCACGCCTGACGATACTGCATTCTTGCTTCTATAATGGTCTCATCTTATCTGTCACAAACGTGACCTCTGGCACGTGAGTGAAAAGCCACTCCTATGTCCTCCCGCTAACAAAAAATTACTCCTTATTCATCTTACCGTCTGTGAAAATGGACGGTATTTTTTTGCAAATTTTTGAAAGGAAGTCATAACGTATGAACTCAACACTAAAAACAAAAACCGCCTCTTTTATCGAAATGAGCGGCATACCTAAAACGCAATTTGCGAGTCGTGTAAGGCTCAGTTATGTGTCTTTGCAGGAATGGCTGAAAGATAACAGAGAACTAAGCTCCAATGCCGAAAGCCGCATAGAAGCATACATGAGCGAGAATTTGAAAAAGCTACAAAATATTATTGAATAAAAAAGGAGGTACTAATCAATGTTGTATAAAGGAAATTTACAGACAGCAATTTAGAGGCAGAAGGGCAGTGAATAAAATAGTTGAGCGCTGACAGCAGTTATTACCAAATGAGTAGAACAGCATGAAGCGCTCTCGGAACGAAAGGAGTTTTTCAATGATACAGCAAAGATTAAAAAAGCACTATGAAAAAGATTACAGAAAAGGAGCTAAACCGCCCCGATAACAAATATGTTGACCGCATCGAGGGTGAGCAATGGAAGATGACAGATAAATACCCTATAAATATAATATCAAACATGGGCAGGATATTCAGCATATGTTGCAAAAGGCTTATCAAGCCATTTTTGATGAGCAAGTCGAGATACTATTATGTCGATCCGAAAAATGATAAAGGTCAAGCCCCAAATGTCAGGCTACACAAGATTATTGCAGAGACATTTATCCCCAACCCTGACAACAAGCCTATCATTCATCATATTGACGGAAATCGCTTTAACAACAGAGCTGACAATCTCATGTGGGTAACAGCTGAAGAACATTACGAGTTGCATAAACAGGTGAACGCTAAGAAAAATAAATAACATTGCTTTTAAAAATAGGAAAGCGATATTTGCAAAATGAAAAATCCCTGCTCAGAAGAAGCAGGGATAATCTCAGAACTTACATCCGCAGTTTTTACAGTGATATTTTTTAGCAAGATACGGTGAGAGAACGTCCAGAACAGCAAAGGAAACCGCTTTGCTTATAAGAGGTATTTTTTCAATATTGAATGAACCACAGGAGGGGCACTTAGTCCATGAGCTTTGGATTTTAGTTTCAAGAGGTATATATTTATTTGTGTGAACTGCTCCGCACTTAGGACAGGTAAGTGTAACCCCGTCTTTCAAAACACAGTATGTATCAGTGATAGCTTCAAATTTATCAAGAGGAATATAAGCTATAGCGGAGCGGTCACAACTGCATCTAAGCTCAACACAAGGATAAAGGTCACAGGCTATTGCCTTGGCTTCCTCATTAGTTTTTATGCAATAGATCATCTCATACATGCTCTCACCCCACCATCTAAATAAATATCTTATATGTATATTATATCACAGAACATTTTATGTGTCAACCGTCAAAAAAGTTTACAGAAAGGAAAAAATATGGCAGACAATTTATTTATAAGGCTTGTTGCAAAGCTTAACCAAAGTCTGAGCAAGGCTAATGTTCAGTCAGATGTTACAAAGCTTGAAAACACACCGTTTTTCATAAAGCTAATAGGCAAGCTGAATAAAGGTGCAACAAGGGCAGCTATTCAGCGAGATATCAGTGAAATAAGCAACACACAATCTATACGGGTAAATGCGAGAATTGACCGTGCTGGACTCAGGTCATCACTCAACAGAGCAACTCAAGAGCTACAGTCAGAGGCACAGAATAATCCTATCAGTATTCCCGTTGAAGTTAACAATGAAGGATTACAGGATACACAGGCAAATTTACGCAATGTTCAGCACGAGCAGGAACAGGTTGCAGATCAAAGAACAGGCATACAAGGTCTGCTTCAATCATATATCAGCTGGTACAGAGTGCTTGAACAGGTTAGTCAAGGCATAAGAAAGGTTGTTGATACCTCTGCCGAGCTTAACAAGGCACAAACGGATTTACAAATAGTAACGGGAAAATCAAATGCTGAAATGGTCAGCCTTATGGGCAAATACAATGAACTTGCAAAAGACCTGTCTGTTACTACTATTGACGTTGCATCTGGTGCCGATGAATGGTTAAGACAGGGTAAATCGGTTGCTGAAACTAACGAGCTTATCAAGGACAGTGTTATACTAGCAAAGGTAGGTCAGATAGATGCAGCGGAAGCGACAAAATATCTGACAAGTGCAATGAACGGGTTTAAAGCTGAAACTTCCGATGTTATAGGCATTGTTGATAAACTGACTAATGTTGACCTTGAATCAGCTACAAGCGCTGGTGGACTGGCTGAGGCAATGTCAAAGTGTGCGAACTCCGCAGATGTAGCAGGCGTATCAATGGATGCTCTTATCGGATATATTGCGACAGTTGCGGAAGTAACTCAAAAATCAGATAGTGTTGTTGGTGAATCATTTAAAACCATACTGGCACGTATGGGAAAAATCAAGCTTAACAACTGGATAGATGAGGACGGCAAGGATATCAGCGGAGAAATAAACGATGTTGAAAAGACACTGGCTCAGTTTGATATAAAACTTAGAAATAGCGCTACAGAGTTCAGAAATTTTGAAGATGTAATATATGATGTAGGTATGGCATGGGACAAGTTCTCCTCTGTTGATCAGAATGCTATTGCAAATGCGTTTGGCGGAGTATATCAGCGTGAAAATGTCATAACACTATTCGAAAACTTCAACCGTGCGCTGGAACTGTCTGAGGTATCGGCTAATTCAGCAGGAACGGCATATCAGAAATTTGAGGTATATGAAAATTCCCTTGAGGCTGCCACTAATCGCCTTACCGCTGCTTTTGAAAGTCTCGCTTATAACACAGTTAGTTCAGACTTTATTAAGGGTCTTGCTGTAGATACTGCCGAGATCGTTGAGTTTATTGACAAAACAAAGCTTATGGAGACAGGTATTAAAGCGCTTGTATTTACAGGAGCAATAAGCGGACTGCTCCATCTTGGAACAGGTTTGGTTAATGTAAGAAATAATGTGGTAAATTTCACGGCTGCTATGAACCTTGCAAGACAAGGGAGCGGTCTTACAGCACAGCAGACCAATCAGCTTGTTGCTGCATATAACAGGTGTACAGAAGCACAGCAAAGACTTATTATTAGCAGCAGAGCACTCAGCAATGAACAGCGCATAAGTATTCTCAGACAGCAGGGGTTGACTGATGCGGAAGCAAGAGCGCAACTTACAATTATGGGACTTATTACCGCAGAGGGAACCGCAGCCGCAGCAACTTTTTCACTGCGTGGAGCATGGGAAGCTCTCAAAATGAGCATTGCGACTAATCCAATAGGCTTGGTCATAACGGCTTTAACAGCAGGGGCAGCAGCAATATCCGAATATAAGCAGAAGCAGGAAGATATGGCGCAATCAGCGAGGGAGTCTGCTGAAAAGACCGATGAACAAGTAAAATCACTTGAAAAGCTAAAAAACAAATACACTGAGATATGCGACAGCTCCGATTCTGAAATCTCAAAGGTACAGCAGCTTATTGAACTAAAAAACAAACTGACAGATACTTATGGTCTTACAGAAGATGCACTGCACAACCTGAACCTTGAACGTGAACAGGGCATAGAGCTTCTTGAACGTGAAATCAAACTTGCCAATATTGCTTCCCGTGGCGAATGGCTTGGTAATAATGCTTCTGCAATAAAAACAGCCAGAAATAAGATAGAGCGCAATCAAAACGGCTTGACAGGCGGACAAACAGACGGAATTATCCGCATTGAAGACGTATCAGTTGACGGAAAAATAGATCTCAACAATATAGATGATAAAATAATCAATATGTTCAAGAGTGCAGAGCATAAGTCAGATGATGGTTTGCTCTTCCAGTACACCGAATTTGAGGTTGCAGGCGATGATATGATTGAAAAATATGAAAACCTGCAAGAAATAATATCGGCACTGGGAAATGACACCGACCGAACAGATGAGGAAGAAAGACTGCTTGAACTTTTGAACAATGAAGCCGCCGCTATGAAAAAAGTTCTTGACGAAAATCGCAGTATTTATGAAACTGAAAAAAAGATGGTCGCTGAAAACCTGTTTGACAATTATGTCAATGAAAACTCAATCAAAGGGCTTGGAAAAGAAAGCTATTATGTATGGCGTGACGGGCTTCTTAAATCAGCTGACGGAGACAAGAGAATAAAGAAAAATCTTGAAATGATACTGGCTGAACAGCTTCCAGACCTTGAGAGCTACTATAATAATCTCTCCACAGCTAAAAAAATGTTTGCTTATATTCCGAAGGACAGCTCGGCAAGTGAAGCTGAGTATGCGAAAACCACTAATGAAGACAGGCAGCACTTTTTAACAGAGCTTGATGATAATGAGCTTGAAATTGCCACAAAGATACCTGACTTATTTTCAGAAGGCTTAGAGGGCGCAAGTCAGAAAATAGCAGCTTGGAAATCCAATCCCGACAACACTATCAAAGCGGAAGTTGATGAAAAGTCACTTGAAGATATTCAGAAGGCTTATGAAGCTCTCAGTAAATCCGCAGACAGCTTCATAAAAAATCAGAAGAGCTTGAAATCTGCTCTGGAAGAACAGGAAAAGCATGGTCAGTTGTCGGCAAGCACCATAAGAGAGCTGTCGGAAGCTGGCTACAGTGAAGCACTTGTTACTGATAAGGTCACGGGAGCGGTCACTCTGGATATGCAGGCTTATGAAAAGCTTAATGCCCAGAAGCAGGAAAAGATACGCCTTGACCTTGAAAATGAGAAGAATGATCTTGAGGAAAAACTCAGAGATGAACAGAGCGCCGTATCGGATTTGAAGCAGGAATATGAAGCTCTTGCAAAAGCCGATATGGAAGCCAATGCAGGCAGATTATCTGAAATCACACTTGAGCTTGCGAAGCGTGGGGCAAATATTGAAGATATCCGTGGGCTTATTTCCCAGATAAACGGTGACATAACAAGCCTTACCGCTCCATCTTTTGAAAATGACAGCACCGACAAAAACAAAGAAGCTTTTGACAAGCTGTATTCCCAGTGGAACCATGAACTTGAAATGAATAAGGTAACACAGGACAAATACATAAACTGGCTTGATGGTGCATATAAGCAATATTTCTCCGACCTTACCAAGTATCAGGACGAATACAACAAATACGAAGAAGAGGTTTACAAGTATCGTACCGACCGTGAGCAAAAGCTCTTTGACAAGAAAATTGACAACCTTGAAAAGCTGGCTGATAAGGCACTTGATAATTACAAGGACGGAGACGGCAACGAGCTTACAGTTACTGCAAGCTTTGACTATGCCCGTGAGCAGATAAACAAGGCTATAGCCGAAACTCAGGCAAGAATTGACGGTATCAGAAACGGTGATATAAGCGGTGATGCGGATGACATCGAAGAGCTTACGGAAAGCCTTGACCAGCTCAATGAAAAGCTGACTGATATAGACAAGAAAGAAATTGACTCGGAGAAGAGTTATATTGATGCTCTCAGAGACGATTATTCCGATATGATGGACGAACGCATAAAAGCCGTTGAAAAATTGTCCGATGCGATAGAAAAAACTTATGATAACGAAATAAACGCCATTGACAAGAAGATAAAAGCCATTGACAAGGAACGTGAAGCAGAGGACAGAAAGCGTAAAATCCTTGAGGCTCAGAAAAAAGTAAAGGAAGCCGAAAAGGAGCTTAACAAAGCTGGTATCAAGAAATATATCGTGCTTACAAACAACGGCTGGGAAGCACAAGCGGATAACACAGATATTGAGGAAGCCCAGCAAAATCTTGATGAAGCCAAACAGGACTTGGAAGATGCTCTCAAAGATGAGCAGAAAGCCATTCTTGAAGATCAGAAAGATATTCTGGAAGAACAGCGTGACGATGCCAAGGACTATTACAGCGCACAAAAGGAAGCGCTTGAAACTCAAAAAGAGTATCAGGAAGATGTATGCGAAACTCTGAGCGATATCCTTGATAAAATCGGCGGCGATACCGACCAGACCGAAAGCAACAGGGCTTTGATTGACAATCTGACAAAATCGGGTGATGTAAATGCGGCAGTTTCCAGATTATCGGAGACCGAAAAGCAAAAGGCACTTGAAAGCGGTCTGATAACCGAAACTGACGGCGGCTTTGAGCTGAATTACAGTGCGCTGGATAAAATGACGGGCAGTCTGAACACAGCGTTTGCCGACAGCACAAAGGCTATAAATGACCTTGCCGCAACTGTTAGTGAAAGCAATGATATTCACAAGACTGAAAACAATGCGGAGCAGCCCACAGATACAGTTACCGCAGGCGGCTTTAACCTTGTAGCCGATGAAAAGACAGGTAAGCTTACAAAGAAACCCGTTACAATCAACGGTGAGCCTGTTGAGGGTCTGGGCCATAAGGTTCATGCAATCACAAAGGCTGAACATGATAAGAATAAGGCCGACTATCAAAAGGCGCTTGAAAGTGGAACATTTGCCGGCTCTTTCGCAGACTACATGAGGCAGCAAAGGGCTCGCAAAAAGGGTATCGTTCCTATAGCCGAGGCAACCGGCGGAGAAGCTAAAATTGTTGCCCAGGCAATTCAGGCGTTTACGAGAAGCGCTGATATTCCTATCAACTCGAATATCAAGACCAATCAGATTATCGAGCCTGCCGATGTGGTTCAGGTCAACACTCAGCCTGCGTTTAACTGTACAATAAACATTGAGGGCAACGCTGACCAAAAGACAATATCCGCTATCGAAAACAAGCTGGACGAGCGCTTTATCGAATACACCGATGCTTTAAACAAGTCAATCACTCTGGCTTATAACAAGCAAAGGGGCAAACGCTAATTTTACAAAGGGAGCTCTTTATGGGCTCCCCTATTTCTGTCTGCGAGACTGCACGAGGTCAAGCAGGCACTTATGATAAGAAAGGAATGTATTTATGAAGAAGGATTTGAGCAATCGAATTAGTGCTTTAGGCACGAGCATTATACAAAAACCTAATTCTTTGTCTGCCGATTCACTCAAAAAGGCAGGCTACGACAAAACCCTCATCGGTTTTGTTTCAGATCAGCAAACCAAAGATGACGGCACGGTTCAGTGGGAAATCCAGACCGAGGGCGCCGCTTATATGATAGGTGCAAAGAAAAGCAATATTACGACTGTGGGTCAGAGGGTAAGGCTGTATCTGCCGAATCATGACTATAGGAATAAGTACGCAGAGGTTATAACCGACTATGAATTTGATCACCCATCGAAAGCGATATATGATGCCGAAAAATGCACAGTAACGGAGACTTGGCTGCTTTCCGACAAGACAGAAGAGACAAGGGTATTTACTTTGACTGTCAAGGATAAGGGTAGCTCATCGGAAGAAGTCACAGCGATCACTTTCCCTGATGGCAGTGTTATGAACTTAAAGAACTTTTAAACGGAGGTAATTATGGCAAAAGAATTTGACAATTTAAATTCCCTGCTGGCATATGCTGAAAGGGATATAAAAAAAGTAATGCAAAAGGAAGTTGCTAAGGCAGCTAAGAAAAACATGAAAAAAGCAGTGGGAACGGCAGTTTATGACAAATACACTCCCCTGTACTATAACCGAAGAAAAGACAATGGCGGCTTATCAGATATAAATAATATGACTTCATTACCGATTGAAAACGGCATTATGCTTATTGATAATGCACCTCTCAATAATGGAAGAACAGATTACAGGCTTGATGATATCGTCGTTAATCGTGGTGTTTTAGGGTATCCGCAAGGAAGAGATTTTTATTTTGAAACATCTGATAACTTGAAGAAAAATAGAGATTTTGAAGAAGCTTTAGTGCAGGGATTAAAAAAGAAAGGCTATGATATAAAATAATTTCTATGTATATCATCATTCAGCTTGACAGAAGCTGCTCACATATGATATACTTTCCCCAATGACGGAAAGTCTTTTTCCGCAAATATCAATATACACTTAATTAGATTCTGTACTTTGTTTTATGCTGAAATGGCTATAACGTATGCTTCGATAGATTACAGCTTTACTGTAATAAAAAGCGTTCAGAACGTATATCACAACTGGGATATGCCTGAGGAAGAGGAAGAAGACTGATTTTAAACGGCTTCAATACGTCGTTTGGCGGCTTTTTTCAAAATTTCATTTTTTGCTGAATCAAGAAAAATATATCAAAGCTATGATATACGCAAAGGGTAAAAAATCCGAGTTACGGACTTCTTTCAGCATATATATTTCGTATATAACGCTTCTTATTTTGTATATTGCAAAGTAAGGAGCGTTTTTTTATGCAAATTTCAAGCCTAATTTGACTGCTGCTCTTTTTATGGCACAGAAAAATGCACTCTCCCGCCGAAGCGAAAAAGTGCATTTGCCAATATGCTATATCAGCCCACCGATATTAGCTGCGAATTGATTTTAGCATTTGTATAAATTATATAGTCACTGCAGCCTGAATTTTCAATAGGCTCACCGTTCTCATCAAGCAGCTGGGCAGTAAGCTGGACCTTGTAGTTGGAATATGTTTTTCCCTTGCTTTCAAAAGCCCCGCCTGTTATTACAGAGTAGCTTGATATCACTTCAAACGAGCCTGCTTCATAATTCAGCTCTGTCTCCTTGTCAAACACATACTCATAAGAATCTCCGCTTGATACAGGGGCTTTGGCTGTACCGTTTTTGTCATAAAGCGTTATGTTCTCAAGATATTCCGCTATCGGAACAGCATCATAGATACCGCTGTCTGTCTTTTGATACAGCGAAAGCGTAAAGCTTACCTTTTTCGCCTTGCTGATGGCAGTCTCAGGCAGGTTGAGAACATTGTAATAACCCACTGCCGTGATTTTGTCATTGGTATCAAGGCCGTTGATACCGAGCCTTATCATCTCATTGGGTGAATTTGAAGGGAGATTGTAGCTCAGTGTGGCAGCCTCAATATTTTCACGATAGTATGATTTGCCGTTGCTGTCGCTCCTGCTTTCAGACATCTTGCTCTGCTCAATGTTATCGGAAACATAAGCAAGGTTTGAACTTGCCGACAATGTAACTCCGTAGGTATCGTCCCGATCCTTACGCTCCGGGAACTGGGCAATAATACTTTCGCCGTCCGGATAAGTTATCACCATATCATCGCAGGTAATGGTAACACTGCCGCTTATCAGCCGAGCTTTGATGTCCAAAGGAGCTTCCTCTGTTCCTCCCGATACCATTATCACTGAATCCGTGTTGGAGAAATTCTTAGCGTATTCCGTGCTGCCTATCTTATATGTGCCCGAAACGCTGGGATTTCCCTTTATGCCCTTTTCCGTGCCGCTTTCGTCTGTTCTTGTGGCTTCAATAACAAAACCGTGATACAGTTTTATCGAGTCATAATTAAGGTATGACTTGACATTTTCCGCACTTTCCGACTTCAAGGAGATGGTAGCGGTAAGCTCGGCTTTTAGCACTCGGTTACTGTCGTTGATGACCTGGTCGCCGGTAGTCCTGAAAGTAAAGGTCTGGTCATACAGATTTCCGAGTATCATATGCACCATGCTCTCCGATGCACTTTCGTTATCCAGACGTGAGGGTGTCATATCAGTATCACCGAGCCTTGAACTGCATTTCATGGTGATGTTTCTCATTGGCTCGCTGTTGTCAGCCTTGGTGAAAAAGCTGATGTAATAATCCTCATCAAGAACAAGAATGCCGTCAGCATCGGTCATGCCCTCTTTTGCAGTAAGGGTCACGCTGTAGAGCAATGAGGCATCTGTATCGGATTCTGTCTTTTTTCTGTAATAATCGTCTCCTATCTTAAAGGTCGCCTTTGAAATATCATTGCTGCATTTTACAAGTGTTCCGTCGTCAGCTTGCGAAACTGTGATATCTGCCGCTTTTTTCAGCAGATCGCAGAAAGTCACAGGCTCAAATCCTTTGCCGTCGGAGGTGCTGAACTTAGAAAAGTCCAGCTTATCGTCAGAGGCGGTAAAAGCCTCGCCTATTGTGGAATAATACGCCTCGGAACCGTTGTTTCTGTCCACCAGCACCAGACTTGTATCATCGGGCAGGTCTTGCTTGCTTTCCAGAAGTACATACTTTCCGTATGCCGTAAGCAGATCTTCTCCGCCGTTGATAACATTCTGCCATTCCTCAGCAGTTCTCTTGTAAGAATATGTAACGTGCGCTGTAATAGGAGTGCCATAGTTTTCAAGAACAGGATTGCCGTCGGTATATGCGCTTACATTGTAAGTCGTTCCCGAAAGAGCAGCTGCCCTGAAATCAAAGTTCAGCATTTTTTCAACATAAACGGGAATGTACAGATGATATGCGGTCTTTGAGGTATCGGCAGGGTCAAGATACTGAATGTCTATCAGGGTAAACTGCTTGTAATTGCTGTCATAATCCATGTTGGTCATTCTGAAATAACCGTTTTTGTATTCCAGCGTCTTGGTAAAGTTCTCCCCTGATTCAAAAGTTCCGCTTGTCTCATTCAGTCTCATTGGCATTATGTCAACACTAAAAACACTGCTGCCTGTCTGAGCATAGCTGCTGATAGATGTATCATTTGTAAGGATATGTATAAAGCTGTTGAGCATTTCGGTGATTTTTCTGTAGTTGGACTCATTTATGAGCAGTACCGAGAAATCATCGGGAACTGACGCACCTGTTTTCTCATTGAAGGTTGTAAGCTTCCCCTCATACTTTTGGAAGACATCATTGTACTCATCGGCAGCATTTATGTAACCTGTACCATTACTGATATCGGCTATGATAGCCTCGACCGCCGATTTGTCAGCACCGTCGCCTGTAAGGAACTTAGGACTGTCGGCAGTCTTGTCAATAACATTCTTGGGATTTACCGTTACATATGGATATGCTCCCATGTCGTCAACATTGCTGTCGCTGCTGATAGTTGAAGCCTCTTTATTTGCAGCCGGCTCATCAAGGCAGCTGCCGTTATAGTCAGCGTAGATACAGAGCGATGGAGCAGTATTTATGTTGTCTTTTTTGCTTATTATATTAGCGGGAATTCCGCTCTCACCTTTTCTTGCGCTGATGCCAACCACTTTCACCTTGGTATTGTTCTGCATATAGCCGCATATCTCACCTGCTCCTGCTTTTTTATTTTCATTATTTTTAAACTGAACATTATCCAATGAAATGTTATAGCCATATAAGCAAGAACTTTTAGCCATTTTTCCGACAATTCCACCTGAATAAGTGCCATCACTGTTCTTACTGTTATTATCATTGATTTTTATTACACAATCCGAGATCTTGCTGTTTTTTACAATCAAAGTACTTTTATTATCATTTATTTTTCCAACTATACCTCCTACATCTTCTCCGTATTCGTCTGTGACTATTTCGTAATTCTCAATCAAACAGTTGTCAATTATTGTATCACTTGAAGTCAACCCTATAATACCGCCACTGTGCCTGTAACCGGTTATGGTATTTTTATTATTCTTATCACCGATTATCTTCACATTGCTTATTTCACATTTCTTTACACCCTCCTTGACCAGTCCAATGATCCCTCCGTTAAAAGCAAATCTCTTGACCTCTTTATTGATATCCACATTTTTAATATCAACATTCTGTATTCGGCTTTGAATATTTTTTGCAGTAGTATTTCCGCAGCAGCCAACAATACCGCCTAACATTGCTCTTCCTATTAGAGGTGCACTGATGTCCAGATCTTCTATGTTGATGTTTGTCACCGATAAACTTGTTAACGCCGTATTATTGGTATTTAGGAAAGCTCCGATAACAGTGGCAGCACCAATACCAACACCATATAATGATGCACCTTCACCACGGCTTGTATCACCGACCAGACTTATTGATCCTGAAGTAATTGAACCCCTGATCAATCCTTCTGAATCGGAACTGCCATCGATCTTCACATTGCAATTTCCTGCAATTCCAATTATTCCGCCTGAAAAGAAATTGGCACTAACGTTCAGATCATCTGATTTCAAGTCTTTAATTTGAACAAGTTTCTTTGCAAAGCCGACTATTCCTCCTGAAACAAAACACGAATTAACACTAAGCTTCTCCAGCTGTATCTTATCAAGTCGCAAATTACTGCCTACACCCGCCAAAGCACCTACACAGCTGAAAGAACTATTATTCTCATAAATAATATTTTTCTTTCCACTGTGATCTTTATAATACTCATAATCGACATGACCGCTGATGATAAGATTTGAAATTGTATTGTTTTCATTATCACTTGATTGAATAAGATTGTTGAACAAGCCCAATCCGGTTTTACAATCAACGGAAGTTGTATTATTGATGTTAATATCGTTATAATACCGATCATAATCTTTTCCATACCTGTAAAAGCTCATATTCAGCTTAACAGTCGAACCGTTTCCGTTCAGGCTGTTGATGTGCATTGCCATATCAGCATCGGAGCTGTTGAGCGAACCGATACCACGGAAGCCGTCGGGAAGTTCATATGTGTTCTTGGCAAGGTCGATATCAAATGCAAAATTGTGGTTTGTCAGGTTCCTTGCAGGATATGAGCCGCTAATTGCATTTGTGTATTTGTATATGATGTACGGAACTGTGTTTTTCACATAAGCGTCAGTCTTTGCAACAGCATGATCAGACGTTTTACCCTCAGAGTCATCTGTACCTATATCGCTGTACAGTGCATGACGGACCATTTTATTCTCACCGTAGCTAAACTTGGAATATCCGCTTGAATCTGCGCTTCCCGCACCGCTCATAGAGATACAGCCCAGAATAAAAAGCTGCTGGGGATTGCTGATCTTTATTGTGCCTGAGTTTGTGTCATTACTTTCAAAGCTTATTTTATCGGCAGCCGTGCTGATATCCGCAATGGAATAGTTCTTTGTGCCGTTCTTCATAGTGACCCTATCTTCTGCTCCGTTGAATGCAGAAGTCTCGGTCACAGCAAAGCCGTCAATAACTCTTCCGATAATGGGATTACAGTAAAGCAGAGCGTTGCTGCCGAATATGTTATTCATGCCGGCGGTAATTCCCGAATGTGAAGCATTGTCCATATTGCGGAAAATAACTCCGCCGTATCTGATAACGCCGATGTATCCGCCAACAGCCTTGTTGCCGTAATTAGTACCCGATTTAATGTCAATAGTTCCCGCATTTGTAAATTCAACGCTTACATTATCAATAATGTTGTCGCCGCCGTTTACTATGCCGATAACTCCGCCGTAAAATGCAGTTGTGCCGTTGCCGTCAGTTTCATACTTGCTGTCAGCAGCTGCGGAAAACTTTCCTTTAAAATTGGCGGTTACATTAACGGTGATATCCTTTATGACCGCACCTGTGCTCTGATAAATAAGAGGCTGGACAGTTTCATTGGTTATGGCATGACCATTGCCGAATACCGCTCCCTTAAACGGCACATTTTTTCCTATTCCCACAAAGTCAGCCGAGGTTATGGTTACATCATTGGCAAGCATATAGTAAGCCGATGCAAGCGTCTTCTGTATGTCGGCAAGCTTAATACTTGTTGTGCCGTCCTCAGATCTAAAGCAGCTGCTTTCGGCATCCCATAACAGAACCTTATGGCTGTTTTTCTCATTGCACCATGCTGAATAGCTGTTCTCCTGATAGTTTACAACTGCGCCGTCCTCGCTGTCGCCAAGGTTGTTGCTGAGTATCTTGTCAAGAAGCTCCAGCTGCTTTCCCTGACTTATTATGTAGGGGTCATTGTAGGTTCCGCAGCCTGTGTCCAGCTCTGCCAGAGCGGTCTGATTGACCTTTATCTCATGATAATTTTTTTCGCTGTAAGATGCCGCAACATAGGGCAGAAAACCGCTGAAATCATATTCAGCATCTTCGCCTGTGGGATTGGTGTAGGAATCACTCTTGAAATACATTTTCTGCATATCCTTGTATTCCTTGGAGCCTGATATTTCCATACCATATGCAACGTTATGCTTGGCAGAATCTTCGTCCCAGTCCTCATCACGCCTGAAATTATATGTACCCGAGCAGTTGCTTCCTGCTTTAAATCTGAAGCTGTTGAGCAGAATTGCCTTGCTGAAAATTGACATATCGGTATTATATGCTTTGCTGAGAGCTGCATTTACTGCAGTGTCGGATACCGCTGCTTTTCTGCCGTCCAAAGTAAGTCCGCTGAATGTGAGCTTGATATCCTTGGAGTTTCCGTCTCTGCTGCCCACATCGCCAATAAGGCTTGAAGCTGCAGCAGAGATGCTTTCTGTCCTGTATTTCTCGGTAGTGCTTACATTGCTGAGTTCAAGGGCAGTATAGCTGTCTATTTTATTTATAAGCAATGGAGCTGTGCTCTCGGTGCTGTTTACTCTTATGCCGTCAAGAACAATGCCATTCAGGACAGCTTTTGCTGTGCTGTTTACCGAGCCCATAACAGTTCCGCAGAACATAGCTCCGCTGTAGTCGGTATCTGCACCGACAGTGCCCGAAAATGTGATATTGCCCGCTGTTATGTTTCCGTCAGAATTTCTGAAAAGTCCGCAGTGCATAAGATAATGCTGCGACCTTTCGCCGACGGCAGGCTTTTCACTGTTTACTATCTTATCATTGCAGAATGTGAAGACTGCTCCGTCCGCAATATTCATGCCTGACGGCATATCTACGGGATAGTAGGAATAGCCCGTCATATCATAATTGCCTGCGGGGATAGAAGTCTTATTAAACGCATCATTGAAATACTGCTTGATATTGCTGTAAGCATACAGATTTACGCACCACAGCATAAGCTTTTCGGCATCGGTACGCTCAGAAACATTCTTACCTCTGATAACATCAAGATCATAATAGTATCTGGAATAGGGATTTGCCTTTTTTACAGAGGTCTGATTCTGATAAGTATTACAGCCTGCACCGTCCATTGTTACAGCTCCGCCGCTTGTGTGTATTGAAACAACAGCGCACGTATCATTCCAAAGAACAGCATCTTCATCATCAAAGCTGCCCGAGCAGGTAGCTATGATCTCATCATAAATGGTATTTAAACCGATACTGATAACGGCACTGCCGATTTTATATGCATTTTCGCTTTCTGTCTCAAGATAAAGCGCCGTTGTAATACTATCATATTTGTAAACGCCCTTATTTACAAGCATACCAAAGGAAGCAGCCGAAGTGCCGCTTACAGTTATTCCTTCAATATTTACGTCATATACCTTCCAGCAGCCTGTAGCATTGGTTACAAAGCCCGCAAAGTCACCGTTTCCATTCTGAGTGACCTCTGCGCTTTTTACGGTGATACCCTTTTCGGTCTCAGAACCGACAGACACCTCACAGTTGTTCCATGATTCGCCCAGTAAAGCTCCGCCATATGCAGAGGTCACATTTTCGCTGTCTATTGTAATATTTGTCAGGGAAATGGTTCTGTCAGATGCTGCTCCATTATTGCTGCTTATATTGCCTATAAATCCCCCGACCTTTTTACTGCCTGCTGTACTGCTGTTTGTCACAGCAGCTCCAAGCTTAACATTATCAGCCGTTACAGAAAACTTGTCATTCTGACCAATTTCAGCAAACGCACCGCCGCAGATAAAACTCGCATTGCCGCTGCAGTTTATCTCGGGTGATATGGTGCTTCCGCTGATAACAATGGCAGGAGATGAATTTTCTGCTGCTTGTCCTGCAATACCGCCCACAAAACAATAATTGCCTGTATTGCCTGACACATTTATATTTTCCTGTACAGTCAGATCCTGAACGGTAATGTTTCCGCTGTGCAATGCTGATAGTCCGCCGATATAGTACCTTGCGTTATCGGTATATTTTACATTGATAATACCGTCAACAATTAAGTTATTGAAAGTAATATTTTCTGTCTTTGCAAACAAACCGCTGTAATAATGGCGGTATATTCTGCCGTTTCCATCGGATGCGTCACCTGCTGCAAGAGCTGTATTGCTGCGATAGCCGTAAGGCTCGCCTACAGCAAGGGTGATAGTATGACCGCTGCCGTTAAAAGTTCCTGTATAGGCATCATTCTCACCGTCGTCACGGGTAAGACCTGTTATACCTGTGCCCGAGAGGTCTATATTGCAGTTTAATGTAATATCCGAGCTTAAAAGGCTTGTGCCCGTTGTTGATGTGCTTTCAAAAAGAAGCGTGCTGTCGGAAGAAGTTCCGCTGTTCAGCTGCATATTCAGCGCCAGAACGGCAAATTCAGCAAGGCTGCCCACTGTGGTTCCTGCTCTTTTTACGGTAACGGTATGCTCAGTCTCGTTGATATTAAAGATATTATCCTCACGAAGTGAAGAACTGAGTCTGAGCACCTCGCCCCATGTGCCTATATCATCAAAAGACGCAGCCTCTCCCCTGTTGAGCTGCCAGCCGTTTTGAGCATAAATAAGCGCAGCTCCCCTTGTACCTATTATCTGTCCGCCGCCTGCTGCCTTTGTACCTGTAAGGTCAGTAGTGCCGCCAAGGCGCAGAACGCCGCCGTTCATATTTCCGATAACACCGCCGCCGATAAAATCGCCGTTAGTATTCACCGTTACATTTTCGGCATCAATAAAAGCCTTGTCCGCATAGCCTGCAATTCCGCCAAAGCTTGTTACATTTTTGCAGCCTGATGCAGAAACGCTTACATCTTCCAGCCTGATATATGAATCGTCATCTGCCTTGCCCATAAGTCCGCCGAAATATTCCGCACCGCCTGCCGAATTATCGGCAGACACAGAGATCCCGCTTACGGTAAGTGAGTTGCTTGTATTGTCCGAAAAATATGTGCCTATAAGTCCGCCAAAGATCTGCTTGTCGGAAGATGTTCTGTTAACGCTTATACCAGCGGCTTCGGTGTCATTTTTGATTATGGTCATGTTTCCGCTGTTTTCAAGCTTTCCGAAAAGTCCTCCGGAGCTTTCTCCGTTAAGGGTGCAGCTGACAGAATATCTTGAGATATCAAAGCTGTTTTCAGCTTCCGAACTTTTATAATATCCGAAAACGCCGCCTGTAGCCAAAGCTCCGCTGACCGTTCCCGATACCATTGCGGTACCCTCAAAAGAAACAGACGCATTTTCCGCATAGCCCACCAGACCGCCTGCATATCCTGCTGCAGTTACTTCTCCCGTTAAGGCAAATTCATTGTTCAGGGTAAATGCACTGCCATCTGCCATGGTACCGATCATTCCGCCTGCGTTTCCGCCTGAGGAGGAAACATTGTAAGAAGCACTACCCGAAGTTATCACAGTCAGCGATGAATTTTTCTCCATTCTGCCGCAGGCAAGACCTGCGCTGCCGCTGCCCGATACGGAAACGGAATCTGCATTGTTGGTTATGGTAAGCTTAGCATTTACATTCTCTCCCAGTGTTCCTATCACTGAGGAGAAGGCTGCCTCTGCGTTCATCAAGCTTACACTCCACTGTGCAGTGGTGTTTTTTTCAGTATCATGTATAACGTGCTCCGCAAACAGCGCTGAATCGGACACATCTCCGCTTACAGGAAGTGACCTTGAAATTATAACATCGGTATTTATATTTGCAGAGTCATATATATAAGCAAAAAGCGGCTGGTCAAGAGTCAGCTTGAATTCGGAATCGCTTGTTACCTTAATATTTGCCGCAAAAGGATACTGGGCAGTTCCGATGCTTACAAAACCAACCAGATTATCAAGATTACCCGATGTAATAGCAATGGAAACATCAATATTCTGATATTTTGCAGGGTCTGCCTCATAATTTTTTGAATACTCCACAAACTGCTCGGAGGTGTTTATGGTGATAACATTGTCGGAAACAGATGTATCATCGGTATTGTCACCGTCATCTTCGGATGCATCGTCTTCTGTGCCGTCAGGCACAGTCGTGTCATCAGAGGGCACAGAAGTTCCGTCCGTAACATCTGCTGCATCATCTGTCACAACAGTTGTTGTGTTAGTGTTAGTGCTGTCGTCCTGCGATACCTCGGTCACAGCAGTTTCAGATGAACTGTCCGACTGCTCCGTATCATCGGGAACGTCAGCTTCACCCGTCACCGTGGTAACAGTCGTCTCCTGGGGGGCAGTTGTAGTCTCCCCCTCTGCTCCATCGGCAGCACTTACATTTATTTCATTTAATACATACCTTGAAACGGGACTGCTTACGGTGAAATTGCTTGCGATCATCGCTATCGCAGTTAACAAGGCTGTAAATCTGCTTTTTGATCTGTATTTCATAAGATTGCTCCTATCAAACGCTAAAAAACTTTACTGCGAATCTGCTTCGCTGAAATTAACGGTCACGTATCCATTTATCGTCTCCATATCGGTATAAACGCCGTTCTCGGTCTTGTAGAACTGTATGTCATAGCGGTTCAGGCCGTCAGTAGAATCCACGTCAAAGCTGAGTGACTTCATATTTCCGCTTGATGTGACATTTCTCTGCAAACCGTTGCTGTCAAGGAAAATCTTGTTTATTTCAAGCTGAGAAGCGTCCCATGTCAGTATAACAGTACCCTTGCCCTGTCCACGTATGATGTAGTTGAAAGCATCATAACCATCGGCATCAGTCTCGGAAAAGCTGCCTGTCCATGTGGTGGCAGAGGCATTGTATTCCGCAAAAGTAAATGTTCTTCCCAGCTTATTGCCGTTTGCGGCACTGTATGAGCTGCTGTCGGAAGGCTCCGCCACAGCGCTCATTTGAACAGCTCCAACCATCTGCTTTGGAACGATTATCGTATAGGTATTTACGCTCCTCTGATTTTTTTCAAGAAGCTGACCCGATATCGTACATACTCCTGACGAGAAGCTGTGGGCGGTGCCGTCATTGTCGGTAACGGACAGTCCCTCTGTATCCTTTGAATATACCGAACCGTCAAGATCCATCAAAGTAAGGTTCAGAGTGTAGCTGATGTCATTTTCATTTACATTTGAGGGATTATTCTGCACATAGTTGCACACATTTATAACAAACTGTGCCGTGTCCGCTCCCTCGGAGCAGTAGATGGTCTTCATGGCGAACACAGAAGTTTCCTTGGGAACAAGAAGAAGGTAATTTGAAGAAAACGGGGTTCCGCCTGCTCCCTTGGTGGAAACAACTTTTTTGACTATATTCTGATTTATATAAACCGCACTTACCGCAGCGCTGATAACTGTCAGAATTATGACAGAGATCAGGACTGCTATACCAATATGCTTTTTATTTTTTACATTAGTTTTCATATTTATATCACCGGTATTACTCGGATTTTTAGAACCTGTCTTCATAAGAAATGTGTGCGGATTTTCGAGCATAATTTTGTTGCAGAGTAGGCAAAAATCCGCAGGCGGGCTTTCGCCCGGCAAGGATTTTTAACGCAGTCTGCGGCAAAATTTGCCGAAAAGACGTGCGCATATGCTTGTGAAGACGGGTTCTTATACAATACCCGCTGTCAGATACACCATATCAGTCTCTTTGTCATTTCGCACATCATCATTCCAGCTTATCTCGAGGATATAATAATCTACAAACCCCTGTCCGCTGTTGTTTTCAGGCTGTATCTCATCGCTCTGCCAGTAAAGAGGCTCTGCATTCTCCTGCACTTTTTTATAACTGTCGTATGACTCCTTGTGGAGACTGTCGTCAGCTTTTTTTCCGTCGCTGCCAAGATTGAGATACTTGCCCGAAGCAGCACTGCCGCTTTTGCTATAATAATGTGCAGTGCCGTCCTCATCAACATATTCGACGTCTCCGCTCCCCTGCTGCTCCTGCGCCGGGAAAACAGTATAGGTAAAGTCGATATTTGTGGTATGCGCTATCTGCAGCTTGTAATTTGACACAGATTCATCTGAATAAACGCTGAACACAAAGTCCTTTTTTCCTGCCTCGTCCTCAACATTTATTTCTCCGATATCAATGTTCTGCGAGCTTTCTTTCTGACCCGCTCCGATAATAAGAGCAGTGGGGGCATTTATCTTTGTTATGGTAGTCAGCCTGCGCTGGTATGTGAACCATGCGTATGCCGTTGCCGAACCTGCGAATATCAGCGCTGTCATTGCCAATGCAATAAGCAGCCGTTTTCCTTTGCCTTTCATCTGAACCTCTCCACAATCACTGCTCGGTATTTGATACCTGCAGCTCGATATATCCTACTTTTTTGCCTATCTTCTGGTCTGCTTCGTTCCAATAGGCATTGACCGTGATGTATTGATCGCTGTTGACACCCGTAATGCTGTTAAGCTCGTCCTCGGATATGGAAATATCCCCATCGGAATCGGCAAAATATCTGCCGGGGTTCTTTGCCATGTCTTTTTTTAATGCTGCCGTGTCCTCATCTGAGATAAGCTTGCTGTGATCGTTTCCGACAAAGCCGATGTCATCCTGCGGAAGTATAAGCTGAGCTGCCATGTATGGCCACACCCAGTAGATATCCTGCCTGTATGCCGTATCCGTTTTTACATTCTGCCGGGAAAAATCAAACGTATCTGTTATCATATCAGAATAAAGCCCTGTTTTTTCATCATAACTCCTGAAAAAAAGGATATGACCCTTCACAAGCTCAGCCTCAGGCTCCCCTGCATCTATTATGCAGTCGGTATTGTCCTTATTGGGCTGTGCAGCCGACGTGTAAAGAACGGTATCAAGTGAAAAAGTAAGATCAAGCTGCTCAAGGTCACGGTTGGAAATAACATAAAATGTGAGCATTCCCGAGCTTCCCGGCTGTATGCCTGTTCCGGATTTAGATGAGTTGCCGAAATTGCTGTCGTCGCTCATGACCCATTTTACAGAAGCTCTGCCGCTGCCTGTGGAAACGGGAGATATCCTGCCGAACAGACTGCCTGTGCTGATATTGCTACGGCTTATACCGTCAGCTGCGGTAAGGTAATCATCATATATGCCGCTTTCCCCCACAGCTGCAAGCTCAAAATCCGCATCTGTGGCCTTCAGCGCCGCCATATCCCCGGAGGTCTCCTTGTTGTTGGTGAACCAGCCGAAAGAATAGAAAGCAGCCAGAAGCATGATAAGTGCGCCTGCCGCACAAAGCATAAATATTATAGGCTTTGCACTGCCCGATATATTCTTGCCGACCTTTGCCACAGCAGACCGCTCCTTTCCCGCATATATTGGTACTGATTATTTTTTCTTCTTTTTCTTTTCCTGCTTTTCAGCCATATAGGCATCAAGCTTTTTCTGCATTTCAGCCATATGATTACGGCAGGCGGATATTTCGCCCGTGTATTTGTTGAACCATTCAACGTCCGCTTCGTTAGGTTCCTCCTGCAAAAGAATAGCCTGAACAAGAGCTGACTGGGAACGTGAACGCTTTCTCTCGATCTCTTCTATGGTCGCTCTGCATCTTTTTATTTCCTGCTTGTACTTTTTCTGTTCAAACATAATGCGCTCTCCTCTGTATTTTAATTTCCGAGCTTGTCCACAGACTCGATTATCGCCCTTAATTCGTCATAACCCTTGTCAAGGTGATCGGCAACATCGTGAAACGCCTGTGAAGCTTCGGGAAGCTTATCTCTCATCTGTTCGGGGTACTTTATGAAACAGTAGTGTATCTCGTTTATAATTTTCTGCTTTTCGGTGTAATCGCTAACACAGAATATCATTGCCCTTGCTGCTCCGAGGTCGGATACCGCCATGCTGTAATGCAGGTCATAGTCCGTTCCCTTTTCGCTGTAGGTGTCGATCTCTTTGGCTGCCTGCAAAAGGTTTTCCTCAAACTGCGCAATGTAATCGGTGCGAATCCTCTGGCGCTCATTAAAATAAAGCCCTGCAAAAACAAACACAGCCAGAAGCGAGGCCACAGCCACAAGAATAGCCGTTATCATTTTGGCTTTCATGATTTTTTCCTGATTCAGATGTCCTCACTCCTTTTTATCGTCAGTGTTTTCAGGCTCGTAGCCCTGTTCATAAAGCTTTTGCTTTTCCTTTTCGATAGCCTCACGCACTGCATCATCATTATTTTTCCTGTTTGCCCTGCATTCGGCTGAGACCTTTGCAATAGTAATGACCTCATACACGGCAGTTGCGGACATTACTATGACCACGGCTGCAAGTATCAGTTTTTTTGCCGATGCAAAGGAATTGATCCACCTGAGAAATCTGACCTTACCCGCGTATTTTCCAACAATAGTGTCAGATGTCACAGTGGAAGGATCCTCAGCGCTGTTGGCATCGCCCTTTGTAACAAAGCTGCCGTCATCAAGTATCCTCACTATCCTGTGGGTGTTGAGCATACCGTATATTGCGCTGTCATGAGAATAAAAACAGATTATATCCCCTGCTTTAAGCTCCGAGCTGTCAGTCTTTTCTATCATGATATAGTCGCCGCTGTGAATGGACGGCTCCATGCTTCCGCTGACGGCCTTGACAATACTCCTACCGAAAAGCACCGCAGGCTTGTTCTGCATATTTGATATCATTATGTATGCCGTCAGCATCGTTATGATTATCAGCACTGCCCATGCAATAAACTGACCTGCCAGCTTTATCACATTTGCGCCTGATTTGCTCTTTGCCATAGGAAGCTGCCTTTCTTATACTAATCTTTGATCGTTCTATAGGTTGTTTGAGAATCAGTATTAGAACCTGTCTTCATAAGAAATGTGTGCGGATTTTCGAGCATAATTTTGTTGCAGAGTAGGCAAAAATCCGCAGGCGGGCTTTCGCCCGGCAAGGATTTTTAACGCAGTCTGCGGCAAAATTTGCCGAAAAGACGTGCGCATATGCTTGTGAAGACGGGTTCTTAGTATTCTTTCTTAATCTTTCTGATAAGCTTTGTTATGAAGCTTACATGATATTTTCTGAAAAGCTCCTTCATCTGCCTGTCATAAGCCCTCTGCTCCTTGGGAGAACGCTGAACAGGCATCTGCGCAGGCATAACATAAACCTTTTTACGCTTTTTGGCAAACAATGCTTTGAAGCTCTGCTTTGTTCTCTGCCTGAAATTCGGCGTATATTTTTCGTAAAGCACCTGCATCTCAGCCATTTCCTTTTCATCTCGCTGAGCCTGAGCCTTGGCGGCAGCCTCGGCAGCTATACGCTCGATAAGCTTCGGATCGTCCGAATCGCCCTCTCTGATAACAGCGCCGTCCTGCCTTATAAGGGATATGAGCCTGCGCAGACTTCGCCTGATAACATGGATAGGATTTTTTGAATACTCGGGATATATCTCGTCAAAGCTTTTCTGCTCAAGATATGCACGCATTTCTTTAAGATTTTCCGCTCTGAGCTTTTCCCTTTCCTCACGCTCGTGCCTGAGACGTTCTTCCTCTGCCTTCTGGCTCTGCTTCTCGGTTTCAAGCTTGTCCATCTCGGCATTTATCATCTTTTCAAGCTCATCACGCTCGGCATCAAGGCGCTTCTGCTCTTCCAGCTCGGCACGTTCACGCTCTATGCGCTCACGTTCAAGACGTTCCTGTTCTTCACGCTCAATGCGTTCCTTTTCCAGCCTGAGTGCTTCAAGGCGGGCTTTTTCAAGCCGCTCCTGCTCCTCACGTTCAGCCTTTTCTCTGGCAAGCCTGCGCTCTTCTTCAATACGTCTTTCCTCTTCCTGTCTTCTGCGCACCTTTTCCTCGGCTTCCAGCCGCTTTTGCTCTTCCGCTTTGTAGTATTCGGTCTCTATCTTTATTATCTTGTCTATCTCGGCAAGTATTTTTTCATTTTCGGAAATGTTATCCTGAGCCAAAGCGGCATCATCGGTCAGCCTGTCACCGCCAATGACAAGCTCATGCTCATCATAGCTCACCTTGTCAAATTTTCTCAGAACACGGGGTGCGGCAGCCTTGCTTTTCTGGGTTTTAAGCACCTCAGCTTCGCTGTCCTGAGTAAACGACCTGAAAAGCAGGAGATTGAGCGCCGAAAGGTCATAAAGATTTTCCACATACTCCTTATCGGGCTTCTGTGCCGAATCGGAAACATTTATCTCATAGCCTTTTTTGTCATACCCCTCAATGAACTGCCATAGCACAAGGCACGCCTTGAGGTCAACATTTTTCATGATCGCATTCGTTCTCATAACAGGCGGGCGGATATAGTTCTGTCCCATCTGCTGGCAGAAGGGCGATGACTTGTAGCCTTCAACTATCCTGCGTATTTTTTCAACTCTGTCCCATATAGTCGAACCGTTCTCATCGGCAGCTTCAAGTGAATCGGAGGTCTCGATGTTCAGCGTCATTTTAATTTTTCTGCCGCTGCCCGATTCAAAAGCCGTGTTGTACTCCATGGCAAATACTTCTTCGCTGGATGATACGGCTTTAAGCTTTTCATACCGCTTGTTTACGAAAATAAAAAGTCTGTCTATAAGAGTGTTTACGAATTTATTCTCATAGGTAAGATAGCTTTCTTCCTTATGTATGTTCAGCACCTTTGAGGGGGTTATCTTTCCTGTTTCGGGGTCAACGCTCTGGATAAGGTCGGTATGCTGAGCAAGATGCTTTACCGAATCTACCGTTATCTTCTTTGAAAGCGCAATGGGAACGACTTCCTCCACATTGGTAATAGTCTTGCTCGGATTTCTGATAACATTGTCGATAGAGACAAGTCCTGTTTCTATCGCCTCCACCCAGCTTACGTCAATGTCCTTTTCCAATATCCTGCGGTTGAGCGCAATGGTGCTTCGGCTGTGAGAAAGTGATGAGCGGAAGCTTTCATATAGTCTGTCACTGTCAAGCTGATCTGTACAGTCCTTGAATTTTTCAAACCATTCGCTATAGGCTTCGTTCACTTTCTCTCCTCCTTTCACTGCGCAGTTATCCACAGATAATATTTACTTTACAGCTGTCAGAAAAGCTTCTGGAGCCTTTCCAGATATGCTATGGATTCCTTCATGGAATTTCTGCCGAAGAGCTTCTGGAGATATATGCAAAGGTCTCTCAGCTCATCACGGAGCATTGCCAGATTAAGGGACTCGAACTTTCTGAATATCTTGGTAGCAAGAACATAATCCACGCCGTCAAGCTCGTCTCCTCCGCAGGCAACATATACGGGCACAAACAAATTCATCTGCTTGATGATACGGTTACCGAAAGCAACTCGCAGTCTTTCGATTACCCAAAGGTCAAGCTGCTGTATCTTTTTCAGTATGTTCTGACTGAGGGGATACATCTGAAAAGCTTCACTGAACAGCGAATCCAGATGTGAAAAGCTCAGGTTCATTGGAGGCGTATCGGGTGCCTCAAAAGCAATACCCTTGGAATCCAGATTTATGGGCTGGGCACGGTCATATACCTTATCGGAGATAGCAAATGTGGAGTCATCGTTGTTTGCCGTACCGACGTACCATATGTTCTGAGGTATTCTCAGCATTCCGTGGTCAAGATGCTCGGGGTCGGTGCTCCAAACATTGGGAACAAGGTCCAGCTTCCACTCATCGGAATTTGGCATTTCAAGGATTGACAGCATTTCCGCAAAATAATACTCAACTCGTGCGATGTTCATTTCGTCCAGCAGGATAAAGTTAACATCATCATTATATGAGCTGGAGTATATTCTCTTCAATACTTCCGTTTCGTTAAAGTTCTTGGTAAACTCGTTGAAATATCCGAAAAGCTCTGTACGGTCTCTCCATGAAGGCTGAACAGATGCTATCGTGGTGTCATTCTGCAGGAACTTGCCGAATGAGTATGGAAGCGAAGTTTTACCTGTACCGGAAATACCCTGTAAAATGATGAGCTTTGTTGAAGCCATGCCCGCTATGAACAGTCTTACCGTTCTTATGTCGTAATAAAGGTGCATACGTGAGCAGGCAAAATTTCTGTAATTTTCGCATATAGCCGCCAGAGTGATACTGTTGTCATAATCGGGAGCGATATAGTTTTTGTAGTAGTTATCAACTTCAATAAGCTTGGAAAATCTCACATCGGAGGTCTGTATTACACCGTTAACGGCAGCAGACTGTTCGGACTCCGCAGGTGCTTCGCCCTGACTGTATTCCATGCTCTGAGGAAGCCCATATCCGCCTGAGGGAAGTGCTGCAGCTCCCGCAGGAACACCTATCTGAGCTACCTTCATAGCCATGATCTCGTCTTTTTCTTTTGTAAGCTTTATGACCTGACGCTGGAGCACACCCAGCTCCTCTATAACGTCCTCATCACCCACTATAGAATGCCTGAAACGGACATATTTCCTTATGAGCATAACTATCAGGAATATTATCAGCGCAAAAATAGCAGCCACTATTATAAGCGACAAAACAGCAAAGACCCATTCCAGTGCGTTAAAGTCGCCTGAATAGTCCTTGAATATCTTTGCATATTCCGATATGTTGAATATCTGCTTCAAACCCTCCCAAAGACCTTTGAATATCATTCCAAAGCCTTTGAGAATTTCGGATATGAAAACGAAAAACCATTTCAAGAAGTCATTCATATGCTTACTCCAAACTTATACGAAAGAACGTATCATTCGTCATTTTTTTCATCAGACTGAGCTTCCTTTTTCTTCTGCTCAGCAAGATATTCCTCGATCGCCCTTTTCTTTATCTCTTCCTCGTCTATCTCGGGCTTTGCGGCAGTCTTGACCTCAACAATAACTGCCATAAGCTTATAAAGCTCAAAAAGGAAAAATATCGCCATAGGAATGATTATGCAGATAAAGAAGCCTGTCTTTGTCCTTAAAAAGCTCATTACCTTTCCAAAGCCGTTTATCTTGGTGCCTGTCCACTTGCCGATAATATCAACGGGATAAACATTAAGGCTGTCCTTGATGTCGTTATTATCACCCTTGGTGGTAAAGCTGATATTGTCACCTGTGTTATTGACAGCGATTATTCTGTGGGTGTTCTTTACCCTCTGACCGTTGATAAGAGTCCAGAATGTGATAACATCGCCCTCTTCAAGCGTATAGACATCATCTATTTCCCTGTCAATAATGAAATCGTCCTTTGCAAAGGTGGGAAGCATCGAATCTGACTCAACAGTAAGGGGAACATATCCGAAAAGGCTTGCAACACCGTTGTTCCTGTCGGACGAGAACACAAGTATCGTTACGATAAGAGCGAAAGCCAGGATAATCCACGCTATCACTGTTATAATATTGTTCAGTATTTTTTTCATTTTACGAGCATTTCCTTTCACATCATTATGTTTGGACATTATGCTTTTTATCAGGTATTTTCTATAATTTTGAATTTCATGCTGAGTTTCATCGTTCCGCCGATAATGTTATCCAGGCAGTCAGGGTCGTTGCCCTCAAGCCATATAACAACGGTGTATTTATCCTTTGCACCTAGACTGAATTTATCATTTTTGGTGCTCATTACCACTGTTGAAGACTGAAACTCCTTATCGCAGTCGCTTTCCTTGCCTGTTCCGTCGGATTTGGTCTTGCCGTAAACAGTCTTTTCACCGTTTTCATAAACAGCTATCCTCACAGCCTCGTCAACGCCGTTGGTGATGTTCTCCATGGTCATTTCGCCGCTGTAAGCCACGGTATCGTTTCCCGAATTTATAAGATAAAAGGTGTAAGCAATATAGTTATCGCCGTTGTGAGTGCCGTTTATTTTGTCGATATTCAAAGGCAGATCTTCTCCGCTTATGTTTGTCATATCATAAACAATATCCGCATTAAGAGTAGCTATCGATTTTTCATACTCGGGTGTTTCCGAAAGAGTAAGTCCCTGATTTACCATATCGTATTTATTGACGGTAACGGTAAAGCTTCCGAACCTGTCATAAAAATAGGACACCGCATATGCAATAGCAACAAGAGCTATCAGAACCACCAGAAGAACACTTATTACACGGACTACGACATTATGACGTCTCGCCTCCACCGCAGTTCGCCGCAGGGTGAGAATATCGGCAGCCCTGTTCCTGCTGTCCTGTTCGGTCTCGGTATATGTATCGGCAGGTTCAGCATTATCCACCGTTTTTATTTCATCTTTAGTCAAGATCAGAACTCCATTCTATACAGTAATATTTAAATTGCCGAAAATCTCATCCTGTAATGCTCATGATGTTATTGCGATGAATTGTCCGATGCCTGATTTTTCCTGCGGATAAACCTGTCTGGTACAAATTTGCCCGAAAACATTCCGTTTTCACTGCCTGTGAAATATGAGCAGCCAAGCTCACTAAGCTCATTTGCCTCTTCCGCAGAAGAAACTCCCGCTGCAATGGTCTCTGCTCCAAGACCGCTGATAAACGAGGTAAGGGTGCTTATGCAGGAATCGGTGTCATAATCCTTGCCCAGCCTGCGGGTGATGCTTTCATTCAGCATAACATATTCAGGCTCCAGCTCGGCAAGCCTGAAAAGCGGAAACCTTTCGCTGTCAACACCTGTAAGCATTATATGATATCCTGCTTTTCTGAGCTGCTTTATGGACTCGCAGCTGCCGCTGTTGGCAAGAACGGATTCGGGCAGCTCAAAGCATATCCCCTGCGGGATAGCCTCTATTTTTGCCGTAAAATCCCTGACTGTCTTAACACAGTTGCTCTTGCCTAAAAGCATTTGAGGAATAAAAACCGAGACCCAGTCAAAATCAAGTCCACGGTCATTAAATTTTTCGGCAGCTTTCACCGTCTGGAGAAGTGCAAGCCTGAATATGGAAATACATCTGTCATCAGCCTCAATAACAGGCATGAACTGCTCAGGCAGAAGCACACCCATATCGGGAGAATTAAGCCTTATGCTGCTCTGATAAAAAGCAGGAAGCTTTTCGGCAGATGACCATATGGCACGGTAGCGCATTTCTATGGCACGCACACCGTCAACCGTAGTATTTATATCAGACATATTTTTCACCTCAGTTTTCGGCTAAAATGTACAAATTTCGACACAAAGCAAGCGTAAAACGAAAAAAATTATTATCCCTATAAACAACGCAAAGGTAATACCATACATTTCTGTACAGCATTACCCTCACTTTAAATTGTTAAATTAAGCTCCGACTCCTTCTGAAGTTGTGGCAGTATCAAATTCTCCTAAGGAGAAAGCAAGGTCAATGTTCCAGCTCTGACCCGACTTATCGTTGTAGCAGGAAGTGCTTTCACCCTCGAGCCATACACGAACTGTGAAATCAAGATGGCCATACTGTCCAGCACCGTCAGCAAGAGGAATGTTAAGACCCGAATCAACGCCAATGCCTTCTGCAAATTCACTTGCATTAACAACAAATGTACTATCTGTACTATTTATAAGATTAGTAGAAGCAGTTTTTGTGCTGATGCCGCTTACTGCAACCTTGTCTCCGCCATAGCAATCTGAATCAACAGCAAAAATATTAGTCACTGAATCAGTACCTTCTGTTTTAGGGATAAACGCTACTCTGATTGCCTTGTACAGAGTATCAACATCTGTGCCAAGTGCGCTGCCCTCAGCAGATTTGGAATTAGGAGTAATATTTATTTTGCAGTAAATGTCTCCATTTTCTTTTGCGCCGCTACCGGATTTTTTATTTGTTCTGAGGTGAACAGGGATATCAACACAATAGCCCACACTATCCTCGTCTGCTGTAACAGCCTTATCGGTCTCTAATGTTGTTCTGGCTGTTGCAGTTGCTATATTATCATTATTAGTAAGATCTATTGACTTAAAGTTGCTTGCCTTTTTTCCTCCATTGGTGGCATCTGTCGCATCATACAAATTTACACCGTCAACAGATGAAGCAGGATTCAAAAGACCTATTTTTTCATAATAATCGCCAACAACAACTGCACTTCCCCAGCTGTCACTCTTATCATCAGCAGGTGTAGTCAAGCTTGGAGCGGTTATTGTAGTTCCATCAACTTCCGCAAGCGAAATCTCCATACCTTCACCAACAGTTGCAGTCATATTAAGACCTGTCATCTCAACTTCCTTGTTCATGGTGAACCATGCGTATGTAGAAGTAGAAAGCATTGTGGCGGATAATGCAAGCATACCCACTGCAGGGATAATCTTCTTGGCAGCAGAATTCTTGTTGTTTTCGTTAGAACGAGTTTTCATATTTTATCAGCCTTTCACAAAATTATATTAAGCAAAATAAGCCATAGGCATTGTTTTCTTAATTTACCTAATTTCAGTATACAACATCTGTCGTTCCATATCAAAAAAAAGCCTTTAACAAATATAGACATTTTATGCAATCTTAACGTATTGTTTTGTGTATTTTTAGTATGTTTTATATTGTGAAAGTGTTCAATTAAGCAATCAGTTTCGTTATATCAGCATATCCTTGCAAACAGACACGTTATGTCAAAAAAATTTGATAAACTGATACTAAGAGCCAATTAAAAACTATACAAAAAATCGAGCATAA
>ENA-ORNR01000797-ORNR01000797.1-human-gut-metagenome-genome-assembly--contig:-NODE-797-length-30161-cov-13.415166_pt1 | contig 30161 bp, 19 predicted proteins | sample MGYA00242114_ERZ509020 | MGnify/ENA primary metagenome ERZ509020 (study PRJEB26280, sample SAMEA2338758) | human gut metagenome | biome: human gut; feature: human-associated habitat; material: faeces...
TCTGATGCGTGCGCTATGGCATCTTCCATTATGTTATATAAGGCTATTTCTATTTTGGTGACATCTATGTATACCATCACTGTATCGATATTCGAATCAAATAAACTGGCTATTTGCTTTTTGTTCATTTCGTCTAGAAATAAATTGTATATACCTTTTATTACAGGCAGTACATCAACTTTAGAAAGTTGTAGGTCGGTTTGTCCCAAAGATACCTTCTTAAAATCAATCAAATGTGACACTTGCTCCGATAACTTGGAAACACTACGTGCCATAGTGTATAACATTTGTTTTGTATCTGCTTCCGGCAGTTTGTCGAAATTCTTTAGTAGATATTGCAGTGGGGCGTATATAAGGGTTAACGGTACTTTTAATCCATAAGAAAGGTTAGTATAATAGTCTACTTTCCACTTATTGAGAGCATCTCTTCGTCTAAGTATAAAACTGAGATTATAGATTCTTGCAATCAGAGCCAAGATTCCTAATATGATACAGATATATATCATATAAGCCCACCAGCTTTTCCACGGTGCAGTCTCTACTATAATAGGTAAAGTTCTTATATTGTCCAGCCACATTCCGGAAGCGTTAGTAGATTTTACTTTAAATGTATAATGTCCGGCTTCCAGATTGGAATAAGATGCAAAATGCCTTGAGGCATCGGTTATAATCCATTCGCTATCATAACCCTCAAGCATATAGGCATATTCAATTTTCATTGGCTCTTTATAGTACATGGAACTGAACATAAGAGAAAATTGATGATCTTTATAAGAAAGGTATAATGCTTCCGAGCAATTAATTTCCTTTGTCGTGTGTTTTGAATCAGTCAGAATCCGTGTATTCATGACTTTTATATCTGATATGTTGATGTGATGCTGATAAGTGTCGAACTCTAATCTGGTGGGATTGAAAAAATTTAATCCATTAACTCCTCCAATAAAGATTTCTCCGGTCTGATTTATGCCAATCCCTAGAATATACCATGTTTTAATAATGTTTTCGGTCACATTCAGTTCATAATAATGGGTGGTATCGTTGAGACTGATTTTATAGATGCCATGCATACCTACTGCCCATATATTGTCAAGATGATCCTGAATAATGCCTCCTATATAAGTGTCCTTCCGTGAATAGGGGAATTCTACTTTTTGGAATGTGTTTTTGCCGGATTTATATTGATAGAGTCCGTTTGAAGTACCGACCCATATTCTATTGTGCTGATCTATAAATAAAGCATTGATCCAGGTGTCTCCAAATAATTCTTTGGGATAAAGGATGATATCCGTAATCTGGAATTTATCATTCAGTTTCAGGCAGTATAAGCCAAAATCATCAGAAGAAATCCATAAATTACCTCTTGCGTCACGGCTAATGGCTCTATGCCGTGCAATGATGCTTGAGGGGAAATCGATCCGGGTAAACTTATTATTACTTGGATTAATGACGCCGACACTTTCTGAAAAAGCCAGCCAGATATTGTTGTTTTGATCTCTGAATGTAGAACGTACATACCGCATTCCGTATGCATTTAGGGTATCATTCAGTGTTTTGTTATCATAGTATAGTTTCCTTTGGGTATCAAAAAACTTAATGGTGTTTTTGGTGCTAACTAACAATGTATCTCCTTTATATTGAGTAATACATTGTATTTTGTTATTCGCCATCAAATCATTGGGACTTCTAGTGTCCATGTATTGATGAAAGGTATAGTTTTGTTCATTCACCCATTCGAGTTGATTGATTCCATTTGAAGTGGCTAGCCATAACCTATTGTTACGATCACAATAAATAGAAGAAATAATATTGCTGGATGGTACATTCTGTTTATGCTTATTGAATTTTACGGTATGGAAATTACGTTTATCTTCTCCATCATATAAAAAGAGTCCGTCTAATGTACATATCCAAATGTTATCATAACTATCTTTATATATGTCAAAGATCGTATTTTTCAGGTCGCTTTCCCGGAATTCATCCATCAATAGATTATTCTTTAGAGTGAATATGCCATTCTCATTTGCTTCACAAACGGATATGCCGGAACCTCTTGTTCCAATCCATACTTGGTCCTCATATTCAAAAATGGACAATACTTCATGATTAAAAGCTATATGATGCATATTGCCGATTCCTTGTGTGGAGACTTCATCATAATTGCCATATAATATTTCTTCTCCACGACAGATCCAGATATTGTTGTGTGTATCGAAGAATATCTTTGCAATTCGTTTACCTGAATATAGTTCTTCAACTTTCATTTTTCCATTGAGTCCGATGCTGATAGTTGATAATCCGGATTCTGTACCTATCCATATTTTCTGGTTAGCGTCAATGACCATGCAAATAATATGATTATCCAATATGCCTTGATGTATGACTGATCTATTGATAAATTTCCATGAATGGTCGAATAGAAAAACATCTTTGCTGGTGGCTACTATTTCATAATTCTCGTTTGAACAGTAGGAGATGATATCTTTGTCTGCAAGGAATTCAGTACATATTTGGCATTTATTGTATATATAGTCATAATTGAAAAGACCATTGTTTGAGCCGATATACAATTTGCCATTCAAATGTTTGGTGAAATTGATGTATAGATCATTTCGTGTGGTCAGTTCGTAGGGTAGGGCTGAATATCCATCGAAACGACATATTCCTTGATTGGTCCCTAACCACATGAAACCGAGGGAATCTTGTGCAATGGAAGTGACGATATAATTAGAGAGCACTACTTTGAAGTCTGCTGACTGCCTGTCCTGCGAGTATCCGTGTAGCGGGTACAATAGAATGGCAAAAATGAGTAACAAAGACTGTTTGATAGTGATATCTTTCATGATTAATAACAGGATTTTTTGTTTTAATTTTATATTCAAGATATGCATACATATAAGATTACGCTGCTAATCGCTAATACCAGACCAATGGCCGTTTCATAAGTGATAAGTTTTAAGCGTTCTTTGACATCCATGCCAACTGCACCTCCTGTAGCATGGAAAAAAGAGCCGTGCGGCAGATGATCTAATACGGTAGAACCGGCATTGATCATGGCAGCACCCCATACAGCCGCTACGCCTGCACCGAGAATGGACTGCGCAAATGAGGCAGATGCGATTGTAGCTCCGGCTGTGGTGGATGCTGTAGCAGCGCACATTAATGTACCTGAAAGGGGGGCCATAATGATGCCGCCATTACTCCAGCCTGCAAGCAGATTTATTAGTATGTCTTTTATTGTCGAAGCCTTTATAACACCAGCTAAAGCTCCTGTACCGATTAGAAGTATGGCGATGGTGGACATCTTGCCTAATCCATAAGAAAGACAGTCATTGGTCTTGTGCCAATTACGCGTAGCTACGATCCCGATAATACCGCCTGCTGATAGAGCAACAAGTGGATCAATGATGATGCCGAACAGAGGGCGGAGAGTTAATAATGCAATAGTTACTATAGGGGCAATGACACTACTTCGCAGAGAAGGTAGACGCATATTATCTTCTATCTGTTCGGTGGGTTGTAATATGGTGCCCTTAGGCAATAGAGGAACAATGATATATATAGTAAAAAGTAGTCCGATTATTGCAGGAATGATATTAGCAGCCATAACAGACGGTAACGGAGCATTGAAATTTTCGGCTGCAATGATACTGTTTGGATTGGGAGAGATGATATTACCGCATTTACCGCCACCAATCATGGCTATCAACAATTTGGCTCTGGATAGTTTGAGCTGACTTCCTGCTATGAGCGCTATGGGGGCAATGGTGATGACGGCTACATCGATAAATACTCCTATTGCTGTAAGTAACATGGCAGATAGTGCTAAAGCCAGATAAATCTGTTTGGCTCCGAGCTTTTTTATAATAGCTTGCGAAATAGAAGATGCAGCTCCTGTTTTCACCAGCATGCCTGTTAGTACTCCGGCAGCCAAAATACGAATAATTGCCGGAGTGATATCTTTTATTCCTGATATCATTTCAGTTACGGTATTTTCAAGTCCCCAACCGGCTAGTAAGCCTCCGGTTAGTGCACCTAGAATGAGGCTATAGACAGGAGAGACCTTCTTGATTATCAAAATGATAGATAATATGAGTCCGATTGTTGCTGCTAATGCGCTATTCATGTCGCGTATTTTGTTATAAGATGAATATATAATAGATTGTAGATTGCTCGTGCTATTTGAAATGTTTAATAGTAGTCAGCACTTGCTCTATTGTACGACTAATATTAGCACTGGCAAAATCCTTTTGCATAGCTTTCTCCAAGCTTACCGGGGTGTTAATGATAGGGTAAATACCTGCAAATCCCATATTTTTGAGTGTAGGACACATTTCTACCGAACCACCAATGACAATAGTTGGGATACCAGCCTTTTTGGTATGTTCCAACACTCCTGCTGCTGTTTTGCCCTTTGCTGTCTGAAAATCGACTCGACCTTCACCTGTAATGACGAGATCAGCATCTCGAATTATGGAATCGAAAGAAATAACATTAAGAACCATTTCAATCCCTTTTGTGAGATGGGCATTAAGAAAGATTTTGAATGCTCCTCCAAGACCACCGGCAGCACCAGCTCCGTCGATAGGAATTATGTTGGTATTGAATGTTGCTGCGATTCTCTTAGCAAAAGAGAACATGCCTCTGTCAAGGACATCTACCATTTGAGGGGTTGCACCTTTTTGAGGGGCGAAAACATGAGCCGCTCCTTCAGGGCCGCAGAATGGAGTATCTACATCACAGGCAACAATAAATTCTGATGCTTTTACTTCCGGTAAGAGAGAAGATACATCAATTTTAGCAATATATTCTAAATCGCTGCCAGACCCTTTCAGTAATTTCCCCGAACTATCTAAGAACTTCACACCCAATGCAGAGAGCATACCAGTGCCGGCATCATTGGTAGCACTACCGCCTATTCCGATAAGAAATTTGCGACATCCTTGGGTGAGAGCATTCAAAATCAATAGCCCAGTGCCGTATGTGGAGGTAATCAAAGGATTGCGTTCTTCGGGAAGTAAATGAGGTAGACCACTGGCTGCTGACATTTCTATGACTGCTGTCTTTATTCCTTTCTGTTCAACAATTCCGTAGGTGGCATTAATGGGGCGTCCCAGCGGATCAGTAACTGTAGCGGTATGTATGTTACCACCTAAAGCTTTTACAATAACTTCTACTGTGCCTTCACCACCATCGGCTACATTTACTTTAATAACATTACATTGTGGAAATACATTCCGAATTCCTATTTCTGCAGCATCGGAAACTTCTATTGAGGTTAAGGAACCTTTAAATGAATCCGATGCAATAACAATGTTTTTCATATTTCTTCATTTTAGATGTCGAAAAGCGAATATACAGAAAGTTTTTCTGTTTTATGTCTCTTTTGTGGAAAATAAGGTTTCTTTCAGTTCAATCTCAATGATACGAAGTTCAAAATTTACTTGCTCTCCATTTTCTGCCTTAAATAAATCAAGTTCACCGGCTACCGGTTCTACAAGTTCCACGATTGCTCCAAATGCATCTTTATCGACATTTGAGCCTTTAAGACGAACTGTTATTTCTCGGGCCATGATTGGTTTCACTTGTAAATGTACATATCCTAAACTGCGTTCTGTTTCTCCACTCCAGATTAATTCATCGCCGGCGTAAATTTCCAATGGATAACTGCGTTGACGCCAACCTGTAAGTTTGATGCATATTTCATCTATTTGTGCCATACGTTGCAATTGGTATGTAATCCATGCGGTTGAGATCTTGCCATCATTTTTCCATTCACTCAACTCATTGTCGTCAAAACTATTCATGACTTTATCTACATTGGCTCCGGCAACTGCAGAAAGAATAGGTACATCGATTTTCGTATCTTGATAAGAAGGAGTTTGCGGAGTTTCTCCGCGGTTTAAGTTACCTTGTAATTCATCACCGGGGACAAAGGTGGTTAATCCTCCTTTTGTTTCAAAAGGTAATGATTTAAAAGTAATTTCAGCTTCTTTCAATCCTTCAGCTTTAGCTTTTAAAGTTACAGTTCCGGCAGTAGTGGTTGAACGTATCAATACACGATTGATTCCGCATTCGATGGGAAGGTCTTTACTAAGAATATAATTATCAGTACCCTGAGCGATACCGCCCCTCCATTCTGCCGGTCCTTCCATAGAAAAGTGTATCATATTATTGGCTAATGGACAACGACGGCCTTGAGTATCTACAGCCTCAACCTGTGCCAATAACAAATCTGCGCCATCAGCTTTCCAGCCTTTGGGATTTTCTATCGTTGTTAACTTCAAAGCTACAGGCTTGCCTGCAGTTTCTAATTTATAACGGGTGACCTCCTTACCCTGATTATAGCCGACGGCCTCCAATGTTCCCGGTTGGAAAACGACATCAGGATAGGTAAAGAGAAACTGATAATCTTGCTTGCCATTAAGTATGGGAGTACCATTCAAAAAGAGTGCAACACTATCTGTATTAGCAACTATGTAGACAGGCTTTACTACATCTTTTTCATAATTCCAATGGCCTATAATATAGATATGTGGTACCTCTATATCTACCCAACCATCCCACATCGCTTGATGAGCAAAGTAGGGATCTTTGAATATTCGCATAGGATCGGTTACGCCACTACGACGATAATTTTCTTCACCGCGGAAATGCGTATTGGTATCGGAAAAAATAATCTTTGTACCACCGGAACTAACGCGCTTACCTGTTCCCGGCCGTTCACGGTAGAATTCATACCAGCGATGTACATTTTCTACCGTAAATTCGTCCTGATTGTGATTGTACGCTTCAGGGCGTGACACTTTTTTCCGCAGAGAAGCATAGTAGGTTTCATTGACCATACCTTCTTTGTGGAATGGGTAGGAATAATCATCCCAATATTTTCTAAGTCCTTCATCACGGCAATATTCCATCGCCCACATGGGATGATGAGAACTTTTATTGATGTAAAACATTTCACCACCATATTCAGCTTCGCGAATATCCAGCATCTCACGACTCCCGATAGCCCGTCCGCCAAAGAAGTCATACTGATCGCGTATCTGTTTCATTTCTATCATGTGTTCACGGCTGATAGACTTGTTGCCACATTCGTAGAATAAAATACTCGGATTATTGCGATTGTATATGATAGCATCCCGCATCAGCATGGTTCGCTGCTCCCAGTTCCTTCCTTCACAATCTTTTTCGGCATCACCTGCAGGCATCGCTTGGAGTAAACCTACACGGTCGCAGGATTCTATGTCTTGTTTCCATGGAGTGATGTGCATCCAACGTACGAGGTTAGCATTACACCCTACCATTAAACCGTTGCTGTAGTCGCTTAGCCATGCCGGAACAGACATTCCTACACCGGGCCATTCATTACTGGTTCTCTGTGCGAATCCCTTTAGCTGTAATACTCTATCGTTCAACCACACCTTACCATCTCCAAAACGAGTTTTACGGAATCCTGTGCGGGTGGATACTTCATCTATGACTTTCCCATTTATAGTTAAAATAGTCTTTACCGTATATAAGTATCCATATCCCCAACTCCAAAAGTGTAAACCTGAAACTTCGGCTTCTGCAGATAATGTAGTGGTTTCTCCAGACTGAATCAGTTTACTTTTGCCATCGAAAGTTTGTAGTAAAGTTCCGTCACGGTCGAGTAGTTTTACTTGATAGCCTACTGTCATTATCTTGCCCGTTTCATTTTTGACTTCAGATTCTGCATGGACAATTGCTTTGCGTGATTTTATACGAATATCTTTAGCATAAATATATATACCTGTAGTTTTCAGATTACTGTATAGTGGAAGAGTTTGGTATAATTTGCCTGTAACATGCAGCCAAACATTTTTGGGTAATCCACCGTAATTGGTATTAAAACCGCGATGCCCCCACTGATATGCTATTCCGGTAGCCCGTTCTTTATATTCCCAGTTGTTATCCACTCTTACTGCAATAACATTAGGGCCGACTTTTACAAAGTCCGTCAAATCGAAACCGAAAGCCATGACTCCATTTTCATGCAGACCTACATATTTACCATTTACATAAAGGTCTACTCCCTGTCGGGCTCCTTCAAACTCTATGAATACTTTCTGTCCTTTAGTTGAGGCTGGGAGTATAAAGTGCTTACGATACCACATAACAGTATCCGTTAACTCACGTATATCCAGTTTAAAAGCTTCGTCTTCATTGAAGGCATGAGGTAATGTGACCGCTTTCCAGTCTGTCTCCGTACAATTTGTTTTTTTAGCATCTGCAACATCTCCTACTTTCAGCAGCCAATCTGAATTGAAATTATACTTCTGGCGAATACCAGCTTGCGGCATAGTAGACATCATTAGTAAAATAACTGTGAGAATATATCCAATTCTATTCATTGTTATTTATGTTTATGAGTTTTCCATTTATTCTTGTACGAAGCAGTTTGACATTTTGGGCATTATTCATGATGATTTCTTTAGGAGTGTTGTCAAGCGTAAAACGATCAATGGTTACGTTGTGAATAGGCAACAATGCAGATCCGGATATGTCAATACCACTTTCCGATGCTTCTCCGGCCGATATCTTTTGAATAGTAAAGTTCTCAAAACGGGTCGGATAAGTTTGCGAGCTTTTCTTATAGTCAGATTCGAACTTAATGATGGCTTTTAGCGCTTTCTCAACTCTGATATTACGGACAAAAATATCACAAATATAACTTCCACGATCCAGGTTGGATTTGAAATAGATAGCATCGTTACAAGAGGTTATGATGACGTTTTCTACAAAAATATTGCGAATGCCGCCGGATATTTCACTGCCCACACATATACCATTTGCTTTTGAATCCATTGTGCAGTTGCGTATAATTATATTTTCTGCGGGGCGTCCTACTTTCCAACCATCCTGATCACGTCCGGACTTGATAGCAATGGCGTCATCCCCCGTATGAAACCTACAGTTTTCTATTAAAACATTGGTACATGACTCCGGATCACAACCGTCATTATTATAATTATAGCTATTTACTGTTACGTCACGAATAATTATATTAGAGGAGTATACAGGATGTATTACCCAAAAAGGAGAGTCTATTAGTGTGATACCCTCTATCAATACATTATCGCATCCTACTGGTTCAACAAAAGCGGGACGCAAATAGCAGCTTTTTCCAAACATACGTTCCCAAACAGGTACACCGTTTGTACCCATTACACGCAAACGCTGTTGATCAGGCTTTTGTCTCTTTTTCCAATTACAGAAGTTTTTTGAACCCTGACCATTCAAAATTCCTTTGCCTGTTATGGCTATATTCGAAGCATGACTGGCATATATTAGAGGGGAATAATTATAAACGTCTGTGCCTTCCCATCTTGTTAAGACTACAGGCAGGTAATTATCTTCGTCAGAACTAAAAAGTAGTTCGCAGCCTTCGGAAATATAGAGGTTGACATTGCTTTTCAAGACAATAGGCCCTTTACTGAACAGCTTTCCTTTAGGCAGGATTACTCTTCCACCTCCCTCTTTGGAACATAAATCGATGACTTGTTGAATAACAGGTCTTGCATTTGTATCTTCGTCTGTGATATTTCCAAAGTCTGTGACCTGATAATCCACTGGACGAAATATCGGAACGTGTATTCTTTTTTCTATGGATTTAGCTTTCTTCCAATTATTTTCGGCAGATATTATGGACGGAAAACATAGTAGAAACACTATTGCTAAGTATTTATTCATAGGTTTATCTTTGTGGTTTCAGTGATATATTAAACTGGCCGGTATAAATACGGTTTGTCCTTAATTCAGGAAAGCTATTATCTGCATGGCGTTGTTTTTCCGGGCGTGCATATACATTTGTCAATATGGATATCTTATTAGATACCGAGTTTTGTAACTCAACATAGCTGTTATTAGTTATGCGTAAATAAGTGCTATTAATCTTACACTCAACCCATCGTGTACTTTTGGTTCCAGAGTCTCCGTTCCATGTCCACATTCCGAAAATCGGTGCTGCCTGTTTATTGGGATACGCATCATACGGACCTAAACCTAACCAATGCATTTGATCGAAATTGCTTGCCATATAAATATTCATGCCAACAACAGGGAGCCAGGCTATTTCTACTTTTGGCTCTAATTGATAATGAACATCCATTTCTCCATTGGACTTGATGATATATTCATACCGGACTATAAAGCTATTATCTTTATCTATCTTGTACTCAACATCCGAATTGATAATAACTTTGTCTTTGTGTTTATTTGAAACATTCCATTTTATCACCTTTTGCCGGTATTGACTGTAATCAACAGCCTTTTCTAATTCTTCTTTACCTATGGAATATTTTTCACAAGGATCTAGCTCATGCCAAATGACAGGGGTTATTCCATCAATCATTTTTAAGTTATCCAATTGAGCGGAAACAAGTTGCCCTAAATTTGGATCAAAACTGTATTTCGTTGCGCCTGCAGATATAGTTACAGATTTATCTTCTTTAATGGTCAATTCAGTACAACAAATATCAGATGATTCTTTATCAAATAGAGGACACAATTCCACTGCACATCGTGTAATCTCGGAACCGTCCGGACGTGAGAAAATAAACCATGAATAATAGGTCTTATCTGTGCTGGCAGTTGTTATTTTTTTAAGAGGGAGTTTTATAAGAGTTGTAGAATGAGGTGCTCCAGCTGAAGAGGAGGAACCTTTATCCACTATAACTCCATCTTCATATATCTGCCATTGTATTGTTATGTCGGATAAATTGGTGAAGTCATATTCGTTACATACAGGTATTTGAACGGAATCCTGTCCAATGATAAAGTGAACTTCTTGGGTATTTATACGGATAGGTGCATATACAGCTTTGGTTTCCCAATAATCTCGGGTCGGGTTTCGATAAGAATCAACAATTCCATCCCATCCATTCTCAACTATACGTAAGTATTTATCATTTTGGTTAAATTGTGGATCTATTTTAGTTTTTTGGGGTATAGGAGTTTTAATTCCTTGATCGGCCCACATCCAAATAGCTGCACCTGCACCAGCAGGATGTTTAGCAATAGCATTCCAACGTGCTTCAAGCCCTCCCATACCATGTTCACCATAGGCATGTGTATATTCTGTTGCAATAACTGGACGTTTAGAATTTCCCGTCCACTCGTCATAGGCTTTGGGTTGCCAATAATGGGCAGAAAGGATATCTATATCTTCCGGAAGCCATTCTTCGTGACGCCATGGAATCAGTACCGGACGAGTTGTATCTAATGCTTTAACCAATTTTATAGCAGCCAGTCCCATTGTGCTTAACTCATCCTCATTACCCATAGACCAATATATAATGGAAGGATTATTAATGTCCCGTGTGATGGTCTCATAGGCTCGCGATAGAGCTGCCGATGTGAATGACGGATCAAACTTGAGATTTTTAGCACCACCAATACTTACCTCATTTCCTACATATATACCTAAAGAATCGCACAATTCGATAAATCCTTTTGATGGTGTGTAGTGAGAACACCGGATATAATTAATATTGGCAGCTTTCATCAATAAAAGATCCTGTAACCAATGTTTGTGGGTTGTGGCACGACCAACATCCGGATGTTCATCATGCCGGTTAACACCACGTAGTTTTATTGCTTGTCCGTTAACTTTTAGTATTCCTCCTGAAGTTGTTATTTGTCGGAAACCAATCTTCTCGGACCAGGTTTGAACTGCTTTTCCTTCTTCTAATAGCTCAACTTTTAATTTATATAAGTATGGAGTTTCAGCTGTCCATTGATGGGGAGATGTTATATTCATATCCAGCTGAACTTCACGGCCGGTTGCAAGATGTGCGGGTATTGTAAGAGTTCTTTGTGCAACTTCTTTTTTATCGGTAGAGAAGAGAGAAAACCTAAGTTCGTAAGGAGTCTCCTTAATAGAGTATTTGCCGGGCTTTTTGGGATTTCTACGATCACAAATCATAGTATGGATCTTTAGATTGGCATCTACATATTTGTCGTCAAATGTCGTTTGGACTTTTACATAATCTATCCAGCGCATGGCTGGCATAGTGACAAGACTTACACTTCTGTATATACCGCCTAAAGTCCAGTCATCGTAAACATCAAATCTATATTCTCTACTGATTTGGCTGACTTTAACAGCTAAAAGATTTGGTTTTTGTCCATCAAGTTTCTCTGTGACCTCAAAAGAAAATGGAGTATAGCCACAAGTATGCTTTCCTAGATATTGTCCGTTTAACCAGACATCGGCGGCAGACCATACTCCATCGAATTGAAGGAGAACACGCTTTCCTTCCAACTGTTCAGAACTGATAGAAAACTCCTTCAAATAATAGCCTGTGCCGGGTACGTCATCTTTAAAGCCGCTATATACCGGTTCTTCATATCCTAAGACTGCCCAATTGGAAGGCACCGGAATAGAGTGGAATTGTTTGTTGGAATATCCCGGAGTATAAAAGTTATCCAAAGATTTAATAGCCTTTTCATTTTTTGCCAAAGCAAATTGCCACAAACCATTAAGGCTGATATTTTCTTGTGCATTAGAACTTATACAAAAGAAGAATAGTGTAATAATATTAAATAACCGAATTCTCATATCTGCAATTTGTTTAAAATCATATCTGAAAAAGAGGTGGAAGGAACTTGTTACTTCAATAGATCTCTATAAAAACGTTCTACATCCACCCATTTGTAAAATGGAAATGTATTCGTTTGAATAGGGATACGAGCTTCGCTTTCATTGTGTAGAAACTTTACGAGAATATCTGTCGGATCCTTTTCGTTGCGGAAAAAGATAATCTGCAAGTTAGTTGCCATAGGTACCACTTTGTAATTGCGCCAATACTTATGTACTTCGTTGAAATCACCAATTGAGACTGCAAAGTCATTAATTTGCATAAGTGCAAACAGGGGTGAAATATTGCCATCATGGCCAAAACGTAGGTCAGCAACTTTTCCTCCATTCTTAATTACATCGTCAGCACAGTCTAGTATATTTGTAAGCAGTCTTTTCTCTGCGGCAGGAATGACTCCATTTCCACCGGCATAGTTTGCACGTTGAATGTAGCACTTTAAATTGTCCACTTCCCACATTTCATAAAGTTCATCAGAGGTAAATAAATCGTAAAAAGATACATTGGTTGCTACGTCTTGCATATCAGATGCTATTGAATAGAGACCGGACATTAAATTGATGGGATTTACATTTTGTGATACGAAGTCGGAATTATTGAATAATGTTTCAATCAAGCGGTTAGGATGGTAATGTGCTTCCTTGAATTTGTTGAATTCCTCTACCCATGGTCCGGTTTCAGTATCCTTAAAAAGTTTTCCTTCAGGAGACATATAATTCATGTAGGTCATGAATTTAGCTCCTGTATCATAATCCATCTGTAGATTGGGATTTAGTGATTTAAGTTTATCGCCGAAGGCGATCATACTCATGTTACAACGTAACGCAACTGTGGAACGTAGGCAGACTGATCGATTGCCTTTAAATACATCTGGAAATGATTTAAACATGCGCTCTGCTATATCACGGTGTTGTTGTTTGCCTATCGGTGATAAGTCGCCGGCACGAAGATCTGCTTCTTTCATCACTTCTTGTAGACGTTTGTAGGTTTCTTCACCTAAGGCGGTCAGTGCATGTTGATTATGTGCTAAAGTAAAAATATCTATGACGCGTGTATAATGAATATCTTTTGTAAGATAACGCGAACCATGTCGGCCATAATGGCTGATATAAAAGGCTTTGTATCCTTTAGGAGGTTGAGCTTGTGGGGTAAAGTTCGTAGTATAGGCTAGATAACTTCCACCAGATCTATTGATATCGGCCACAATCTCTTCTTTGGCAGTTTGCCCCTGTACTAGACAGAGGGCAAATAACAAGAATGAAATGAAAAAACTTATTCTCTTCATTGTGTAAGTCTTATATATTAATGCTTATTATAATAATCTCTAATGACATACCAAGCCTTCTTTCTGTATCCTCCATCAGAGATAAGACCTTTTTTATTCCAACAACCTTGATTTACCGGATGTAGGCGTCGTGGTGAACGGAAATCAAATAATATCCAAGGTGAAATACCTGCTAAATTCGGTACTTGACTGAACATTGCCAGATTGTCCCTGTATAGCTGTTCCTGATAATCTTCACTCCATGACCCCGGTATGGAGGGATCACCAGATTGTCCATATTGTGCTTCACAGCCAAACTCGGAAAAAACTAAAGGTTTGTCTATTGCTACATTCCAATGTACTTTTGCAGGTTGGGTCGGCCAAGGCATATACCATCCCATATACTTATTGATAGATACAAAATCCAGATAAGCAGGTAGCGGGTCTATCAGCTCAAAGGTGTTTGTTTCTGCATTGAACTTCATATTATCAAAAGCAGCTGTAATCAGCCGGGTAGTATCCATTGATTTGCAATGCTCGATAATACGTTTCAAGAATCTGTTTCTGACATCTGATACTGCAGTTTCGTTAGCTATACCCCAAAAAGACAAAGCACATCGGTTACGGTCTCTCATCACCATTTCAGCATACATGTTTTTTGCTTTCTCAAATGTTTGTTCATTGGTAAAATCAATACCTTGCCAAATGGGGATTTCTTCCCAAAGTAGAATACCCATTTTCTCTGCCTGCCGAATGATGTATTCGTTCTGTGGATAGTGTGCCAGACGGATTACATTTACTCCCAGCTCTTTTGCTTCTGTAAGTAAAAGTAATGCATCTTCCTGCGAATAGGCACGTCCTTTTCGTGAAGCGATTTCTTCATGAAAGCTGATACCTTTGTAAAAGAATGGTTCGCCATTAAGCATGATTTGAGTTCCCTCTACCTGAATATTGCGGAAACCTATTTGTTCTTCGACGGAGTCTTCACCGGAAGAAACCCTGACTTGATAAAGTTTGGGATTCTTCGGACTCCAACGAATCAATTTCTTCGCTTTAAATGTAGCTATCGCTTTACCATTAGCATCGGTAAGAAGCTGCTCTTTTAAACGTAATTCTGGTATTTCTACCGTAATAGACTTTCCCGCCAATTTTTCAGATAGTTTCACTTCCGCGCGTATCAGATCGCTGTGTTCTTTGTCCAATTGAATAAAATAATTATCAATAAAAACTTTGGGTGTTCGTATTAACATTACGTCACGGGTGATTCCTCCATAATTCCACCAATCATAATGTAAGGCGGGAATAGCATCAGCAGAACGTGTATTATTGGCTTCTACAACCAAGAAATTGTTGCCAGCAGAAACTTTGTCTGTAATATCAATTTGGAAAGGAGTAAATCCTCCTTCGTGTGAACCAACTGCCACACCATTCAGATAGACTGTGCAACGATAATTGACAGCTCCAAAATGAAGGAACAAGTTTCCTTTAAATTCCTTGTTAACATTAAAATGACGTGCATACCATATAGTGCCTTCGTAATAATTCAATTCTGCTTGTTGTGAATTCCAGTCACTGGGGACATTTAAGCGTAAACCACCTTCCCATGCGTATTCCTTAAAGTCGGTTTTACCTTTTAATGGCCTGTCATTATAGATCAGTATTTTATGTCCGTGTTTATACGGATCGATCACAGCATTCCATTTCCCATTTAACAAGATGTGATCTCTACCATAAACATTAGTCATGGCATATTGTGCGGCACAGGGTAACGTGTTACTTATTAAACCGATAAGTATGGCTATTGCGACAGTGCAAGTATTCTTCATAATATATAATTTAATTAGTTAAAGGACAAAGGACTACAGATTCTACATAGTACGGTTGAATCCCGTAGTCCTATGCCTGAAAAAATAAGATTACTGATTCAAGTGTTTGTATCGTAACAGTGCTTCTACATAATAGTAATCTGCATAAGTCAGAGGCACATCCACTTCTCTGTTTTCATTCATATTACCGACGGAGTGTTTAAGAATAAAGCCGCCATTTGAGCCGGGGGAGGCTAAATATCCATCTGAAGTCAAGGTACAGAGTTGTGTTCGTGCTATAGCTAAATACTCATCAGCCAATCCTTTATCTACGTATTGGCTTAATTCGATGAATGCAGATGCCATGATAGCAGCAGCCGAAGCATCCCTATATGTATTGGGAATATCAGGAGCATCAAAGTCCCAATATGGTATCTTGTCTTTCGGTAAATTGGGATGATTAATGATAAATTTAGCTATGTGTTTGGCTTGCTCCAGATAAATCGGATTCTTGGTCTCCCTATACATCATAGTATATCCATAGAGCCCCCACGCTTGTCCACGGGCCCATGCCGAAGTGCTCGAATAACCTTGATGGGTATCTATTTTCTCTACTTTGTTATTTATAGTATCGTAGTCCAATACATGGCATGAACTGTAGTCGGGACGAAAATGGTTTGCCATCGTTACCATTGCGTGGTTATTTGCAATTTTATCATATAGAGTGTCGTTTGTCAGTTTGTAGGCCTCTTCAAGCATTTCGAGGTTCATCATATTGTCAATGATAACCGGATAATCCCATTTGGGCTTATCATCCCAAGATTTAATAACTCCTACTTTAGGATTAAAGCGACTAGCCAAAGATTTGGAACTCTGCAATATTACATCTTTATATTTTTCATCACCAGTGATCCGGTATGCATGGCCATAACTACAATACATCATGAAACCGAGGTCATGGGTATCAAGAGAATATTGTTCTTTTTTTATACGTGCTGTATAATTCTCTGCATATTCTTTTAATAGTTCGTCTCCTGTATTTTCGTAAAGCTGCCACAATACTCCGCTGAAAAAGCCGCTACACCACCAATGTGAATCAGAAGTGACAAGAGTGCCATCTGCCAAGACATATCTAGGTAATTGTTCCGGTTCTTCAATCAGACTTGTTGCCAGGAACTTGGATTGTTCTACACTTCTTTCCAATCCTTTTTCAATAATGGCATTCATGTCACAGCTTTTATTTACCCCGCAGGATGTACATAAGGTTCCGACAAGAATACTCACAACTAATATTTTCTTATTCATATCGTATAATTTTAAATGTTTTTCCAAAGTTTCAACGGTTGAATTTTTTTATAAGTCTTTTTACTGTTTTCCGGTATTAATTTTACCTGTAGAGTCTCTTTCATTCCAGGTCTTAGTTCGGCTTCGAACCCGACAAAGATTGTGTTAGGGTTCGCAGCATCATAACTATTTGGTGATGTCGTACTCCAGGTCTTCATTAATATCGGAGCTGATGATTCTACTTGAAGCAATAGCTTTTTTCCCTGCATGGAAAGTTGTATGGTGTGATCATCCAAAATTTCAGGAGTGGCACCAGTCAGCATATTCCACCGTACAGTTGTTGGTTTGTTCAAGACTTTGATTTCATCTCTTACTACAAAATACTGTTCATTTACAAGCGCTATACCACGCTTTGCTTCAACAATCTGATTTATATAAACTGGAGTCATGTCGACGATGGCATACATAAAATCTGTTTTATCACCATATTCCGTGATAAGCGAATGACCTTCTACGTTTTGGTGCTGATTATTGAAGGTAAGAGTGTTGTGTGCCTGGTTATTATATCTGAAAACATCCCAGCGTTGTGATTCTTGATTACGCCCCCACAAGTCAATACCCAACTTTTCCAGCATATTATATTCCTGGGGACCAAAATCCATGGCCCACCGTATATCATGATCGGTGATAATAAACGACCCCACATCTAAATGTGTATGACCGGCTTGTGCCGTTCCACCTTTAATCGCTGCTGACAGTCCTTTCTTAAATTCCCAATTTGTACGCATCACAGCTACAGGTTGTTGACTTTTGGCAGATACCCACATTTTATGGCTTGGGGCAACGATATGGTTCAGTTTCATTCGAGCTCCCCATAAAATGGCATATAATCCATAGCGGTAATCTATCAGTTGCTTTTTGGATGCTTTGTCAAGCAAATATTTTTCCGTCCAAAGCAGACTTGTGTCATGATTTTGCTGTGCGAGCCAGAACATGGGGGGAAACATACGTCCCGAATGGTTACAGTCACCATAGTTGAATGATTTGCCATCACCAAGTATCATGTTTTGAATAAATTTGCCTGTCTTCAAAAAACCGGGCATCTGGGATAGTCCGAAATCTGTTCCTTTGACAGCTTTCAAAGCTTCGATTAACAATACATTGTAAGTTGTACCATACGCCCAATAACTATAACCTTCAGAGTAGGCGCCATCAGGAGCATAGATGCTCATCGGTAGTTTTATTTTTTCTACAGCACGATTCACGATTGTATCTGCCAGCTCCGGAATATGATCATAAATAGCTAAGGCACCCAAACTCATACCTGTGTGGCAAACCTGATTCCAATTATTGTGATTGTCCAACCAGTGATTGTTATAATCTTCTTTGAATGAGGGCCTTATGCCTTTTGTCTCAATTGCTTTTTCTACTCGTCGTTTGGTTTCGATACTTATATAGTTGAACAACCAATCATACCCGATAGCCATTGCGGTAGTCATTTCTGCCACATCTAAGAAATGTGAAGGATTCCAGTCTACAAATAGAGAAACATTATTCATCTCGAGTTCCGCACGCCGGGCATATTCCTCCTTTTCTGTCATTCTGTATGCATACCCCAGAAGTAGCATTCGGCGTAGACATTCGCGAGATACATCTAATAATCTCCTGCCTTCCACAATTCTCTCCAGCAAAGGTGCTGAAAGAATAGAATCAGCACCCTCGATCATTAGTTTGTGATACTCCTCCCATATTGGTTCTGATGCAATAGCTTTACGGATATTCTGTTCTGTTTCCATATTCATGATTAAATATGGATGTACTAACGCTTGCGCTTTAGCATAAATGCAGGATACACATATGGTGGCTAAAAAGATGATAACATATTTTTTCATACAATTTATTCTGAAAGTTGTGCACCGATAGGTCCTCCGGTAGTAGACGCTATCGCGGATGTAGTATTGGCAGGATAATTGAAAGTGAAAGTTTCTCCAAAAACAATACCTTCTATACCATCTTCATCCACTGCGAACGGCAAACCTGTAGCATCTCCCATTGAGGGTAAACCACCCTTTTCAAAGAAAAGTTTCCAATATTCTGTTGGCAAAGGAGGTGCGTAATCAAAGCTAAGAACTTCTGAAAAATTATTTTCTTCGATAAACCGACCTTCCTCTTTCATCTTTTTAGCATCATCAGAGAGTTCGGTACGATGTTTGAAGTTAGGGAATTGCTTTAATATGTCTTCGAGTACAGAATCAAAGTAGAAATTATTATTACGAATCGTAACTTTAGCATCTTTCACACGAGGATCATTTTCTGCTTTTGCAAACCTAATATCCCATAATATTCCAGGGCTATCTGCTAATTTCCATCCATAATTGGCAAAGATGTTGTTTTCAATAAGCAGGTCAATCACATAATTTAGTTCCAAGTGTTTTCCTACATTGTAGAAAGTGTTGTGGGTTAATGCACAGTAGGCAGTACCGGAATCGGCTAACCGGACAATTCGGTCGGTTTGACAATAAATATAGCAATTATTGATAATGATACTTTCCTGATTATTACCTCGTGTATCGACTATGCGTCCATTATCCGGACTAGTTGGATTCGCTGTGTTTCTGATAGTAGAGTTATCAATAAGAACTTTATTATTTGCTGTGTTAAGGCGAAAAAGAGTTTGTTTACAGTTGTCAACAAAACAGTTTTTCAAAGTCAGCGTTAAGCCCGGGGCATCTACAACTAAAACACGATCGGGCACTTTGCCGGTAGCTGCGTCAATAGCATTGATATATACATTTTCTAAAGTGATATTTCCTTCAATATTGATCATGTTGTTACCTACTGCTCCGTTAGCATCGGCTATCGGTTGAATTTGAGGTAAATTCCCTTCTACGGCTTCTTCAGATTTAATGATTACATTATTCTGGATAGCATTTTTTCCTTCGAAATAATAAAGACCGCCCCGACGTAGAATATAAGTTCCGTCACCGTGTTCTTTGATGGCATTGGTGAGTGAATTCACACGGTCTATACCATTGTCCGGTTCCACTATAAATTCATTCTCGGGCTCATTTCCTTCATTACCTTTGATTTCTGGGAAATCCTCAAGGGTGAGTATTTCTTCTTGTTCACAACCTGTTGGAATAAATAACAGACTTAGTAGGCCAATCATTGCCAGGTATATTTTAATTAATCTCATGATGTTACATTTAAAATTAGACCATTATTTAAAAATATCATACTTAAATCCGATATAAGCCGTTGCTCCATAGTATTCAACCGAAGACGGGTAATTAGTGATATCACGGCGCTTTCTGTCGGAAGATAAAGTGAAATTAGATACTGTTCCAAAAATGGAGAAGTTTTTGGTGATATTGTATTTCAATTGTGCGTCCCACTTCATAAATGAGCGTGTAGATTCAACATCTGCCCCGTCTGGACGGTGCTGTTCAGTTACAAGTACACCATCTTGATAGTTGCATGATATACGTCCCGAAAATTTCTTGTAGTCATATCCCAGTGATACATTAAAAAGTAAAGACGGTTGGTTCAATAGTCTGTCTGTATAGACGATTTCTGAATTGGTCGGGATGAATGGTTTTTCGGTTCCTCCCACAGTATAGTTGGGATTGGCTTCTCTTCCTTTCAATGTCTCGAAATAATTCATTTTTGAATCCATTAATGATAAGTTTGCACTAACTACAACACCTTTCAAGAAATTATTCAATTTGCGGAACTGTAGTTGAAGGTCAAACTCAATCCCTTTGATTGTGGCATCATTAGGACTATTCAGAGGATAGTTGATGTTATAACCTGCAAGTTCAGGGTAAAGACTATCAAAGTTCTTTGGATCTGTTGCCGTACCATTCAGCAAGTATGCTGAACGTGTATAAATAAAGTTTTTAATCTTTTTATAAAAACCGCTGACGGTAAACAAACCATAGTCCGGTTGATAAAATGAAAAAATGATATCATAGTTAGTAGCAATTGCTGGTTTCAGATTTGTTCTGCTCCAAGTTACGTCACTTGATGACGGTTTGATAATCGTTCTGGGTGCAATTAAGTTATAGTCCGGTCTTGATAACGTTTGAGTATAAGCTAATCTGACATCCAGCCACTGAATAGGCTTCACACGCAAATGAATTTGTGGCAACCAGTAACCAAATTTTTCAGAGTCGGTTGTCCGCTCAAAATCCGGCTCAAAATGGCTTGTTTCGCTATCCGGAACATTTTGTCCGCTAAAAGCCTTATAGCGTAGATATGAATGGTCGTAGCGCACTCCCGGAATGAAAGTAATGTAATTGCCAAAATTGATTTCACTCATAATATAACCGGCATACATTCTTTCATGTCCATCATAATCATTCTCTAATGTAGAAGATGGAGTTGGTTGGTATACGCTTTTATTTACGTTGTAGAAGTTTCTCATGGCATCATGATCTAAGGCAAAGTCGAAATTCAGGTTATCATATTTATTATTTAAAAACTTGTGAGAGCTGAAGTCCGAATCAATGAAACTCTGAATGCCAATCAGGTTCTTAAATGAAGACCTTCCTAAGTCAGGCATATTTGCAAGTATCGGATCATAGCCGTCTTTAAGGTCCATGCGACCATAATCACGGCTCGTTTCTAACGATCTGTCTTTTTGACGAAATTTTCCACCGAATTTGATATAGCCACTAATCTTTTCACTGATACTAAATGGCTTTTTCCAGTCCAGCCAAGCACTGTATTCAGTTTCTTTAGCTGATTCCGTATTAAAATATCCTTCGTATAGATAATATTTGGACGGGTCGCTTTCATTTACGAAATCAGAACTTACAGCTAAGTAAGGAGGAAGGTAAGACAACGAACTCAAAGGCACAGTGTACGGTGCATTTATTCTGAATTGCAAATCATGGCTATATGGAGTCTTGGAGATAGAACTGCTGCGGCCTATTCCCACATTTAGAGTAGAACTCCATAAAGCAAATTCACCTTGTAATATATTTGTGATATTATTGGTGTGAAATTCGACATCGGTCTGATTGAATCTTATGTAGTTGCCTCCAAAGTCGTATCTCTTCTCACGAATATCACGATCGCGATTCATTCTACTAAATAAATTAGACATCTTGATTTTTGAACCGTTACCCAATTCCCAATCCATGTTCAGGTTGGCGTTAAAACGCTGACGTTTCTCAAGATTGGATTGTAATCTGCTCACTGTTAACCAAGGCATTGTATAATCTAAACCCTCTGTTGGAGTATTACCGCTTACGGTGTAGTTTGCTTTAAATGTATCATTACTCCGGTCTGTCTGATCTGCGCTTGCCGATAAGATTATGCCAAATTTATCATCAAAAAAACGATTACTAGCAAAAACACTACCTTTAAAGTGACCTACATTATTAATTTGAGAGTGATAACCGGTTTCTCCCGCTACACTTAATTTTACTCCTCTGGAGGCATCTTTCATAATGAGGTTTACTGTACCGCCCAAACCGTCTGCATCTTTATCGGCAGTGTTGGCTTTCAATACCTCTGCGCCTGCAATCATTTCAGGCGAAATCATATTTAAATCTGTACTGCGATCTGTACTACTGGTGGATGGTGCATTCATACCATTGATGGCTACAGTATTATATTTGGGATCCAGGCCGCGAATAATGATTTTTTGCCCCTCACCACCATCACGCTGAATCATCAAGCCGGGTAGTCTTCCTATTGCATCAGCCACATTTGCGTCTGGTAATTCACGCAACTTTTCTTCTGATACAACATTTATGATTCCTGAAGCATTTACCTGCTTTTTAATAGCAGCAGTTTGTCCTTTGGCTTGGGCACTGATAAGTACTTCATTTAAGATGTTGGCATCCGGCTTGAGTATAAGATTTAAAGTTTTAACTTCATTCGCTTTTAAGTTAACTTCAAAATCTTGTGTTTGATAACCAACAAAAGAAAATTGGATGACTTGTTTACCTGTTGGAATAAATAGGGTGTATTTTCCGTTAGCATCCGTAATAGTTCCTTTGGTAGTTCCTTTAATAACGACCGTTGTACCTGCTAGATAGTCTTTTGTTTCACTGTCTGTGATCACTCCGGTAATTGTCGCATTCTGTGCAGCTAAATTGGCTGCCATCAAGAATAGAAATGGTAATAATAATAATTTTGGTTTCATAAGGTATTAGAATTTAGAAATACTGCCGCAAATGTAAATTATTGCTTTTATAAGCTATGATCAAAAAACGTTCAAAAATGAATTAAAAACTCTTTTTGATTCATAAAAATAGGATAAATCTATTCAAAAATGGATATTTTTCGGTCATATTCCTCTGTTTTGGTGTGCAATTGAAGAATTGATTGATTATCATTCACTCTTTATCAGTGGCGGTATTCTGTGTAAAAAGGGCTCAGTTTAAAACCTTTGGGAATTAACATTTGCTAATTCCCCTTTACGCATATACTAATCCTGAAATTCCCAGGGTATGCGTTTATTCAACTACCCCAAAGCGGCATTACTTGTCTTAAATCGTTTCTGAATATATTCACCAAGATACCTGCGAATGTAAATGTACGTTGACATGGAAGTCTTCGCCACATCAATACCGATTCTTGAGTGCATATCCTCTATATACATATCAAGCCGTTTCAATAAAGTCATCTGAGTTTCTACACTTCCCTGCGAAAGTTTTTTGACAGTAGTTGCATTAAAATCAATCTTACGTTCGACAAGTGAATCAAATGCAGGATTGACAGAAAGTAAGAGCCAGTCAATTTTTGTATTGGTATCAACGGCTTCTTTACTCTTTCCATTTAATTGGCTTTCTTTGGGATTTCATAACTCAGAAGTATATGACAGTTTACAGCTGAATTGCACCATCGTATTGTTAACCGTTATTCGCCTCCATTATTGGTGCCTTCCTGAGTTTGTCAAGACCACTCTTTTTTAGGTAGAGTAAACCTTGAATTTTTCTATTTTTATACGGGGCATTGTATAAGTATTCCGCTATAGGTCGGAATTCATGTCGCACACCCTCTTGTTCATGGAAAGTCAAGTTTGTGACAGGAAATACGTCTGTGAGTTGTGGCATAGCTTGAATTTGCACTAAGATCCTATCATATGCGACATCATTCGAACCACTGGCAACCCATATATAAAAGTCGTTCTCATTTTGAAAAAAAGAAGCTGCTGTTTCACCATGTCCATGTAAGAAATAAAACACGTTATACGGCTGGTCGGATGCTTCATCGTAACCATACGGTAAATATACGTAGGCTGTATTTATACGTGTTTCCCTTGTCCCTGCTACATAATCTCGTGTATCATAGTCTATTTGCACGATATTTATAATACTATGCATCTATCGGGCATTGGATACATTAGTCCTTACCACTCGGAAACCGACATTGGCATACCCCCTCGTACCTGTCCTTACATCATCTGATTTCTCGCTACGGCAATCGTCGCGCTTGGAGTCCCAACTGCCTCCTTTGATGATATACTGTCCGCCCGCATCGGTCGAGGAAGTCCATTCCCAACAGTTGCCCCAGAAATCAATACCTCCACATGCGCCTGTCGTCTGGTTATAGGCATCCACCGGTGTCAATCCCGTTTCCACGTGGCCGGAGTTCATTGTAACATCCTTCGGCATGTGTCCGGCAGCAAGAATCCATTCTTCATCGGTTGGAAGCCGATATGCATGAGTGTCATCTTGCGCCGTAAGCCAGTCGCAATAAGCCGTAGCTTCGGCAATCGTAATGTTCACTACCGGATAATTTTCTTTTCCTGCATCATAGACAAATTCCGTTTTGAAAGTAGCGTATTCGGCATTTGTCACAGGAGCATAACCTATGTAGGCATTTGGAGCTGATGCACCGCGCAACACCATCCAGGCATCATTCGGATCATCGTCATTTCGAGGGTCAATGAGTCGCAGGAATTGTTGTTCCAGCCGAATATCTCGGTTCTCAACCATTTCATCCACAATACCCTGCATTTCTTCTACGAGGTCAGGAGTCTTTGCCTCCCTCTCCAATTCACGAAGTTTGGCTTTCTTTCGTGCGACAACTTTATCATACCGTAATCCCATTTGATTCAAAAGAGCCTGCTTGTTGTCTTCTGTCGGGTTTTGCTGGTACTGGCGAAGAAGAGCTGTTGTCGTGGCATCCAGTTCCGGACGTTCTTCTTCTACAAGCGGCGCATCCGGGTCGTCGAACTCCAACTCGCTTTCCACCAAATCGTTCGGTGTTATATAACCGGCTCGCTCTATCGTTTGATGTACACTGAAATGATGAGCTACCAAGCCGTCCTTGTAAATGGAAAGTCTATAACCTCTATAAACATCACAAGGCAGGGTCGAGATATAATAATCCTTGCCGGGGATGAAACCGGACTCATTTGGAGCACTGAAGGTAATGATGGAATGGGCGTTTTCTATTTTGTCAACTGCTGGTTTTTCCTGTTCATCCCATTTGATTCCGACCGTGCCTGAAAGTGCATAGCCATCAACACTTTCAAGTTCAATACCTGTTACGCCCGACATCTGGAAGTTAAGCTTGATGCCACCGCAAACAGTCTGAAATTTCAGAGAATTAGATGTGGTGCGGGCCACTGCCACTACCGACTTTTCATCATATCCATTCTCATTTCCGGTTTGAGTGGCAGGTATGGTTACAGTTAAACTTTCATCGTCTGAAGATACCCTGTTATCTGCCGGATAGATACCAAACAAAGGGTTGTCATCAGTGAAAGTTCCTTCAATAGTACCTGACAGAATGGATGAGTTGCCGGATTCTTGCGCTTCTGCAATAATAGTCTGTCCGTTATGAACTAGCATTATGGGGTCGCCTTCGCTCCAATTACTGTGAAGCCCGTCGGAAATAACAACAGTAATACTCTCGGAATTTGATTCCTGTTCTTGTGTATCGATAGATACCATATCGTCATTCTGACATGCATTCATTGCAGCCAAAAAGAGGAATGAAAGGAAATGCAGATTAAAATTTTTCAAAATTCTTTTCATAATTATTTATTGTTCTTGAGCCTTTCCTTTTGAGAACGATGATACAGACGATCCATCATCTTTCTTTCCAATTCATATACACGTACAATTTGTTGTTGTGATAAGAACTTGCTATATTCTTCATTATACTTATGCCGCAGGTTCAGTATCTTTTGGCTATGCGCGAACCGCTCTTTAATGGCTTGTTCTGTTTCCGCATCCGTCCCGCTTGAAACTCCTCTCTTAGGTCGGGGGACAAGTGCCCAAATCTCTTTTTGAAACTGACAAAAGGTTGCAACAAACTTCTTTGCGGTCGTATCGTTCATTGCCATCTCCTGCACAATGTATTTAGCCTGTGTTTCGGCTAATTGTTCCCTTGTCATACGTTGCCTGTTATCTTTTTGGGCGTAAGTACTTATGCAAAAAGTGGTCATTGCCATAGCAAACAGAAGAATTCTAAAAACACTTTTCATGATTGATTACTTTTATTCGTTTATAAATAAGTCGTCTTGATAGACGGTAAATAGATAATTCTGGTCGGCACTGCTTAATTGAGAAAATGCTTGCTCGAATGACTCAAAATCAGTTGTTTTATGACGCTCCGGCAGAGCGTTGAAAACCAGTAGCAATGCCACGCTTGCCGCCACAAGTCCTCCGGATATAGAATACCAAAGGCGATAGCTCCGCTTAGGCTTGGACGGCATTACCTCGTCTTTTATAGTCTCCCATACATTCGTTTCAATGTCGTCTAAAAAGCCTTTGGGTGCGGTATAGGGCATTCGTTTACCTATACGGTTAAAATCAAAATCTTCACTCATACGACTAACTGTTTAAATTCATATACTTGATAATCTTTTCTTTTGCAATATGATAGTTTGATTTAGCACTATCTGTTGTAGAGTCGATAATTGCAGCGATTTCATCATATCCCAACTCATTGTAATATCGTAAGTTGAAAGCCAGTTGTTGCTTGGTGGACAGAGTCAAGATAGCCTGTTGCAACTTGCCCGTTTCCAAATCGCTGTAATCAACATATTCATCAGTCGGCATACTGTTCAATTCAGTCGGAGAATCGTCCAATGATATCCTGCCATCCCGCCGCTGGTCCAAAATACGCAAGGCCTCGTTAGTAGCAATCCTGTAAACCCATGACCGGAAAGAGTATTCGCCTTTGAAATTGGACAGCGACCGGAATATCCGCACGAAAGCCTCTTGTGTGGCATCTTGTGCATCTTCGTGAGCCACTACCAATCGCCGAATGTGCCAATACAATGCTTCTTTGTACTTCGCCATCAGACTCCGGAATCCTTTTTCCGGCTCTTTGAGCATTATTGCCACCAGTTCCCGGTCATCCTTTATTTCCATAAACGACAGGTTCTGATGTCGCCGGACATTCGACCGAAGGACGGTTAAACAAGGTCGTGCCGTTTATCAACTGCACAACGACAGGGCGACGCTTGTGATGGTGGTGACGATGGCGGGGTGGACGCACTGTTACGCACGATTGCATCAGGAATATAACAGTTGCTCCTAAAGCTAATAATTTCCAAATCGGTTTCATACGCTATCATTTTTTGTTATACACATACCGGTTTATATTATTTCATTATACATTCATGTTTCACGTACCTCTTCGTGAGCTCTTCTGAATGGACGTTCTATATATAAGACCCGGTAAAGGAATGAAAGTAAAACAGAACAAGCTGTTTTTTTGATCTTATTTGTGAAAACCTAATATTTGGGCGGGTAAAAAGGTGTGATGTGCTTGATTTTCAAAAATATATGGTATCTTTGTAGAAATGTGACGGGAATCCGTCTTTGCCCTTTGTTATGCTTCTATTTACGTTGCCTGGCTATGGTTCAGTGTGCTTATTCTATGGAAAACAGAAAAGGTCTTCAGTAATGAAGACCTTTCTTTTCAGTGATCCGCTTGGGGCTCGAACACTTTATATTATGCTTCTGTAACCATTTGATTATCAACCTTTCTAAGATATCGGGCTTGTGAAGTCCTCCGATTTCACCCTGTATTACCTGCTGCATTTTACAGTGGTATTCATCCTTCTATCATGTTACAAAGTTACGAAATTTCTATTTGATATGCTAATTTATGAGCCATTAATTGAACGTAGCACTCATATAATCAGATGAATATTATACAGAACACCTTTGGTCATATTTCAGACTGGATAGAGTATCTACTCTTGAAAAGCCTTACGATAATTATCTTCCAATAATTTTTCCACATCTGATTCTTTATACAAGATCTTTCCACCTAACTGATAATAAGGAAGCGTTCCGTTGTTGCGATACTCCTGCAAAGTTCTTCTGCTAATTTTCAATCATTGGGCTAACTCCTTATCTGTAATATATCGCTCTCCATTCAATGGAGGACGGCTATTATCTGCGATCTTGTTCATTTTCACAAGCATACTCTCCAATGCCTTGAAAAAAGCAACAACCTGTTTGTTGTCTTTCATTATAATACCTTCCATGACCTATTGATTTATATTTTTTTGATTTTAAATTTTTTTCTTTCCGTTGAAGCCCGACAAAAGTCAATAATGCCTCTACATCCTCCGGTTTATAGAAAATCTTGTGCTGAATTTGTGAATAAGGTAATTTACCGTTATCTCTTAGGGTTTGTAATGTCCGGGGAGAAATATTCAATCTCAAACATACATCTTGGCTATCCATTCATACACTAAGATTTTTGACATTGACTTTTTGACAAAGCGAATCTACTTGTTTTGTAAAAGCGTTGAATTGATTCATCATCTTTTCAAACAACTTGGTTTCAATGTAAATGACTTCCATAATAATGATATTTTTTAAGTTGCACCATAATTTTGATGCAAGATAGGGCGTATTTGCATGATTTAGACTATAGTGTCATTTATTGTCACGGAAAGTCAGCTCTTTTCATAAAGAATCGAATTGATCAACTGGTGATGATACGAAATTACCCCAAAAGATAAAAAAGTGAAATAATAGCAAGAAAAGTGTTTTTTGTGCAGATAATTTGGTATTTTTGTAGGAAAGTTACGAAATAAAAGGGTGAATGTATGATTAGAGAACTCAGTATAGAAAATTTCATGTCAATACGAAAAAAGCAGGTGTTATCTTTCGAGGCTACCAAAGACAAGACCTCTCATGAGTTATTGACTGTCGAAATCAGACCGGGGATGCGGTTAAATCGTATGCTTATACTTTATGGGGCTAATGCTTCCGGAAAAAGTAATATTCTCTATGCCTATGAAACAATATGGAGAATGTTGGTGTCTCCCTATACTAATAAGCTACAGGCTATACCTTTTTATCCGTTTGCTTTGGATAAGGATAAAAATACCCGATTGTCCGTGTCCTTTTATATAGGGCAAGTACGATACGACTATTCAGTGGAGTATAATAACCGCTATATCATTTCTGAAAAAATGGAATATGCTCCTAATGGAGTATTATCTTTATTTTATAGTCGGAAGTTTGTCCATGAAGATGTAGTACCGGATATTGAATTTGGTCGTACAGTCGGTTTGCATTTGAAAAGTAAGAAAACAATTGTAGACAATACTTTGAATAATCATACTGTACTGTCTACTTTCGCAAAAGTATCTCTAAATGAAGATGCAAAGATATTCCGTGATACCTATAACTGGATTGTTCGGTATGTGCATGGTATGAAGGGAAATACACTTTTGGATATTGCCCAGCAGTTGATTGATAATAAAGAGAAGAAAGATTATTTTATATCGGCTATGCGAAAGGCTGATTTTAATATTTCTAATATAAGTATTGACAATGAAGCAAGAATGCAAAGTGGCAAAGATGTTTTTTTTACTCATCACACCATAGACGGATCTGATTTTACTTTATCTTCTATTGACCAATCATTGGGGACATTACGCTATTTTCAGTTACAGGAATGTATGTTCAATATGTTACGTGAAGATCATATATATAGTTTTGATGAAATAGAAAGTAATTTGCATTATGATCTTTTGCTCCATTTTCTGACGACTTTTATGATGAATACAGCCAATTCACAAATACTGTTCACGACACAAGACCAGCAGTTATTGGATGAAGAATTTATACGTCGGGATATGGTTTGGTTTACTGAGAAATCAAAGGAAGATGCCTCTACTGAACTTTATTGTGCTTCTGAATTTGGATTGCACAAAAATCTATCTCTTTATAAGGCATATAGAACAGG
>ENA-ORNR01000806-ORNR01000806.1-human-gut-metagenome-genome-assembly--contig:-NODE-806-length-29919-cov-8.627947_pt1 | contig 29919 bp, 22 predicted proteins | sample MGYA00242114_ERZ509020 | MGnify/ENA primary metagenome ERZ509020 (study PRJEB26280, sample SAMEA2338758) | human gut metagenome | biome: human gut; feature: human-associated habitat; material: faeces...
TACGTTATACACTCGTAAATTAAGTTGGCATGTTTTGACCCCAACATCATATTATAGTGACTTTATAAATCTACAGGAGATAAACAATTAGTATTTTGAAGAATATCCTCTCCCTGACCGCCTATTCAAAAGCCGTCCATAAAGAATCGCACAAATCCAGCGCAGATAGTATAACTGCATCCATGTCGTAATACTTGTACTCTCCAAGCCTTCCTCCAAATATCACATTAGGCTCCGCCTGCGCAAGCTTACTGTACTGTGCATACAATTCGTTATTTTTTGCATCGTTTACCGGATAATACGGCTCATCCCCCGGCTTCCATTCGGAGGAATATTCACGGCTTATTATGGTCTTAGGCAGGTCATTTCCCTTCTCATCCTTTCCGAACTCAAACCACTTGTGTTCTATTATACGTGTCCACGGCGTCTCCCTGTCTGTATAATTGACTGCCGCATTTCCCTGAAAATTAGGTATATCCAGAAGCTCATTCTCGAATCTCACAGAGCGATACTCAAGATGTCCCAGACTATAATTAAAATAAGCATCTATCTGCCCCGTATAGATAACCTTATCTGCAATAGCATCAAGCTCTGCCTTATTTTCAAGATAATCCGTGTTAAGCCTTACCTCTACTCCATCTAAGAGGTTCTCAACCAGCTTCGTATAACCACCCACCGGTATTCCCTGATATAGCGCATTAAAATAATTGTTATCAAATGTAAAGCGCACAGGAAGTCTCTTAATAATGAAGGCCGGCAGCTCCTTGCAGGCACGCCCCCACTGTTTCTCAGTATAACCCTTTATCAGCTTCTCATATATGTCACGGCCGACCAAGGATATTGCCTGCTCCTCAAGATTTGCAGGTTCCCCCGTAATCTCTCCACGCTGCTCATCAATCTTAGCCTTCGCCTCCTCAGGAGTCACAACACCCCACATCTTATTGAATGTGTACATATTAAACGGAAGCGAATAAAGCTCACCATGGTAATTAGCAACCGGGCTGTTGGTAAAACGATTGAACTGTGCAAACCCGGTAATATACTCCCATACTCTCCTGTTATTTGTGTGAAAAATATGTGCGCCATACTTGTGCACATTGATTCCTTCTATCTTCTCCGTATATACATTTCCTGCAATATTAGGTCTTCTCTCCACAACAAGAACCGACCTGCCTCTGGCATTCGCTTCATGCGCAAACACCGCGCCATATAATCCCGCACCAACCACCAAATAATCGTACTTCATTGCCTTCTCCTTGCTAATATATTTCCTTTGGGACAGGGGTCTGGTCCCTGTCCCAAAGCCAATGCTTTAATATTAACATTGCCTCAAATATATGGCAAGAATATGTTATAATACACTTTCTGATAAATTTAATGTTTTTTCGTACCATTCATGTTATGTTAATCAAAAACTTTAAGGAGACAAACATATCATGAACAGTATATCAACACTTATCACCGAATATTTAGATTCCTGCCGCACACAAAAATGCTTAGACGAAAAGACCCTCAAGGCATATCGCATAGACCTGCGCCAATTCTCAGATTTTATATCCGATTCCACCCAAATCGAAGTCATATCCGACATCACCTCTGAAATTCTTGAAAGCTATATAAGCAGGCTCCATGCCGAATACAAACCAAAGACCGCCAAACGCAAAATTGCCTCTATTAAAGCTCTATTCCATTATTGTGAATACAAGGATTTAATAGACCGCAACCCATTTTCAAAAATACATACGCGTTTTCGCGAACCGATTATCCTCCCTAAAACCATCCCACTCCACATAGTTGAGAGCTTTCTATCCACCATCTATACCCGGCGCTCCGAAGCAGGCACCGCCTACCAACGGCGAAACGCTCTCCGCGATGCCGCCGTAATTGAGCTGCTGTTCTCCTCCGGCATAAGAATAAGCGAACTATGCAATCTCAAAAATGACAATGTAAATCTCATCGACGGAACCATCCTCATATACGGAAAAGGCGACAAGGAGCGCTATATACAGCTTGCCTCCGATGACGTTATCCACATTCTCGATGAATACCGCCGCAGCTTTTCCACCGAAATATCCTCCTCTGCACATTTTTTTGTGAATCAGTCCGGCGCTCCCCTGTCCGACCAGTCCGTTCGCCGCATGATTAACAAATACTGCTCCCTCGCCGCCATTGACCTGCACATCACCCCGCACATGTTCCGCCATACCTTCGCCACCAGCCTTCTGGAAGCCGATGTCGACATCCGCTACATTCAGGAAATGCTCGGACACAGTTCGATTAACGTCACACAGATTTATACACATGTCGCGGTGGGGAAGCAGAGAGATATATTGAGGAATAAACACCCGAGGAAGGGGTTTAGGGTGGGAAAAGAAAATGATGGATAACATAAGATTATCCATCATTCACTCCCCATACTTCCCCTTCAGATACTCCGCTACATCGTCAATCTCAGGGAAAAGGGTGGCTCTGTTGATTGAAAGTGTATCCAGTTCTTTTAATATTGTCTCCTTGTCATTAATCACAAGAACCAATTGCTTTCCCTCGGTATCTCTGCAGCGAAGGCTGTCCAGATTGTCGCTGTCGCCGCCCTCACCGGTAAGACCGCATATTATGAATGAACCATCCTGCTTCATAATGCGCTGATTGTTTCGTATAGGTGTCACAAATACATGTCCGGTTATGTCTGATTTCCTGATTCGCGGTTCAAATGCAGGATTTCTTGATTTGACTTCACTTGCCAGCTTTCCGGCAAGCTCCTGATATTCTGCGTCCTCCGCTTCAGGCAGTCCATTCATACATAATCGGTACAACTGTGCCTGTTCACGATAATTGAGCGTCGGAAGCGCCGCAAGCAATGCTGCCGTATCGCTCTTTGCATATCGCACATGATCTTGCCCTGTTGTGAGCACAATTACCTCCCCTATGTGCTCTCTATTGCTGCAACATGCAAAATAAAGTGCAACCAGCGGATTCTCTGTTATGTCAAGCAGCCGCGTTGGCAGGCCATAATGCTGCATTTCAACCAGATACTCCAAGTGGGTCTGACAGTGGGTAAAATTCTGCGCACATCTGACAAGCAGCTCCTGATACATTATACTTTCATTCGTGAACCAGCTCCGCTTTCTCTTTATTCCAGGAACAAGGGCATAGTCAAGCAGTGAATGTCCTCGGTAGAATAATGTCTCATCCGAACTTTCCTCTTTGAGTGAAAAAGTATATTGTGCATACTCCTCAACCGAATTTATAATTTCAACATGGCAAAAATGAGCATTGTACACTATCTCATCAGCAACCACGAACTCTGCATCATAACGGTCAACATATCTTGTGTTTTTAAAGAAGCCTGTGAGCAATATCTTGAGATAGTTTCGTTTAATCGACGTCTTTGTGACAAAACGATATGGAAGGAACAGCCAGAATATCAATGCCTTCTCCGCCTCAATATCAAGTGCCGAAGCATGTCCAAGCACCGTATCCAGATACTCAAGCATAACCTCCATGTCCTCCGAAGGAATACAGGATTTTACAAATAGCTTTTGGACTTTTGAACCGGGCAATTTTGTATAATAGACATTTTTATTAAGTCCATATTTCCCCGCCCTCAGTATGTAGCCGGCATCCGCATATCCATGCTGTAAAATTCTTTTTCCGAATACGTCATATATGGCTTCAATAATATATTCATGCCCACTGTGTGCATACGCCAACAACCTTTCCACATCAGAAAATAGCTTTTGTTCTGTTTCTTCCATGCTCATCCTGTCCCCATTCCACATCCTGCATTATCGTGCGTTGAATTTTATATGCATTTATATTATCTTACTACATTATTTTCAATCTGTAACCTGCCAGAGTTGTCATATATCTTATATGAAACTTATTTTTCTTTAAAAGTAATTAGATACCATATATGATACCGTTATGATGTAAAAATATGCCATCTCCATAATCCGGAAATGGCATAGCTTAGCCGCTGGGACAGGGGTCAGACCCCGTGTCCCAACATTGGGACATGGGGTCTGACCCCTGTCCCAAGTGTTATTCTACTGTAACGCTCTTAGCCAGATTCCTTGGCTTGTCAACATCCAGTCCCTTAGCCACCGATACATAGTAGCCAAGAAGCTGGAGCGGTATAACCGCAAGCGACGCTGTAAAATGGGCATCTGTCTTAGGAATGTATACCGTGAAATCACAGGTATCCTCTGTCTCGTAGTTGCCGTAGGTTGTAAGACCCATAAGGTACGCGCCACGGCTCTTGCACTCAACCATGTTGCTCACTGTCTTTTCGTAGAGAGCATCCTGTGTGAGAGTTCCTATTACAAGAGTTCCGTCCTCGATAAGGCTGATCGTGCCGTGCTTAAGCTCGCCGGCAGCATAAGCCTCACTGTGGATGTAGGAAATCTCCTTGAGCTTCAAGCTTCCCTCAAGACTCACCGCATAGTCGATACCGCGTCCGATGAAGAAGGTATCCCGCATAGTCGCCTGCTTAGCGGCAAACCACTGGATACGTTCCTTGTCATCAAGAATCCTGGTAACCTTATCAGGAAGTGTCTCAAGCTCCGCAAGCATATCTGCACACTGCGCCTCTGTCAGCTCACCGCGAACTTTGGCGAACTGGATTGCGAGACAGTAGGAGGCAATAAGCTGTGTGCTGTATGCCTTTGTTGTAGCAACTGCAATCTCCGGACCGGCAAGCGTATAGAATACACTATCCGCCTCGCGTGCAATGGAGCTGCCGATGACATTTACAATGGCAAGTGTCTTGACGCCCTTCTCCTTTGCAAGACGAAGCGCCGCAAGGCTGTCTGCCGTCTCGCCCGACTGGCTGATGATGATAACCAGATCATCACTCTTAAGAATCGGCTTGCGGTATCTGAACTCTGAAGCCACATCAACCCTCACCGGAATCTTGGCAAGATCCTCCATGACATACTGCGCAACAACGCCGACATGGTACGCCGAACCACATGCAACTATATAAATCTGTGAAATTTTCTTAATATCGTCATCTGCAAGACCAACGGATGATAAATCAAGAGTTCCATCCTTGCAAACAGAATGAAGTGTATCCGCTATCGCACGCGGCTGTTCATGGATTTCCTTTATCATAAAGTGCTCATAGCCCGCCTTCTCAGCTGCCTCAGCATCCCACTTAATCTCAACAGACTCCTTTTCAATCTCATCGCCATCTAGATTATAGAAGGTAATTTGTCCATTTTTAAGACGAGCCATCTCCAGATTGCCGATATAATATACATTTCTCGTATACTTTAATATTGCCGGAACATCTGAGGCAACATAAGTCTCACCATCACTCACACCAAGAACCATCGGGCTGTCTTTTCTTGCTGCATAGATTTCTCCCGGGTAATCCTTGAACATAAATGCAAACGCATAAGAACCGCGGATACGAACCATCGCATGGTTAATCGCATCCACAGGAGTGTGCTCATACTTCTTGTAGTAGTAATCAACAAGCTTTACCGCAACCTCGGTATCTGTCGATGAATAGAAGGAATAACCGTTCTTGACAAGCTTTTCCTTAAGCTCCTGATAATTCTCTATAATACCATTATGTACACCAACAACATTTCCATCATCCGCCATATGAGGATGTGCATTGACCTCAGACGGCTCACCATGGGTTGCCCATCTTGTATGACCTATGCCGCAGGTACCATACACTGCATTTCCTCCATCCGTTTTCTCGTAAAGAGCCTTAAGCCTGCCCTTTGCCTTGACTATCTGGTACTCTCCATCTCCATCACGGACAGCCATACCCGCTGAATCGTAACCACGATACTCAAGCTTAGAAAGACCATCCAGTATAATCGGTGCAGCCTGATGCTCACCCGTAAAACCTACTATTCCGCACATAAATTTTCACCTCGCAAAAATTCAATCATATACTCACATGTTTATAACCAATAGGCTGTATCACCTTACAAATTATAATCTGCGTTTAACTATATCATATTTAAATCTTTTGAACAATATGGCAATGACTCATTTTTCAATTTCTATGAGCAATAACTCATTTTTCAATTTCATGTAATGATATGATAAGGCAAATAATATTTTCCCCATCATTTAAAATTACTGACAGGCTTAAGAAGCACTTTTTATTTCAGGTAGAAAACATCTTTATCTTCTCTTTCTTAAAAATATAAATGCCCCCATCAGGAATGTGCCAACAACAGCCCATGCCTTTATCTGAATTTTCCCTCCGGTACTCGGAGAGATATGGACAATACCATCCTCGGAGCCTTCATCCCCGGAACCGGTACCGTTCCCATCAGCGCTTATTGTTTCCGTGGAACCTCCGGCCAAATTACCGTTCGATTCTGACTCACCACCTATTGCTGCAGTGCTGCTTGACTGCTCCTCGCTGCTCGGCTGCTCCTCACTGCTCGGCTGCTCCTCACTGCTTGGCTGCTCCTCGCTGCTCGACTGCTCCTCGCTGCTCGTCTGCTCCTCACTGCTTGGCTGCTCCTCGCTGCTTGGCTGCTCCTCACTGCTTGGCTGCTCCTCGCTGCTTGACTGCTCCTCGCTGCTTGGCTGCTGCGGTTTCGTTACAGAGAAATTTGCGATTGCTGTTCCACCTAAAGACACTATAGCAAGCTTGTGGCTTCCCTCAGACAGGTTGCTGATAACCTCAGGCATGAGTGTTACTATTATACTTCCTTCCTTTACAATGTAGTCCTTGTCCTCTACAAGCTCCTTGCTGTCAAGTTCAACACGTATGAAATCGGCAAATGCCGCATTCGACCTGAATACAGCACTCTTGCCCGAGGAAGCATCTATAGCTGCATCATTTCCCGCTATGATTACAGGTGCCAGCTTAGGTATTATTGTATCATCCATTTTTATAGTATCAGCTGCATTTTTGTCAAGGAAACACTCTCCACATACTTTACAATAGTAATACTCTATATTACCTTCCTGTGCTGCGGTAGCTGCCCGTGCCTCCACATGCTCTAATTCATGCGCAATCATGTCTATGTCTGAGCCAATGCTCACCATTTTATTGCAATCCGTACAATATGTGTCTCCCGTGTATCCAACTTCTGTACAGCTCGGTGCCTTGTCACCTCTAACCATGGTATGTTCATGTCTACTATCATCAAATCCACCATATTCCTGATGACAGACTGAGCATCTGGCGCGGCTGACGCAGGTTGCCTGTCCACCACTGTGAATATGCTCCGCAAAATTTCCTTCTATTGTAAAAGTAAGTGTATTGCCATCAATCGCCGTCACCATGATACTAAGATTATCTGTAATCCACTTTTCCTCATCTACTCCAACCGCCGCATCAACCATCGTAGAATATTGATTGCCCAGCACCTGATAATTCCACTTAGAAGGTGAAGAGTTCATATTGTTCGGAAATTTTGTCCCTGTATCAATAAGGTAGCATACCAGACCTGATTTCATCGGCAGACTGTCAACTCTTTTGCCATTTGTTTTATACAGCTCCTTGTACTGGGAATCATACTTGTTTCCATTTGACGCAAAATTCCTGTATTCCAGATAAAGCGTCTTTCCCTTCTCCGGAATATCAAGCTTATATCCTGCAATTCCATGTCCTGCAGTTCCAAGTGCCCTTAGACTATACTCACCTGAGGCTGTAATTGTCTGAACGTCTCCGTCCTCAACCCAGCCGAGAACCTCCTTTTCCTTTACCGAAGGAAACTGCGGAATCGGCGACATATGCTTTGCCATCACAGACATGTAATACACCGGAGAACTCTGTGAGGAATTGTATAGATCCTTCAACCCCATTATATGCCCCATCTCATGGATAGCCGCTGCCTGTGACACTATGACATTCCCCTGTGAATCCTTATAAAGATAACCCAGCGTATCTCCATCCGGCTTTGTATACGAGTTGGTCAGCTGGACATACATTCTGCTCTTTACGCTTCCCTTATCCGTATTAATCACTAAATAATCAGCATAATCCTTATAATTCCACAAGGGTGATCCCCAGCCTACCGCTATGTTGCTCTGCGTTGCATTTTTATAAATTATCGTTATGGAATCTATGCAGCCATCCCCATCCTTGTCAAGCTCATCATAACCATAATTGACAGTCCCATCATAATTGGATATCCTGTTGCCCACCTCAACCGCCTTTTTCACCGCATCCGACCAGTCAAGCTTCAGCTCATACATACGGGCTCCCGCCTCACCGCTGTTCTTATAACCGATTGGATTTGTCTCACTGTACTCCGCATAATAGCCCCTCTCATGCGACAGCTTAATCGACCCACCGTTATCTAACAGATATACGCTCCTTATGCGGCATTTGTTATCCGAAACATTCCTATAATAATCACTGACATTGTACATTGCAGTATTGTAGGAGTTGTCCGTTATTTTTCTTACCGACGTATTCTCATATACATCATCAATAAACTCATCCTCGTCCGCAAATCTCATAAAAATAATCAGGTTTGTAAAATTACTGTCATCCGCGTCTGCAGATGTTTTCTCATAAAAGCTTCCCGCCACGCCTAAAATCACACCAAGCGTGAGCGCAAAACTTATTACTATTTTTATTATTTTATTATGTATTTTATTCATAAAACTCCTTATACATTTGCCCTTTATTTTTCTGTGTAATTATAATCCCGGCTGTGAAGCATGCCCAGTACATTCATAGATAAAACCGGCATGTTTTACATCTTGGGCTAGCTAACAAAACATTCCGTTTTTTACAGAATAATTTTGTACTAAAATATATAATATTCGTGTTCATCACCTTCACGCAACACTCAGAAGCTGTATATTTTTAGAAGGTAATCGTATACGCATACTCCCTGCTGTCCCCGGCTGCAAGCCTCTGCATTCCCGCTTTATTTTCAATATTTCCGTCACAGCCTGCGACATCGGCAACGCTATACCATGGCTCAAGACAGATAAATTCATCAACCTTCTTCGACCATATTCCAAAATAAGGAAAGCCCTGACAATCCATGGTCACATAAGCCTTTCCCGCCGCATCAAGAAGCTCAATGTGGTTCACCTGATTATCCAGAACAATAAGCGCATCCTTATCGAACATATTCTCCGTTATCCTAGCACAGCTCTCCGGCATATCAAGCACATACTCCTGTGACATATCAATACAGCCCGCCGTATCCAGAAGGCGATATCTCAATGCCCTGCAGATAGCCACGTTATCACTTATATTATTCCCATTAACAGCCGCCGTTCCACCGTATATTCTCAGCGAACAGTCAACTGGCTTCACCCCCCTCGGAAATGTAAACGCAGGATGCCCGCCAATTCCGTACAGCATATCCTCTCCGCCCTCAACAGCTTCATTGACAACCCTCCATTCCACCTTCACAGAACGCGAATCCGCATTTTCAAGGCTGTGCTTCACATACAGTGCAAATTTAAACGGATACACCGAAAGGCTCTCCTCATTCCACCTAAGCACATGTGTCACAGACCCCCCATCCTCACTGACAAGCTCAAACTGCCTGTCGCGCGCAAAGCCATGCGATGTCATCTTATACTCTCTTCCCTTGTAGCTGTACTTTCCGCCGGCAACCTTTCCGACAAACGGAAAAAGAATCGGCGCATGTCTTCCCCATACCGCCGAATCACCTCTCCATATACGCTCGGCATTACGGCTCTTATCCCATACACTGATAAGCTCGGCACCTGAGTCGCTTATTGTTACCTTTAAATTATTGTTTTCTAATACTCTGTTCATCAATATTCTCCATTTCTTCCATATATATTGATTATGCCATCCGATATGGATGGCATAATCAATATACAAAAACTTATCTTCTCTACTGTGCGCTTCTTCCTTCTGAGATTCCATACTTTATATAATGCTGATAGTACATTTTCAAATCACTTCCGTATGCAGCATTCAAATCACGATACCTGTTCATATATGTATATACATTAAAACCAGTGCTTGCCTGTCTTCCCTCATCCATACCATATTTTACAAAATGTTCAAACAGAGCTACGCTGTCGGAACCGAAGGCATTAGCCAAATCACCATAATGGTCATGATAATATCCTGAATCAAATACAGCCGAATAGTCTATACCATCATATATATATCCACTACCTCCCACTGCACTTCTTCCTTCAGCCTTACCATATAGAATATAGTGAATATAATAAGTTCTGATATCAGAACCAAATGTTTCAGAAAGATCTCTATATCTTTCCCTGTATGCTTCAACATTGAACTCTATATTTGCCTGTCTTCCCTCATATATGCCATATGTCATAAAATGATTGAATAAAGCTTTATTGTCTTTCCCAAATGCATTGGCGACATCTCGATGTGTGCTATAATAGTAATCTGCGTCAAACACAACCGAATAATCAATTCCATCAATTACATAATCATAATTCGGTTTAACATCCGGCGTATAATCCGGAACAGTATCAGGTGTATTAATATTAACACCGCTTCTTCCCTCTGCTTTTCCGTATTTTATGTAATGAGCATAATATGCAGACAAATCTTCTCCAAATGCGGCATCTAAATCCCGATAATTATTTCTATAATTCAAAGGGTTAAAAGACTCGCATGCCTGTCTTCCCTCATAAATACCATAACTAATAAAATGATTAAACAATGCCTGTGCATCTTTTCCAAACGCATTCGCTAAGTCAGCATTATGTAGATAATAGTAATTTGCATTAAATACTGGCGAATAGTCAAGCTCTCCTATAGTATATGATGGTAATTCCTGTATATCCGGGGTTGCAGGAACGTCCGGAGTATCCGGCACATCCGGGTTATCCGGCTCACTCGGCGTTTCCGGTGCATCCGGTATATCTGGCTCACTTGGAACATCCGGGTTATCCGGCTCGCTCGGGGTTTCCGGCACATCCGGAACGTCCGGGTTATCCGGCTTGCTCGGGGTCTCCGGCTCATCCGGGACATCCGGCTCGCTCGGGGTTTCCGGCACATCCGGGACATCCGGCTCACTCGGAGTTTCCGGCACATCCGGGACATCCGGCTCACTCGGAGTTTCCGGCACATCCGGTATGTTCGATGTATTCTCGTCATCCGTTGTAAATGCTTTTACACGTAAGTTAGAAGGGTACGCATAAAACTTATCTCCGTATTTATAAAATGTTTTTCCATTATTAAGGCTGACCCTGCGCTCCCAAATCATATTAGAAAAATTCTCACCATTCGCTATGCATGTAGCCTGCTCACAGTCAAGAGCCGGCTTATCAACGCTCACAACAATGGCAAATCTACTTCCCGGAACAATTTTTACCTCATTATTTAACTCAATAGTATACCTGCCAGCATAGGCAGTTGTCCCCTGTGTTGTGGCACTCTCCTGTTTGGTTCCACTTAATGGATTTTTTTCATCTGTCAAATCAGTATAAACTTCTATAGTGTAATTGACATTGGTTGACATTGATGTCGACAACGATACTGCCTTTAATGTCTCTGACTTAACTTCATTGTCATTTTAGCGGTAAAAACATTAGCCATTGTTGTATAGCTCACGGAATATGTCTCAAGTCCGCCATCTAGCTGATAGTTGTTGTCATACTCATCACTTGCCTCAAAATCAAATACCCACGCTGTATCTTGCAATGACGCTGTCTCATATGACATCCAGAAGTAATCAATATAATTTCCCCAGCTATTACGAATAAGCCATGCCCCATCATTAGCCGGCTGAGCCCACGCAAAATTATTCCTCGAGTATGTATCATCCCATCCAACTATCATCACAGCATGTCCACCACCTGAAGCTGCTGTATCATAATAATTATACACTGTACCATCAGAAGCTGAAGAAAGATTAAAATCATCGTGATAGTACATAACACCAACAGCTCCATGTTCCATAATCTGCTGTTTTACATCATCAGCGTTGTGCCTCAGTGAAATCCTATACACATTGCGCAAATGCGCAACATTATAATTGTATGCATATTTACTATCCAGTCCATTAGAAAGAACCATGGAAGCGTTCGAATATGGAACCTCCGCTTCCGGAATCCCACCTATCCATTGCGACAATCTCCTTGATGCCATTTCATAATTTCCACCATAGTCCAGATACGATGTTGAGGCATTAGCATTATAGTAGTATGCAAAATCTCCCTCCGTACCGCCTAATGGGTCGGTAACTGAATTAAACAAAAAATATATAAGCTGCAGTTCGCTCAAATCAATACTGCTATCAGCAGTTCCGTCATTAATCAAATCAAATTCAGCAAGTCCCAACGATGCAAACGCCCAACATGAACCATAAGGATTCTGGTTCCGCGTAACCGGATATGTATTTTTAAAAACAGACATGTCATCGGGAAATCTATATGGGATCTCGTTATATAGTGAAAAATCACTTTCATAAACCGGCGCATTATTATCCCATTCATTAGCCACATATCCATATGTATGTGTACTATTATTACTTGCATCATCATTTTCTGATGTTAGCTCATATTCATTTACATTGAAAGAAGCATATAAATCATTCTTAATATACGCTGCTGTAAATGGATTCAACATTATTCCTGTCATTACCGCAAAAGGCAAAAACTTTCTCATTAAGCGTCCTCCGAATTAAAGTTATATATATTATATCGGTCGCTGCAGTAACTTTATTAAGCTTTTTTATATTATTCCAATGATGGCTATGTGTACGATATTGTAACATAATATACACTTTTATCTATGTTCATACACTATGTTACAAAAAGCATGCACTAATATACCGGAAAGCATATACTCAATGACCATGCAGCGTAAATTGATCCATTGGTATTTACAAAGCCGGAAAAGGATTCTTTTTTAACTGATAGCCTAGCACTTTGTACTTACATAGTTTTGATACTATAGCCTAATACATTGCTTCAAAAATTTAAAACTATAGTCATATGAATGATGGATAATAAATAGTTATCCGTCAGTTTTACAATAATTTACATGGAGGTAATTTATGAAACCAGAGTATTTTGAGGACTTAGTAAACTTATGCACAGAACTTTCAACACAGGAGAATAAATTATTACCACTATGTGCCGCAGAAAATGTGGTTTCTCCCTTTAGCAAGATTCCTCTGGATACATTTCTACAGGAAAAATATATTATGGGAGGAGTAATAAATTATCAGGAAGAAAGTAACTTTGTCGGGAGTAAAAAATTGTATAAAATATATGAGTTGCTAACTCGCCAATGTAATAAGCTATATGGTTGCAAATATGCCGATGCACGAACTTTATCTGGTGTTAACGCTGTTATGACTTTACTAATGAGTTTATTTTCTTCTGGCGATACCATTCTCATCTCTTCAGAAGAATGTGGCGGACATGGATCAATGCCTAAAATTTGTCATAGATTGGGAATTAATACAATAGAAATACCTTACAACTATGATATATACGACTTTGATTATGAAAAAATGAATGAACTTTTAAGAGCACAAAAAATTAATGGAATATTAATATGCCTTTCAGATATCATTATTATGCCTCAGCTAAGTAAAATTGAATTACCAGAAGACTGTGTTCTAATATTTGATGCGACACAAATACTAGGCTTAATAGCAGCAAAGAGTATGGAGAATCCCTTGCAATGGTTCACAGATAAACAAAAATTTATTTTAATGGGTGCTACTCATAAAACATTACCTGGTCCTACCTGCGGACTAATCATGACAAACAACTTAGAGTTGGCTAATCAATTTGACACTTTGATAAACCCAGACTACTTGCGAAATAGCCAATTGCATCATATATTTAGTCTAATTCTAACATTAATGGAATTAGAAATGTATGGCCAGCAATATTGTTCTTTAATTGTAAATAATGCAAATGTGTTAGCTAAAGCACTTGTCAAATATGATTTCAACATTATTAAGGTATCTCCTAAATATACATATACACATCAGATTTTTATTTCTATGCCAGAAAATGATGCAGAAAAATTTTATAGCAAATGTTTGGATTATGGAGTAAGTATCAATTTAAGAAATAAGCAATTATATAAAACGTGTGGATTACGCATTGGAACACAAGAGATTTCAAGATATGGATGGAACGAAGCAGAGATGCTAATTATTGCTGAAATATTAAGAGATATCCGGGATAACGAACAGTTTTCCAAAGATACCTCTCAAAAAATAAATATGCTTTCATCAAACAAAAAAATATGCTTTACAATTGAAAATAATTATTATGATATGATATACACACAATTACATCACAGTTAATTTAAGATTGCATTTCTCGGATTTGCTTTTGTAAGCTAAAGAAAGCAAATCTGAGTATTGCATTTTTTCCCAGTAAGTTACCATTTCTTCAGGAATATTCTCATCTTCAATAACATGTTTTACATACATGGCATAATTATAATTAATGTTCAAGTCAAATTCATGTGTCTTTGAAATAATGGTTCTTAGTACATCTGTATCTATTTCATAGCCATATTTTATATTCAGTAGCATTACCCCAAGTTGAGAACTGCTTTGTAAATTATAGTCATGCACTCTTTCTGCGAATTGTTCGGCTTCTAAATAATAAGCGAGGCTTTTTTCATAGCTGTCGGAATTATTATCCCTTATTCTATATATCTCACCTAATTCAAAATATATATCATACTTAATGCGTAACGGGGTTACTTCTAATAAATGTATTGTTTCTTGCAGTATTCTTTCTGCCACATCAAAGTTGCTACAAATTTTATACTCATAGATTGCTTTGTGTCTAGTTACATAAGGCTTCCAAACTTCATTTTTTACGTCCCTATACATAATTTGATTTATTATCTCAAATGAATTTTCATAGTGATAATTCATATCACCTTGAAACATTTTAATAGATGCAGCGGAATACATCGAACGTATCCTTATCTTATCATCTTTATAATCAGTAGCATTTGCCAAATCCGTAAAAACCATATATGCCTGGTTCAAATCTTCTCCAATGTGTCTCAAACAATGTGCATACAAATATTGGCATTTGACCTTTTGTTCTTTAGTCGAAGCTTTTTCCAATAAAGCATATGAAAAGACAACCGCATTTTTCAAATAGTTTGTGAGATGATCTAAATCAATTAGTAAATACTGGTATTCAAAGTCTATATTGCTATTTATATTCAAAAGGTTAAATTGATTATCATACTTGTCAACCACTTCTCTTGCTTTATCATATAACCCCAGTTCAAGAAGAGACTTTAGATAATAATATCGTATATATGTCCAACACTCTTTGTCTTCACGCAAATATGGATTTATTTGTCCACTAAACTCTAATTCGCCAATATCTATCAACATATAAAAATTATTATCCGCATACTGTTTATGTAAAAGTCTTTTTATTAATGTATAATCATATTCAAAATTTGATTTTAGAGCTGCAACTAAAGCAATATAAGAGGTATTCGGCAATCCTTTATAATACTGATAAATTTGATTATAGCTTTCATTTCTATATTCTGACAAGAAATCCATACATTTAAGCGAAATAAGTTTATCTGTGTAGATCCTATCTTTGTATAAATTAATTAATGAACACGTTACCAGACGTTTTATAACAGGAGGTGTTATCCGATTGTCTATTCCACATATAATTTTAGTTTCTATTCCATCTTGCAGCAATTGGCTAAGACAAATTATCAGCGACAATGAGTTTTTTTCAAGGTTACTTAACGAATTAATTAATTCCTCAATATAATTCTCAAGATTACGGTAATCTATAATTTTAACACCTTTAGTATACGCCTCAACACTATAGCGCGCATAAACGGGATATCCATTCGAGAGCTCAGAAATTTCATATCTGTCAGATTGCTCTATCTCTATATTATAACTATTCGCAAGTAATTCTATTTCGTTTTCGCCAAATTTGCCCGGAGATATGTGAAATGTATCGTCATTACTATCTACAGCAATTACGACTTGATTATTCTTGTTACAGTTTATAAAGGCTTTGGCAAATTCTGTACATTCTACTAAATCAATTTCATAAATATTGTCAATGAATAAAATACTATATCTTTGAAAAGTGAAGTTGTTTAATCGTTTACTAATATCCGTTACAGAAGCATCTGGATGTCCGCAAAATTTATTTGAAAGAGCCTGCGTTATGGTTTTAGTATGGTTGTTATTATAATAAAAAGCGGCATAAGACTTCCACTTCTTTCTGTGCGTATAATTTATTCTATCGCATGACATTTTCATGAACAATGTTTTGCCCATTCCAAATTTACCATTAATATATATTATTCGATCTGGTTCATATTGTATTAGATTCGATAATTTTATGTATTCAGTATCTCTATCTACGAAATGCTCATCATTTAAGTACCGCTCAATCAAAGTATCTTTTTGAAATTTTCCTAATATATATGACCAAAGTGCAATAACTATTGTAAGTGGTATGCCTATCAGCGTAGCAAACACACCAGCAGTTCCTGGATCATTTTTATACAAAAAAAATGCAGTACCTCCAAAAAACAATGCACAAACTAAAGTAAGCATAACTACTATTCCTATTTGGAAATAGAATTTACCTCTTTTCATAAAAACCACCTCTCTTTTGGACTTAATTAACAGATAACTATTTATTATCCATCTCCTTTATATATTTTCTTCGGTATTAAAGTAAATGTCTCCTAGTGGGTACCCCCACATAAATATATCTCTCTGCAAAGCGGTACATTTCCATCCTCCAGGAATACTCTGAGATATTTTTCCTGGTTGAGAAGATAAGCAAAGCCTTTTCCGGTTTTGCTCTTTTCGGAAACCCTGCACTGATTCTGTTTTGTCCACGCAAACAAAGCAGCTTACCGTACGGTATACCCACATGTAATGCTGTGAACCGTCACTGCATTTCTCCTTTGTTACACGTACCGGGGTTTCATCCATCTGTAAGAGCTGGCATTTATACATTTACCTGTGCAGACAGTCATACATACGATTACTTATAAGTAAATTCTACTACACTTTTCTCTTTCTGTAACCTGCCAGAGTTGTCATATTTTCAAATTACACCAAGAAAATTAATGTAATCGCATCATAGTCCGTACATTGTACTTAATATGAACTTATTCGTATCTTAAACAAATCAAAAGGATTTAAAAAGTGGATAACATTACAACACTTATAACTGAATATTTAGATTTATACAAACCCCAAAAATGTCTGGATGAAAAGTTCATTAACACCTTCCGCAAACCTATTATTTTTCCTAAAACAATTTCTCTCCATTCCGTTGAAAGCCTTCTTTCTACCATCAATACTCAGTGTTCCAACGTCACTTATCGCCAATGAAGTCCCTCCATGATACTGTAATTGGACTTTCATTTTCCTCCAAAATAAGAATTAGCGAACACTGCAATCCAGAAAAAAATAATGTTAATCTTATTGAAGGAACAATACTGATATATGAAAATGGTAACAAAGAACATCTCTATAAAATAAGCAACCCCTTCATCAGAAAGGATGGCACTGCCTAGCAATTGTATTATAACAGCCTCTACCTACTCCACAAACTCCCTGGCCTTCTCTTCAGTCATTGAGAATTTCTCCATAATTTTCTGTACAATAACCTCTTTAGGAGTCCCCATATCACTCAATATATCAACAAGACCTTTAATCCCCCTCTGCATTCCCTGCTGCATTCCTAATTCAATTCCGCGTTCTACAACCACGTCACTCAGATTACACATTCTGTTTATCCTCCCTTCCAGCTCCAGCGTCATCTTCATAGCATACTTCTCTTCAAGCTTCCGCTTCTTCACATCGGAGTCTTCGCGCGATAATACGTCCTCAAGCATCGCAATAAGCCTGTTTCTCGACTCGGTGGCATTACGGCTGTTCCTTATGCGTATGACCATACCGCACATCTTATCAAGCTCCGGAAAGCCGTAAGGCATTCCAAATAATGTGTCCTGCTTAAGAGAAATCCGGCTGATTGAATCTCCATCATCATCCGCATCCATACATATCCATATACTATAGACCTTCTTAATCTTATCGTACTCACTATTTACAAAGTTTATACCCTTTTGTGAGGATATAAGCCTTGACAGATAGAATACCATGCGGTTCTCCAAATGATATCCAAGGGTGCTATATGCCATGCTCCGCTGTGCCTCAACATTGATAATTATTTCTGATTCAAGTTCCACAACTATAAGCATAAAGCGGATATCGTATGTCACATAACCCTCATTAGGTACTGCGTCCTCTGTCTGTACACTATCGACCCTGCCCATATTGGTCAGACCCGGCTCCACGGGAACCATACCAATACAGATACTGTCATGGTCAATGCAGGCCATTATCTGCTCTATGCTCAGATTCTCCACTTCAACAACTGTGTGTTTTACAATCCGTGCAAGCACCTGTATGTCTGTCAACAGCTCCTTCACGAATTACGACAGTAAGCGCAAAATATCCCCACGCCGTGACATATCATTAATTTAGCCTCATAATACCAATACACCACTTTACAACTTTTTCATAAAAAAGATATCGTACAGAACTTTCTGATGTATAATGGACTTGCGAAAACATTACAAGGGAAAGTGATCCTGTATGACAAAATATTATACAACAAAAAGTATAAGGTAAGTCTCAACACATACTATTCATTCGACATACTTTTATAATAATCAATCACATTAACAAACGGAATTGTGATTTTACCATTATTAAATATATTTCCAGAAATAGCTTCAATTTTACCACGCGCAATCCCAATAAGTGCCGCAGCACCATTTATTATTACCATGTTCTTAAATGAATCCAAATCAATTGTCCCATTCGATACAAATGCTCCCTCCATTGTCATCTGCATCTTACATGACTGCTCACCATAACTTATCTCGATTTCAAAATCTATGAGCATATTAGCCATCACGTAATCAGATCCTGTTTTAAATTCCGGTTCGTTTATATTAAAACCAAAATTATTTTTTCCATTATACCCAATATCAGCAATATTATTTTCTATATTCAATTTTTTTATTGCAGTACCGACCAGACGTATTCCATCTACAATACAGTTTAATTCCATCAGGCTATTGCCCCCTCATAATCATATTTTTTAATCCAACTATTATTTTTTGTTCCAAACTTTATTTTATCCATATTATCTTTATCCCACTTAACGTCTATATATTTTTTCTCATAATCTGTGGATATTTCTACAGTCATATATAATTTCAATTTTTCGCAAATTTCATTAAGTGTTTTTACTGTAAAATTATATTCTCTGCTCTCCCACTTAGATACCATTCCCTGTGATACTCCCATATAAGCAGCAAACTCCTTTTGTGTCATTCCCATATCCAGTCTACACATTTCTATTTTTGCAGAAATTTTTGCTAGTTCTACAGTTGTCTTGATATCAGATTTTGACATTCCGTCTGCAACCCACTGTGTTTTTTTTGCGTTTGCAATTTTCTCATTAATTCCCATTTAACTACCTCCGTTTTATCAGCTTTTAAGCCTCTTCAATCTGCTAGAAGCAGTTCTCATAGCATTTTGATAGTCCGATGTACTCTTTTCCAAAAAAGCAACCAACAATACCACTTCTAAACGCTCTGTAAAAGTATACAAAACACGAACATTTTTCTGTGTCTTTGGATGACGTATACTATACAAATTTTCCGTTCCCGATAGAAGCTCAAATTGTTCAAAAACAATTGCTTTTTCCTTTTGTGCATCCAAAATCGCCAGATCTTGAAGAAGTGTTTTCTGGTACCTTTTCCACGGCTTTTCATCTCGCCATGATTCGTCAACAGCTTTTTTAAATTCCTTTTTTACAACCGAAAGAGCATAAACATCATTCAACCCCTCAATTTCCAATTTCTCTAGTTCCACATGATTCCTCTTCATTAGCATGATTATATTACCTATAAGTAATATTTTCAAGCATATTATATGTTCTTTTTTATTTTTAATGCATGAATTTTCGGGTTTAAACTATTATTTTCATCCAAATAACTAAAATAAACTACATTAAAAATCTTGTATGATGTTATTAGAAGCAAAAACAACATACTTCCTTTCTTTTTTTCGTGGTTTAATACATTCAGGTACTGTGACTTTTGATTTTTTTCTGTAGCTTTGACTGCTCAACAGGAGTGTATTGCCATCTCTTTTATCTGAATTGTTTATTAGTTGGATGTTGCCAGAACACTTGCTCAGAGTACTTATTTCAATCAAGTCTATCATATTGATAATTGATTGTTGCTATTTCTTCTGTTGGTTCCAATATATTGCCAGCTTTGGTTACTCGTCCTGTTTCTGCAAAAAGGTAAAGATTCTTTTTTGCACGTGAACACACAACATATAACAACTTTTTTGTTTCTTCTTCTTGGTATTTTGTTGATTTATTATAAATAGTATTCCAATGCGGTATATATCCATATAATAATCCAAATGCTATAACCGTATCAAATTCTTCTCCCTTAACTCCATGAAACGTGTTAATGACTACACCATCCCGCTCTTTAAAACACTCTGTAAAAGACTCTGTATCTGTACATAAATTATATTTTTTTACTCTATCTCCAATTCCATCCATAAAAGTGTTATATACTTTATATAATTGTTCTTCAGAGTTTAATGTAATTCCTAATTTTATCATTGTATTTTCAATTGCACTTTTTAACAAAAGCAAGCCATTCTGCTGCTCATCTTGTACTGATGAATTAATTGCCTTTAAAACTTTAGAACTATCCATATTTTCCGACATATAAACCTTATATTCGTCATTTAGTATATCAATGATTTCCTTTGCAATTTTCTTTCTTTGCCATGATTTTTTTCCAGGTTTTGAAAAAACAAGTCTTGAAATAAGATAAAAAACATTCATTGGATCATATTTTATTGGTGTAATATCTGGTGCATCAAACTTAACATCTGGTAACAATTCTTTCATTTTTCTAGCTACTGGAAACAAAAGCCACCATTGCGGCGCTATAATACATATCTCTTTTTCTGGAACACCACTTATAATCTGATTATTCACTATTTGAGCTATTTTTTCATATAATTCTACACTAGTTATTGAATCGTTATATACCAAACATCCTTTTTCATCCTTTATATCAGAAACAGCAAATATCTGTGATGGTATTAATTGAAAATTACAATAATAATCTATTATTCTCTGTGTTGTACGGTAACATCCATCAAATCTTTTTTCGATAAACTCCACACCAAATTCTTTCTGTAACTCCTTAGATGTTTTCGCCACACCTCCAAGTCCGCCATATATTGCCTGATCAGTATCTCCAACAAATGTAACTTGTATATATTTATTTGCTTTTACAATCCGACTCAGTATCATATATTGCAATTCATTTGTATCTTGATACTCATCAACTAATATTGACCTTATAACTCCTGCTATATTCTCCCCAATAAAATTATTAGAGCACAATAAATCATTAGAAATTTCTAAGATACTATTAAAATCCAGTTCATTTTCAGCTACTAATTTTTCCTGATATTTTTCTACTATTTGAGGATAATCAAACGGACTGTTATATCCAATGTCTATATCAAGTTCTGCTCTAATTTCTTCAGCATACTGTTTGGAAACAAGCTCATTTATAATATGATATCCTTTTTTTAATCGAGCATGGTACATTGTATAGTGTCTTATAATGAATTCAAGACAAAATTGATGTATGGTTCCCACCCAAACCGTATTTTCCGTTATCCCCAGCTTTTCTAGTCTCTCTTTAATTTCCTCTGCAGCTCTATTGGTATACGTTATAGCAATATTAAGTTTTCTTGAATTACTATATTTATTTACCATATATGCCAGCTTATATGTTAACGCCCTTGTTTTTCCACTTCCCGGACAAGCCTTAAGCAATACATTTCTCTCTTCTATACAAACTTGCCGCTGTTGTGTATTTAGCTGGTCTAAATACATACTATCTGTCATCATTAACACCAACCTTTACAATATTTATCAACCTCTTGTAAAAATTTTGATAATATTCCCTCTGTGTACCTATTCCTGTATTTGTTTATACAGTTTCTCTTTTCTTGTAAAGACCTTGATTTTTGAACCTCCTTCAGTAATTCTAATTCCGTTTGGTTTTCTCCATAATTACATAACACATATTCTACTATTTTATGAATAATATCTACATTAATTACTTCTCTGCCCGCAAATGCAACCGCTTGTAAAATATAATGAGGAATATGAACCGCACTATCAATATAATTAGACAGAATAGTTGCATACCACCCTTTTCCCATATCTCTAGCCAGTGTTAACACTGTATTTGCACAATCTGAATCTGTTCCAGTGCTGATATTTGATTTATGACCTGCAATAGTCTCATCTTCCACATAATTCATATCGATAACATTATTAATATATTGTGCATTGGCTCTATTCCCAGACAAAGAAAAATCAACCTCTAATGTATGTGGAGCATAAAATGCCTCTACCCACTTATTTGTACCATACAATCTTGTTAGCTTGTCTTTCCTGTTTTTCCCTCTATCTTCCGCACTTTTCTTATAAAATTTACTGTTTTGCTCTACTATTTGTACATCTTCATCTGTAATGATTGCACATGATCTATTAATTCTCTCTTCTCCAAAAAGACTTGCAATATACTCAAATGAAACACTTCCAACATTAACAATACCTATTCCTAATTCATCTAAAGACACTCCAAATGCCTTTCTTATCATGTTAGGAATTAGTATTTCCTCTCCATCACCCTCTATCAAAATAACGCCCTTAGAAAATAGCAGCACCGACCGCTTTGCATCTAAATATCGTTCAACACATTCTGACAAAGTCATATTTTTTATCTTAAGATTTTCTGTTCCAAACTTATCTAATCCACTACCCGGCTGCATTGCAATGCTCTTATTATCGATTGTTTTCAAAACATTTATATTCTTTATTTTCGACGCCTCGGCCAAATACGCAGAATGTGTTGTCGTTATAATCTGCGTATAGTCCTTTGTCACCTTTAACTTATCAAACAGTGTTCTTTGAATATGAGTATGTATATGAGCTTCCGGTTCTTCAATAATCATAATATTTATTAATTCGCGTGTCCTATTCATCTCATATTCCACAATCTTTAACGCCATATAAATCATATTTAAATGCCCTAATCCCAATGATTCAATGTCATCCTGCTTTGACGGCTTCATAGATAAATATCTAGACAGAGAATTTATATCGTCCTTTAACTCCGATTCGAGTATTATCTCTGGAGAATACACCATTCCAATCATATCCAACAGTTTTTTATTAATCTTCTTTCCTACTAATTCAATCTGTTCCACTTCTGAAATAGTTTTATTTAATTCTACGACCTCATTCCTAATTGAGCTAATCTCATTGTCTTGTATTAAAGATTCCACTGATTCAATAATTCTTCTAATAGGGTTTCTAGGCTTATTTAATTCATTCGCAACATCACGCAGTGCATCAATAAATACCACTGAAATGTAATCCTGCACCTCAGCAATATTTAGCTTACATCCTAAAATCTCGTCATCATCTTCATCAGGATTTGAACATTGTCCATTTTCCAAATCTCCCACAATTGATTTATAAATATCTTGATTAGTGAAATCAGTCTGAGCCCTGCTTGTATAGTAAAACTCATAATCCGATATTTTTATCCTATTTCGTTCTTTCGCAAATTCTATCGGGTCAGTAATTTCACTTAATTTTTTCCTAATTATCTTCTGTGGACGAATAAAAAGTGAAATTACACCTATGTCATCATTTCCACTCTTTATGTATGACTTCAAAAATTCTTCATTTTCATCATCCGGCACAATTTCAGCACAAGCTTCGTTCTCTTTATCTTGAGATGTAATTTCCCCAAATATTGCCGAAATAATTATCCAATTTCCCTTCCAATCACTTAATGCATCCGAAAAATCAGTTTCTTTTAGTCTTTTTGTATTGTAATAATATGTATCATCCAGTAAAATTCTTAATGCTGTCATTGCATTTGATTTTCCAGAATCATTTTCACCAATTATGGTATTAACGCCTTCAACAAACGTAAATCTTGTAGCATTCAAATTTTTATAATTAACAACTTGCAAATGGTTTAAAAACAATGTTTTAGCCCCCTTTTAAAATATATTTTATACATTTATAAAACAATATAAATATAACACTATCTTTCTATAACCGATATGATGGCCATACCATATATTTTATGTAAATACATAAAATAATTTGCAACACACTACTCTTTACACAACACTAATTGTATCTATATTGTACCTGTAAAGTTATATTAATATAGTTTGAACTAATATTCTTTTTGCATTACGTCTGTTGTATATGTATATATCTTGTTACTAAAATTAAATGTATTTAAAAAATTCACGTTCTTTTGGTTACTATACACAACAATATGGATTACATATTCATCATCGCTACAAAGATTTAGTTCATTTAAATTTAAACTATATTTCCAATGTAATAATTCATTTTCCGTAAGCTTATCATCATAATCTTCCGTACTATTAACTTTAACATTCATCTCCTTATACTCTTTTGCAAACATAATTTCCTGTTCTTCAATATTTTTGTAAAATACTACATCATTATCCTTATCATAAATTTTTATATCCATACCATTGTAATTACTCATTGATGTACTATTAACAACTATATTTCCATCCTGTGCAAACTCAATGCGTACACTATTTACCATAGAACTATATATAAAGCTATAGCATATTAAAAAAATAACCAGTGATGCTACTGCACACCTTATTACTCCTACTAATTTTTCTTTAAGTAATTTCTTTATACCCTCCTTTTTTACCTTTATTATAGCCAAAACTAGTAAGCAGACTATATAGGAAAATACACAAAAAATACCCGCAGCCAATGTCTTTATATTCTCCCCAATCGCGCTAATTGGTATAAAACAAATCAAAAGAAATAATACAATATAAAAATAGGAACCAAAATCCTCCATCAATTGTTTATATGCTGTATCCGAACTCTTATCATATATTTCATAATCATAATCCAAAAGATTATTTCTTTTCATTTCATTAACAATATACAAAGCTGTATCAATTACTAACACAAGTACCATTGCAAAAATAATTACTATGACAAATTTAAAATATTTATATATTTTTTGGTTTTCAGTCCATATACTTAGAATTTTTATAGCCACCCTAAATATAATTGCAACAACAGTACCAATTACCGCAAATATACTTAAAATAATCCCTTGACGATTATTTCTCCTCTGTTCCTTTTGTTCTTTTTCTTCCAACTCCTTTTTATATATTGTATTATCATTTTGTTCTATTTTGTTTAATATTTTATTGTTGTTAGTTTTTTTCCTTTTCTTCCCCATAATTTTCTTCTTCCATATATAACATACCAAGATCCAGTCTCTGTCTTACAGTCTGTCATGTTCAAATCTGTTCATTAACAAAACCATAATGTCTTATGCACTCTGCGCCAATTTCTCTGACAATCAATTCAGCATTATAATTTTTATCTGCAATCAGCTCAAGTGCTGTCTGCGCTGTATCTGCAAGTGTCCTCTCCTCTGTCAAAATAAATAATAGTATTTTTTCCAATAATAAATGCTCTCATTTCCAATATTGACTGTCTTAACTGCTCATATGTATATCTATCATTATTAGTATTTTCAGAATGATGCATAACATCTCTTATATAATGTGTAAGAGTATGTGGCTCAGTAACCGTCGACCCATTTCTTTTTATTTTTATATACTGTATTGTATTTTTCCCTGCTTCATACTCACCCATCAAACCATTAGATTCTATAAAACCATAAAGTTCATCATGATACTCCTCCGTTACTTCTCCAAAAGCCGTAAATTTACTTCATTCAACGAAGTATATCCTAATAAGCCACTCTTAGCCAACCCAACCTCTTTCTCTCCGTTAGCATTTCTCCTTACAAGGTGTAAATCATCACATTTAAGAGCTTTTACAATTACACCACTATGTGTCGTCAAAATCACTTGTGTATTAGGTGCATCTGAAAGTTGTATTAAAGCTTCTGCAAGTATTTTCTGATTGGAAAAATGCTGTGAAGTCTCTGGCGCCTCAATTGCATAAATAACTCCTGTTCCATCACACAAACTCATTCTTCTCTCTGCTTCGGCTCTGAAAAAATTTAGGAGAATTAATCTTTTAACACCACTGCCACGCTTGTTAATTGGGATATCATCATCTGCTGTAATTGATACACTTTTGAAGACATCAGCCCATTTTAAATTTGAAGCCGAAGGAATTACAGGTTTTAATGTGTTAGCAATTTCCGGATCCATTTCTTTTATTTTTTCTAATGTACGTGCTGAAACTTCCCTTAACTTTTCCTCAACTTGTTCTGCAATATTATTAAGAGTAGTTTGGATTTCTGTATCCTGTAGAAATTGTGCAACAGCCATCTTTAGCGGATCCTGCACTTCCTTATCTCAATCTGTATTTGATCTGTCAGATTGAAATAAAAAATAGACTGGAAGAATGGTTGCTATTTTTGCCCAAATCTTCTTAGTATCCTCTCCTTCAGAAACATCCTAATCCACAAGTTGTAGATTCAATTCACCTTCAAAATGTTTCCAAATAGCTTTTCTCATCACTGCGTTTGTTGTTTGATTTTCACACTGTATTGAATTGTCTTTAATTATTTTTTTAACTCTGTTATCTTTTTAGTTAAAAGATTAGAGCATTCCTCATGCGTTGGATGCATAGCTCTGATAAAAATCCCACTACATTTAGAACCATTAAACCTTTTTATTATGTCCAACTCAAAATTATCATTTAACATATATTCATCTCTAAGGGAGGTTTGATACGTAGCATCTACCACTATATTCTTTGGCAAATCATCAAAAATTACTTCTATTGTAAATTCTTTATTTTCACTTAAAATATTGATATCACTTTTATCATATTTAATAGTTCCTTTTCCTTCATTAAAAAAAGATCTAAAGCTTCTAATACTGTTGATTTGCCTATATCATTTCTATCTACAAAAACTGTTAAATTATTAAAGTCAATTTCTGTTATATTCTTAAAGCTTCTAAAATTTGTAATTATTACTTTTTTTTACTTTCATATAGTATTATCTCCAATTCAAATTAAAAATCGTATATTTTTACCTAACTTTAACTATGGTATTATTAACTAGCAATAGCTTTTAAACATCATTTAATATATTAAGAATATTTTCCCCATTTTTGATGTGCTATTACAAATTCAAATACTGTGGCTCACGCTTGTGATTTAGCTAGTTAGTTCATAATATATTGTCTTTTATCAACAATGTTATTTCTTATTTTTTTCCGACGCCTTGCTAAGTTCCATTATTGCTTTAATTGAATCTGGATTTTTTATCATTTCCGGAATTATTGTTTTCATCAATGTCATATTGGGATCTTCCATTGGTGTTGTCGGTATAGAAGCCTTTACAATTGCTTGTACTGTTTCCATATCCTTATCATGAATCTCCTGTTTTAAATTTGATATTTCATCCTGAATTGTATAGAGCACTGAAAGTAACTGTGATATATCAAATTTTTCATCGTTATTACTTTCTACTGTTATATTATTGTTATCCACAACCTCTTCAAAAGACATTGTTTCAATAGTTTTTTTCAATCTGTCTTTAGCCTCTGAAACCGAATCCAGATCTGCCAGATCATATTCAAATGCCCTTATTCCTGATATGTCAAATGGAATATTTTCTCCTTTTTGTTTTAAGTGAATCATTGGCTTATGTAATGATGCCCGGTATCCCATTTCATAAAAAGCATTAGGATTATGCCCAGTAATGTCAGCAATGACCAACTCCGAATTGATTAGATATTCTATAATTGTCTGTGTAATAGAATCCGCCTGATTTACTTTATCCACGCGCACCACATTAAATCCACAGTCTTCACATACAGGTGATATTATATATTTAAATACTTGATCTGCTCTCTTTCGAACATCAGTCCCTTCCGAGCCTATACCTGATACCACAAAACATTCTTTCAATTAGTACTCCTTCCTATTCTGTCAAGCCTAAATCTATTGATTTTACTGGCTCCTTAATCTCACAAGTTTTATATATTTAACAATAACACATATTTAAACTTTCGTAACCTGCCAGAGTTGTCATATTTTCAAATTATTTCAAAATAATTTTATTTTCTTCCTCCCATTACGCTTTATTTATAATTTTATATGATACTCCCTAATAACGGCTACACTGTAACGGTCGGAAGATTTTTCAACTCGGAGGTCTCCTTACTTTTCAGCAGCCTTCATTATTCCGACACAATACTTGCATCCCTGCTCCGATTCTTTTTCGGAATAAATGGATTGAGCGGCATATGTTCCCTCATACAAATGGGATCTCTTTAGGAAACCGTCTTCCTCACATGAGAAGCGACACGCCCACCATGATAAAAGACCTCCATTGTAGCACTGGTTAAGCGAATATCCACCTGTTCTTCAATTAGAGCAAATGGAACTAAGTATTTATTGATTCCATCAATTATGAGATAATTGTTTTGAAACTTTGCCCGGCTTTGAGATTATCCGTGATTAATAAACAGGTGGAGCCACCAAAACAGGTATAGGCATGTACATAGCAGTAGATAAAGGTATCGGACTTCATGATGTTTGGGCAAAGTTCTGCGTATACATAAGGACTGCATGGAAGCACCATTACAAACATTCGTATTTTTACACCCTTTATTCACTGGTATTAAATCACATTTTATAAATCATCATCTTTTCTTTTAGCCTTTGCTTCCCTAGCCAATGCTGCTATTGTTGTAATCCCTAAAAATTGATTTACAAACATCTCTGTTAACGAACCACTTCTCTTTGGTATCCACAAAACCAATATTGTCAAAATTATATAAACATAAATTCTTGTATACTCCAACTCTTTTTTTATAATATTCCATTCGCAATTAAATTTATTTTTTCGAGCCTGTCTATGAGCTTCATCTTTCATTGTTCCACGCCAATTTACTTTCGAAATACCTTTTATTTGCTCTTTTTGTTCTCTTCTAATTGCCCACTTAACTAAAACAAATATATTTAAATTTCCAAACACGAAAAATACAAATATGAACCAGCATACAATAAAAAAAATAATAACTTGTTCATACACAGTATTCACACCAATTTGAGAGATAATATACATTATTAAAAAAGCGGAAAATAGGGCTAAAACCAAACTAATCAAATAATAGGGAAATAGATATATTACGTGTTCTTGCCTTTTATCCTTTATAAATGCTTTTATAACCTTAATACAAAAATGATAAGGATACATTAAAACAATTAAAATTTCTTCAATTATTTTAATAATTTTTTTGTCACTATTATGCCCACATACACAATAAAAAATAAAGGAATATAGTAAGGCATATATTCCCAGTACAATCAATTCCAAGCCAACTATAGGCATTTCAGGAAAAGAAACTAATAAATTTTTATTATGTATGCAATATAACAAACTTATACCTAATGATACATATAAAAATCCCATAATTAATGGGATTTTTATTGTCTTATATTCTCTTTCTATTCTGTCATTTATTTCTCCTTTCAATTTTCCAGTATATTCCATTTGTCTTTTAATAGTTATTGTATCAATTATTTCTTCTTTATTTTTTTGATACCAGGACTTTGACTTTTTCTCCTCTGCTTTCACTTTACCATTACCTCCAAATAAAACTCTTTAAAACAATATTAACATATTAAATCCTTTCTGTAACCTGCCAGAGTTGTCATATTCCCGCATACTTAATGGTTGGGGAGTACCCACTATGAGGCGGTTACTAAAGCATTCCGCATCCTTAAGCATTGCTGGCAGCCCTCATGATTTTGGAAAGCAGCTCTTCCGATATATCGTGACCGACAGTA